>Ga0302251_1000618_pt1 | contig 29824 bp, 35 predicted proteins | sample AAG_RA_Gln_MG_FD_193534 | JGI IMG/M metagenome (GOLD analysis project Ga0302251, IMG submission 193534) | Enriched activated sludge microbial communities from anaerobic digester in WTTP, New Holstein, Wisconsin, United States - AAG_RA_Gln | ecosystem: Engineered > Bioreactor > Anaerobic >... | reverse complement strand
TACCGAAAACACACAAGTCACAAGGCCCGGGGAATCCGTTGATCTCACTCCGCACGACCTGTTTGGCTCATCGGAATACCGCGCCCTCCGTGAGAAGATCCTTGAGGAGTTAGTGGCACAGAAGGCCTTGAGGAAAGGAAAGGAACAATTCCCCGCTGCCGTATCCGATGATTGACCGCACCAACATCATGAGCCCGGCGGAATGGGCATATATTGTATCAGCGGGCCAATGGCTACCCGCCAAACATCTCCGGATAATTAATACGAAACTCATGGAGATCGCAGGCGGAGAACTCACCCGCCTTGCCGTATTTCTCCCGCCCCGGCACGGCAAGAGTGAACTCCTCTCAAAGTATTTCCCTGCATGGTATTTGGGCCATAACCCCCGGGAGCGTGTGATCCTTACCTCATACGAAAGCACCTTCGCAACATCGTGGGGGAGGAAATGCAGGGATCTCATACTCCGGTATGGGAAAAGCCACTTTCCTGATAAGATAGAACTGTCACCAGACCGTTCCAGCGCGTCAGATTGGGAGATCAAAGGACATGGCGGAGGAATGATCACCACGGGTGCAGGCGGTGCAATAACGGGCCGTGGGGCTAATCTCCTGATCATAGATGATCCACATAAGAACGCAGAAGAGGCCAACAGCCGGACACAGCGGGATAATATATGGGACTGGTATACCTCCACAGCCTTGACCCGATTGGAACCGGGAGGGGCCCTCATCCTCATTCAAACACGATGGCATGAGGACGATCTTGCAGGGCATATCTTGAGAGAAGCCCGGGCAGAGGGGGGAGAACAGTGGGAAGTGATCAGCCTCCCCGCACTTGCAGAGCCCGGCGATCCATTAGGCAGGGCCCCCGGGCAACCACTATGGCCCGAAAGATTCCCTGTGGATGAACTCCAGAAAATAAAGAGGGTATTAGGGGCATACTGGTGGAACGCGCTTTATCAACAGCGCCCCGTGCCACCCGGGGGAGAGGTATTCAAAAGAGAGTGGTTTCACATTGTCAAGGATTGGCCCCGGGCAGGTAAGAAGGTCCGGTTTTGGGATCAGGCCGGGACCGCAGATGGGGGGGATTACACCGCCGGGGCCTTCCTCTGCCTGCATGAAGGGCGCTTATACATCGTGGATATGGTCCGGGGGCAATGGTCCCCGCACAACGTAGTGGAAAACGTAAAACTTACCGCAGCATTGGACGGGAAGGAGATCCCGATCCGGATTGAGCAAGAGGGAGGATCATCCGGAAAGCAGACGATCCACACCTATGTGACTTCTCACCTCATCGGGTATGATGCCCGGGGGATAAAGCCACTGTTATCCAAAGAACTCCGGGCAAATCCCGTGTCAGCCCTTGCACAGGCCGGGAACCTCTTCCTTGTAGAGGGCCCATGGAATAAGGCATTTATTGATGAGTTCACCATGTTCCCCCGGGGGGAGAATGACGATCAGGTTGATGCAGTGAGCGGGGGATTCCAGTATCTTGCAACAGCCCCACGACCTCTCAAGGTCAGAGCAAAGAGCACACAATGACATACCCCTATTATGTGTATGAAAATGTGATGGCTTGCATGTGCAAAGCATGTGGGCACCTCACATTGACCCCTTTTGGAACCTGCCCAAAGTGCGGGTATCGGGGGATACAGGTATATTACCAGAGCAACACCACGACGGGTGGAGGACATACAATAATAGTCTATTCAATAAGTGGACAAATGTAGAATTTGACCAGTGGAAAAATAGACAATTGGGTTAATAGTCTAATGATACAGTGGACAACTGCATAATTAGTCTATCACCCGGGCTATGTATCCAAAGACACGTTATAACCACATACCCCCACTTTTTACATAATATTTATAGGGGCTATCTATGGATTACGCACAGGAATATACCAACTCCGGGGCGTGGGGCCTCCATACCCTGATTGATCTTCACGGATGCAATCCGCAGGCGATACGATCACCTGAAACGGTTGCCCGATTCCTCAAGGAGATCGTGGACCGTATTGAGATGAAAGCATATGGTGAGCCGATCATCCTGAAGTTTGGTGACGATCCGAAGGTTGAGGGCCTCTCCTTTCTGCAACTGATCGAAACTTCCCTTATCTCCGGGCACATCGCAGAGGCCACGGATTCCGTGTATCTTGATATTTTCTCCTGCAAAGCATATGATCCGGATAAGGCTGCCTGTTATGCACAAGGGTATTTCGGGGCCCGGTCCATGACCCACAGAGTTGTGATGAGGGGCTAATCATGGAGCGCACCCCCTTCTGCATTGTCACCAAGGACGGCAGGACCGTAAAGAGTGACATACTTGAATCATATGCCATCAAGGAAGGAGAAATCACCCGGCAGATCAAGGCCGATCAGTTTGCAGGGGAATATTCCAACTCCGGATTAATGCCCCCACTTTATAACCCGGAGATCCTTGCCAAAGTCCTTGAGATGAACACCTATCATTACAGGTGTGTCTACACCAAGGCCCGGGATACCGCAGGGCTCGGGTGGTCCCTCAAACCCCTCACAGAAAACCCCAATGAGAAGGAACGAGAGAGATTAGACACCTTCTTCTCGGGCATTGCCCCGTCACTCTCCATCGTTCTCACCAACATGCAGAAAGATGTTGAGTCAGTAGGATACGGGGCCCTTGAGTTGATCAGGGAAAACTATGATCCTACAGGCCTGCCCGCCACGATCACCCATATCCCCGCTCATACGCTCCGGATACACAGGTCCGGGTATAAATTCCAGCAGAAGAGGGGGACAAAAACCCGGTGGTTCAAAGCAGTCGGATATGAGAAAGATGTGGATATGGACACCGGGGAGGAACACGAGATCGGAGAACTGCCCGCAGAGAAGAGGGCAACAGAAATCTTGTGGTTCGTGAACTACACCCCGCGCTCCGATTATTACGGACTGCCGGACATTATCCCCGCAATAGGGGCTGTGCATGGCGACATAGCCCGCAGGGATTACAACATCGCATTTTTTGATAATTACGGTATCCCCGCCTATGCCGTATTCATCACCGGCAACTTTGACCCGGGGACTGAAGATGCCACAACCCACAAAACACCCCTTGAGCAAAGCATTGAGGACCACTTCAAGGAGATCAAGAACAGCCCCCACTCTACCCTGATCCTTTCGGTCCCCTCATCCTCTGGTGAAGGGGAGGTGAAGGTTGAATTCGTCCCCCTCTCCACCGGGATCAAAGAGGCATCCTTCAGGTTATACCGGCAGGATAACAGGGATGAGATCCTCGCAGTCCACGGGGTACCGGGATACCGGATCGGAATATCAGAGGCCGGGGCCCTTGCCGGAAACCTCGCAGAAGAGGCAACGGAGATATACAAGCGATCCGTGATTGCACCCCGGCAGGAGATCATTGAATCCATCATAAATAGAGTGATCGTGTGGGATGCCTTTGAGGCGGAGGCATGGGCATTCAAATTATCCCCGATTGATACCACAGATGAATCCCACGATCTTGAGATGGTGGGAAAACTCTTCATTATGGGGGCCATGACTCCTAATCAGATCATCGCACAATACAAGGACAAGTTTGGGCTTGACAAGGTGAAACACCCTGCCATGGATGCCCATTACATCAACGGGTATCCAATTGATCTTGAAGAGGGCCTCACACTCCCACAGACAAGAGAGGTGGAAGATACCCTCAAGTCACTCAAGGCACTCATGGGGCAGAAGTAGGGAGGGCCCCCGGATGCCTCACGATATTGATTACCTCTTAAAGAGGATTCAATCAATCAAGCGGACCCCTGCCAAACAGATGCAGATGGAAGCCCGATTAAAGAAACGAGTGACCACGCACTTCAAGGGCCTTATCTCTTCAGCAGCCGGGATCATTCAGGATCTTGATTATATCCCCGGGCCCAATGACCCCACAACCGCAGAGATCCGCGATCTCTTCAGGACTAACACAGGTCCGTATATCGCCATCGTTGCCCGGGCCAATGCAGAAGCCTATGTGATGGGGCAAAGGCGCTTAAAGGTCCGTGGCAGGGCCCGCAAAGAGTCCAAAACAGTCCCCCCGGGAGTGCCCCCGGAATACCTGCCCTATCTGATTTACTTTGAGGGACTCGTGGAACCAAGCATTGCCCTTATGCTCCTTGACCAGTGCTTTGAGGCAAGCGCCGGGACCATGGACCGCGTGACAGGCGATGTTATGGCGAACCTTGCCGTGTCCTACACAGAAGGGGTAGGTAACTATCAGGCATCCGTGAATCTCTTTGAAGTGTTTCAGGGAATCCAGATGTATGAGGCAGAGCGGATCGCCCGCACGGAGATCAATAGTGCGCAGAACTATGGGGCCTTCCTGCAACTGGAAAGCGCAGGAGTATCCCGGGTGCAGTGGATAACCGCGTTAGATTCCCGTGTGCGCGGATTAGATATGAAGGACAGCGCCGATCACATCTCTATGCACGGGGAAACGGTCAAATTAGGTGAGGAATTTTCAAACGGGCTGCAATATCCGGGGGACCGGGCCGGACCTATTGAAGAGTGGATCAACTGCCGGTGTCAACTTCGGGACGCTTAACCCCCCTTTTTTGTGAGAAAGTTATATATACTATAAGTGTTATAACTATGTATATACCGGGATAAGCCCGGTAGGTAGGTAACAGAAATGGCAACTGAAGCAAAACTCACCCCGGCTGAAATCAGCAGCACACTCCGGTGATTCACGGGAACGATGGAATACCACAGCCTCGGGGCGCTTTTCCCCTCACTGGTCCTCACGGACGGTGCGGCATCCTTTGTAAGGAGATCGCCAGATGGCTTGTCATGGACATTGCAGCCGTGTATCAATGCAAATACAGAAAGATCCCCTTTCAGGTGTGGGAGTTGAAAAAGAAAGAGGACGGCACAGCAGTCCTGACGATGAAAGAGGACAGCGGGCAGCCTGTGAAGTATCGGCAGGAGTATGAGTGGGTAGACTTCCCGCTGAACGAGATCAAATTATACGTCATTGATGGCGTGATGCTCCTCCCCTCTGAATACTAATTTTTCTTATTTTAGTGCATTTTAGTAAGTTATATACACTATAATGGCTATAAAGTAAGTTATACCAAAAATGGTTAGGTAGGTAAGAAAAATGGCAGTAATTTACAGATACAAGGGTGAGGCACCCGTTGTGAAGTATGAGGGCTGCGTTCTTGCAACCCGTGAGCGCAACTTCTATGATGATTCTGACTACTATGCCCTGTGTTAGGATGAGGAAAAGCAGCAGATCGTCAGTGAGGAGTATGCCACGACCCGGTTTTGGACCTATGACAACACCGCCACCGTTGATGCAACTCCCGAAGTGATTGAGAAAGCCCGGGCATATCTTGAGAAAAGCCTGATTAAACGTATCAGGGCAGAGGGTGAGGACAATGCAGCCCTGATCATGAAGGATAAGCGGGTCCGGGTAATTAAGGGCAGGAAGGCCCCCCACGGGACAAAGGGCCGGGTCTTTTGGATCGGGAAAGGATGGAGGGGGCAGGGCACCAGAGTTGGGGTCACAACTGATGCAGGAGAAACCCTGTGGATTGATGCCCGGAACCTTGAGGTAGTGGACCCGGACCAGTATTATTATACTGAAGAGGAGATCCAGCAGAGGGCCGCGTATCTTGCCTCACGTTCATGGATTGAGGCCATTACCCCCCGCCCGGGCATGGTAGTGGTCTAACCCTTTTTTTATACCTTCTCTATCCACACACCCGTTATAACCTATAATCCCTATATATTTTGTGTAGGTCCGGCACGAGATTTACAATGTCAGAACTCACAGGCCCTATTGTTCGAAAAGATGATGCAAAGCGGATAGCATATGCCGCCGTGTTAGTCCCCGGGGAGCCGGACACCGATTATCCCGCAGGGGAGAAGATTCTCACCGCAGACGAAATTGAGAGGGTGGCTCACGAATGGCTCGAATCCTACAGGAACGTGGACATTCAGCACACTCTTAACAATGTCGCCACGCCGGTTGAATCTTATATCCTCCCGATGGAAATGACTGTTACTTCCTACAGTAAGACGCTCACTCTCCCCGTGGGGACGTGGATACTGGCAACAAAGGTCCATAATGATGAGGTATGGGCAGGTATTCAGTCCGGGCACCTGACCGGATACTCAATCATGGGCATCCGCAGGGACGATCTCAATAAAAGTGAGGGAGTCCCGAAGTCCGCCTCAATGAAGAGGTTACTTATCAAAGACCTCGGAGCGGATTGGATCACTGCATTTGTCTCAATTGTTGATGAGCCCGCAGTCCCGAAAGCGAAATTCTTTGCTTTGAAAGCAAAGGCCGCCACTTCTGAAAATGAGAATGATGGTGAAAATTTGACTGACACAACCGGGAAATCAGGCCGCAAATTCTCAAAGGCCACTATGGTAACGCTCACGAGCATCTCAAAGGCCCTTTCTGATCTCATCTCGAATGGCACGATTCTTGAAGAGGATGCAGAGAAGGAGAAACCCGCCGATAAGAGCACAGAGGCACCCACCATGACAAAGGAAGAAATTTCACAGGCAATCAAAGAGGCCCTTGCAGCAGAACTCCCCGCACTCGTGGAGAAGGCCGCACAGGAAGCCACTGCAAAGATGTCCGCAGAGGTTACACCCCTGAAAGAGTCCATCGCAGCACTTGAAACCACGCAGAAGGAAAAGACCGCGGCCCTTGAGGGAGCTGTTGAGGCCATGAAGTCCGATGTGTCCGCCTTCAAGGAAGAGGTAGTCACCCGCGTGACCAAGAGCATCGAGAACTTTACCGGGAAGAAAGCCGCACCGAAGGCCCTGCCCGGGCAGGATGGAACCGCAGACAAGAGCAAGAACCCGGAGCCCTCCGGCAGGGATTCCTATGGACGGGCCCGCAGGAGCATCTAAAATGGCAACCAATGACGAACTCCTCAACCAGTTGGACAGCGCCTTCAAAGGCATTATCACCACCTCAACCGTGGGCACTTCTGTCCTTCAGCCTGAAAAACTTGAAAAGTTTGTGCGAACCATGCAGCACAAGACCACGATCCTCAAGGAGGCCCGGTATATCCCGATGGACTCGCAGATCGTGGACATTGACCGCGTGGGATTCGTGGGCCGTATCCTCGTATCCGGTGGCGCACTCGGATCGCAGGCAAAGACCGCGACACAGGGCAGCAGCGACGTTTCCACGAGCAATTACAATGCACCGACCTTCGCAACCAACAAACTCGTGGCCCGAGAACTTCAGGCTGTGTGCGGTATTCAGGATACCACCCTCCGCAGGAACCTTGAAAAGGGTGACTTTGAGAACACGCTGATCGAACTCTTCGGAGAAGCGGCAGGCCGTGACCTTGAAGAGTGGGCACTCCTCGCAAACCTGTCCCTCAACACTTCTTCCTATCCGTTCCTGTGTCTCACTGATGGATGGATCAAGGCAGCCGGAAACAAGGTATATGGAACCTATGGCGACAAGTCCGCAGGCAACTCCACCACCATCAAGACCGGATCGGGAGTTGCGGCAGGCGTGCAGACCATTGTGCTCACCGCAACCGACCTGTCCGGATACACTGCCGGACAGTTTTACCGGATCGGTGTCCCGGGAAGCGCCACCATTGAGTTTGTGACCGTCGCCTCCGTCAATGACACCGCTGATACCCTGACCTTCACAACCCCGCTCAAGTATGCCCATGCAGCCCTTGAGGCTGTTGTGGAGATCAACGCGATCCCCGCCTTCAGCGCCCTTGCCTCCACCCACATAGAGGACATGTTCAACTCCATGCTAGCAGCACTGCCAAAGCAGTATTTCCAGAACCCTACCGAGTGGAGGTTCTATGTCACATGGGATGTGTATGACGGATACCGTGACGTTCTCCGGGCCCGGAACACGAACCTTGGAGACTCCGCACAGACTGGCAGCGCCCCGCTGTATTACAAGGGTGTGCCTGTAGTCTACACCCCCATGCTGGAAAGGTCCGCTGCATACAACAGCAGCAACGGCACATGGGGCGATGTGGCAATCCTGTCCAACCCTGATAACATGGTTTGGGGAGTATTCCACAACGTCACCATTGAGCCCTCCCGTGTTGCAGTCTCCCGCCGGACTGACTTTGTTCTGACGGTGGAAGCGGATTGCAACTATGAGGACGAGAACGCCGTGGTTGTGGCCTTCCCTGAAGTCCCCGCACCCGCAGCATAACCCGGGAGTTAGCCCATGGCTTACTATTCCGTCCGTGTAGAGAACAAGGGGAAAGCAGCAAAAGACAGGGCAGGATACATCTTTCCTCCCTATTCTTCTGTTGAGATCGTTGTGAAAGACAAGGATCTCCCACAGATACGTGCCTGTGAGGGCCTCACCATGACCATTCTTTCCGTTTCGGTCAGACCGTTTGGAGACAAGGGCCCCATACAGAACGCACCTGCCCCCACGCCCCTTGGTGAACCCGTGGAGGCCATTCCAGATCAGGAACCGGACAGCGTTGTGCCACTGGTCACAATGGATGATGGACCCGCAGATCCGGAACCCGTTGAGCCCGTCCCCGGGGAGACAAAGCCCGCAGGAAAGAAGAACAAAGGCGGCAGGCCCAAACGCGGATGAGGGCCCAACTGATCACGGAGTAACAAGATGGCAGACCCCACGTATTACAGCACCGCAGACAAGGTAAAAGCATACACAGGGGTCCGCCCCTCCGACTTCGGACTATCTGATATATCCGGGGGCGATACCGCAGAAACACAACTCACTAACCTTCTCACGGCATGGCTCACAGAGGCAACGGACCTCATGAACATGGAGATGGGCAAGAGTTATCTTTCAACCACGATCCCGGCAGGTGTCCATAACATTGCCACCCGGATTGTTGCCAATATGTGTGCACAGGCAGTTCTCCGCAGGGAAACCCCTGTGATCCACATCGGAGAGTATGCAACAAAGATGGTGGATGATATGGTCCTCACCCCCGCGATCATGAAGGATCTCCGCAGATACCGCAGCACCGGATCGATCAGGTTCTTTGTCCCCGATGTGTATGAGGACGATGATGATGAGGAGAGCACCTAATCATGGCAGCCGGGGCAGAAGTAGTAATTAAGGGCATTGAAGATGTGGGAAAACTCTTCAAGCAGGGCCGGGAGTATTGCTCTGCCACTCTTGAGCGGGCAGGGATGCACTTCATTGGCGATGTGAAAGAAGAGGCCCCGAAAGATACCGGGCAGATGGCGGGCTCGTGGTTCTTGCACAAAATATCTGATTTTGAGTATGTGGCAAGGCCCAACTCGAAATATGCGATCTATGTGCAGGAAGGCCGGGCCCCGGGAAGTGCCCCACCGTTTGCCCCTATTGAAAGATGGGCAGCCCGCCACAATCTCCCTGCATACCCGGTATGGCGTAAGATATGGAAGAGGGGGATCGCACCAAACAGGTTTGTGGATCGCGCCCTTGAAAGGACAATGAAAGACTTTGAGAACCTCGCAGCAGAGGCCCGGGTAAAGATGGAGGCATCCTGATATGGCAGGTGTATCACTTGCAACCGCTATGGAGGCCATACCCGGGGCCATTATCACGATCCTGAATACTGCCCGGACAGCCCCCGCAGAGGCCCCGCCCCTCGCAGAGGTTGAGGCAGTTATCCGTGGGGACCGATCCCGGGGCAGGAAGGAGATCCCTGTGATATGGGTATTGCCAGAGCGGGCAGATGCCACAAGCACCCGCGTATCAATGGCAGAGGAGTGGGATCTCTCCGTTGCCCTTGTGGCAATTGTAAAGAATGCCGATCCGGAGACGGGGAATAAAAAGGCAATCGAACTGGCATCGAAGGCCCGGGGGCTTTTCCTCACCAAGGGAAACCGCACTCTCGGGCTCAATTATGTCCGTGACATAAAATCAGGCCGGTTTGAACCAAACTCCCCGTATGACGGTGAGGGTAATATCTTTGCAGCGCTCGCAGAACTCAAAATTGATTTCCTCACACAGGAGTAAGACACATGACAGAAACCCTCCGATATTTCGGATACGGGAAAGAAACCACCTTCGGGACTGCCGTGGATGCAGTGCAGCATGTAGATGTTGCAAGCACAACCCTTGACACCCCGCAGGGGGCAGAGATCATTGTTTCCGGGGGAATGGGAAGAGGGGCCCTCCGCAAGAGGCCGGGCTTTTACTCACCTTCTGGAAACATTGAGTATGCGTGGGACATTCGATCAATTGGGTGGATGCTCCGGTTAGCCCTCGGGGGTTATACCTTTACCACCGGAGAAACCGGCCCGCCAAAGGTATTCAACCTTCACGAGATTTACGGGAATAATAATGTGGTCCTCCCTTCCTTCACCGCACGGTGTGGAAAGGACAACTTTGAGCACATCTTCCCGGGCTCCGTGATCGACACCCTCTCACTATCCGTGCAGGACAACCTTGCATCGGCAACCGTGGGAGTATTATCACAGAAGGACGCAAAGGCCACCCTTCAGCAGCCTGCCGATCTTCTCCTGCCCACAGAGTATCCCTTCGCATTCTATGACTTCACCGGCACGATCAACTCTGTTGATAAGAGTGCAATCATCCAGAATTTCACTCTTGACATTGCAAACAATGTGAATCAGCAGAGCGGCAGGACCATAGGATCACGTCACCCCCGCAAATTCAGGGCAGGGGACCGCGTGTGTTCACTCTCCGTATCCCTTGACTTTGAGGATCTCACCTACCTTGAGGCATTTTGGGGATCGGCAACCGGCCCCGTGAACCTCGGATCAACGATCATCCCGTTCAAGATCAACGGGCAGGCATCCGCAACAGAGGGATCGATCGAGTTTAACTTCCCGCACATGGTGATCATGGGCATTCAGACACAGCCCCGAGGTAGGGAAGCCATCACGCAGACCTTGAGGCTACAGGCCATAACCGATCCGGATCTCATGCTGGCAGATGGAACCACCGAAGTCTCCACAGATATTTATGTGAAACTTCAGAATGACGAACCCACAATGGCGTAAGTGAATAAAAGAGGAATATTTTTTGACTGAATATAAGCAACTCACCAAAATGGACCTCATCCTTGGAAAGGAGACCGTCCACGATACCTATATTGAAGAGTTAAATGGAACACTTCCCCTCCGGCCCCTTACTGATGGTGAATGGTCACAGGTGCAGAACCTTCAGCGTAAGGGAATGAAACTGAAAACCGCACCCATGGAGCCCGGGAAGGCAAGAACACAAAAACCTGAAGTAGGATTTGAGTTTGACCTTCAGGAATTTTCACAGGCCGAATATGCAGCCGATCTTCTCATCGTGAAGTTTGGCGTGGTCATACCCGGGGGGCTAACAGACACAGATATAAAGAATATGAAAGCCGGGGCCCCCGCAGCCATCGCACGGAAAATACTGGAAATCACAGGCGTGAAGAAGGAGAATATCGAACAGATAAAATCCTTTCGCAAACAGTGAGGAAGGACAGGATATACTCCTCCTTTCGGAGAACGGATACCCACTTGCACCAACGCAGGCAGACCTCACCCCGCTGCAAAGGGAGTTCTTAATCTCCGCAATAAAAGCCCGGAATACGAATATACAAAAAATAATAGGGGGAAATAATGGGAAGCGCAACCCTTGAGGTTATCTTTAAGGCTATTGATCAATACTCGTCAGTAGTCGATAAGTTAGACACCAAAAATAAGAATTTCTCCGATGGGCTACAGAAGGCATACAGGTCCGCAGCCGTGGCGATCACCGGGGCCGGGGTTGCCATCGAAGGCCTTGCCCGGCAGCAGCAGGATCTATCTGTTGCCACTGCACAACTGGCAAAAGATGTGGGGATGAGCACGGATCAGGTCCGTGATCTTGCAACCTCCCTCTCTTCTGCCTCCGTGCCGCTTGATAATGTCCTTCAATTAATGGACCTCGGGCAAAAGCAGGGGGTCACAAGTGCTGAAGGGCTCCGGAAATATGCAGAGTTTTGGAGTATGGTGGGGACCGCAACCGGGGAGAGCGCCCCCGCACTTGCAGAGGCCGCCGTGGGGCTCCGGGCATTGGGGATCGATGCAGAGAACTCCGCAGATGCAGAAGAGGCCCTCGCATACATCACGGACAAGACCACGATCTCTGCCGGGGATTTCCTCTCAACGGTGTCAAAGTTAGCCCCACAACTGAAGGCATCCGGCATGTCTGTGAATGATGTTGCGGTGTATCTCGGGGTGCTTGAGTCCCGGGGCATTACCGGGAAGGCAGCCATAGGGGCCCTTAACGCAGGGATGAAAGAGAGTGCGGATAAGGGGATCTCCCTCGGGCAGGCCTTGGGCATCACCACGGCAGAGGCACAGAAATTCGAGTCAAAGATGAAGGAGTCCGCAGACTCCCTCCGTGCAGATGCAGAAATAGTGAGAGATGCAAAAACCCCCTTGCAAGAATTACAGGCCACCCTTGGAGATGTGGTCTATAGTTTCGGGGATACCATTGCAGCAGCGGCAGACTTCGCACCCGCACTCATGGTGATAGGTCCGGCAGTGGGTCTTTTCGGAGAACTTCATACCGCAGTCGCAGTAGCAGGCGGGGTGATGCCGCTCCTCTCGGGGGGTATTGCAGGGGTAGGGGGTGCCATTATGACCTGTATGCCCTATATCGCCGCCATAGGGTTAGCCATTGCGGCATTATACCTCATATGGACAAATAACCTCTTCGGGATACAGGAGAAAACCGCATCCTTTGTGGATTACATCGGGGACCGTTTCAAGGGAGTCACCGATGCCCTTGAGCCCGTGGGGAAGAAGTTGGGAGAATGGGGGGAGAAATTAGGGGATCATTTCTCAAAGGCGTTTGGGAAGTTGGATTCACTGGTGAAGAAACTCACCGGGGGCTCGGGGATCTTTGACATTCTCGGGAAGGCTATTGAGATTTTCGGCAGGGTGTGGGATAAGGAATGGGACATGATCGGGCAAGCCCTCACTATTGCAGTAGACATAATTTGCGGGGCCATTGACGGCATCGTGTCAGTCATTGAAACACTGATCGATTGGTTTGACAAGATTGCAGATCATCCCGTGGTAAAGTTCTTCACGAACCTGTTTGCCGGGGCCGTAAAAGTAGCAGGCGGGGCGCTTGATGCACTTCTCGGACCCACAGAGGACACCGCAGAGGCCTTTGATGAGATGGAGGAGAGTGCGGATAAGGCAGCAAAAGCCGTGAAAAGGCAGGCAGATGAGGCAGCAAAAGCAGAGGCCATCATTAAGCAGCAGTCCGGCACCCTTGAGGAGATCGCAGAGTCTTACACCAATGCCGGGGACAGGTCAGAAGCCCTCACAGATGCCATCTCCGCACAGATCAATACATGGGACTCTTCAGGGGCAAGTATGGAGTATTACGAGAATCAGTTGATGGATCTCGGATACACCGCAGAAGAAGCGGCAGCCATGGTTGCCAAAGCCTCCGCAGATGCCGATAAAGCGTGGGCAACCTCTCCCACAAAAACCGTGAGCATCTCCCTGCCGGATGGCTCATCTCTCAACGCACAAAACCTCTCGGATTACATGAGGGATGCCCTTGCAGCCGGGGGCCCCGTCACACCAGAGGGGCAGGCACAGCAGGCAGCCGGGATCGCCTCGTGGAAACAAGAAGCGGATCTCAAGGCAAAGGGGATACCACAATCAGCAGCAGAGGACCACGTAAAACTCACCTCAAATGCAGGGGTTGAGATCGATGCTGATTACGTGGTTTACAATGCAGAGGGGCAGCCCACCAAAGCCCTTGACATTACCGATCAGGGTTACACCGTATGGGACTATAAAACGCAGACAGGCCCCGTGAGTGAGGGGGGAGGCCGGAAAGATTGGATCATCTCTGAAGCCAATTACGGGAGCCCGGGGGCAGCATGGAACTCCTTTGAATCATGGAGTAACCCGTGGGTCACGGCATCCGGAAAGACCCCGGATAGTGAGCACTATATCCCCCCGCCCAATTATGGCCCGGGCTCAAAGAACTGGAAAGAAACCTCTGAAGAGTCCGTGAGGGCAACGGAGAACATAGGCACAGCGATTGATGAGAACGCAGAAAAGACAGGGAGTGCCGCAAAGAAGATCGAGAGCGCCTCGAAATCTCTTGAAGTGTCCGGAACAAAGATCGCAACCACCCATGTCACAGCCGGTGATCGTGCCTCAAGTGCCGCTGAAGTAATGAGGCAGAACGTCACCGGGCGCTTTTCCTCCATGAAAGAAACCGCATCCGCAGAATCAGAAACGATGAACGGATCGGTGTCCGGGTCAATGAACCGGATGAGGGTGACAAGTGCCGCAGAAGCCTCAACAATGGTGGACACCATAAAAGCGAAGTTTGCGGAAATGACCGCAGCGGCACAGGCTGTAGATGTGAGCGCAGCGGCAGCCGGGGGCTCAACACCAAGTCCTTTCGGGCAGGGGGGCGGCAAGAGCACCGGATCAGGCTCGAGCTCCGGGGGCTCAACACCAAGCGGGAATGGGTATTATTCCCGCACAACCGGGGCGTGGATCTCCACTGAAACCGGGTTCCGTTCACACGCATACGATCAGGCGAAGGATCTCCTCATGTGTGATAAGGGATGGGGCAAAGCCTTTTCAGGGGCAGCAGAAGGTGGAGATGTGGCAGGCTCCGGCGTTCTTGTGGTAGGGGAGAAGGGACCGGAGATCGTAAACCTGCCAAAAGGGGCAAAGGTCACACCACTCTCCGGTAAGGGAGATCCCATCAACTATGATCGCCTTGCAGGTGCGATTGGCAAAGCCCTCGGGAGTAAGGGTGGAGCGGGTAAAGAAGTCCATCTCCACATTGGCACTTTTGTGGGAGATCAGGCCGGACTCCGGAAACTTCAGAGATTATTGGAGGGCATCCAGATCAATGAAGGGGCCCGGAAAGGGGTGAGTGTATGACAGCATGGACATTAGGGAACGTGGAAATCCCCTTTCCCACATCGTTCCACATAGAGCCGTTTGATATAAAATACGCGGATCGTGTGGCAAGCGGGAAACTGGTGATCGATAAGATCGCCACCAAGGAACGGTATCACCTCGTATATGAAGCCCCGGAACTCTCGGAACTTTCGACATTCTTCACCCTCAAGGCACTCGGATCATTCCTTGTATTCAGGTTTGTGCGGGATTCCGTGTTAGTCTCAAAAACCGTGTGGTTTGATGAGATCGGATACGATGGGGACCAAGTAGATCCGGAGTCATGGCAGAATGTGGAAATAATTTTGGAGGAGCAATGAGCGAAGGAGCGCCAATTTCGGTGAAGGTGAAGAGCCGGATCAAGAAATATGCAGAAGGTGTTTCCCCTGATACAGGGGAGCCTTTTGAAATTGTTGAGGGTAAAGAAGTGACCCTCATCGGGAAAGATGCAGAAGAATATCTCAAAAAAATGGGAGTGAAACATGGGACTTACTAACGCAGGCCGGGACTTCATTGCACAGGCAATAATGAATGACAGTCCGACTTTCTTTGACGACACACACGCCTATCTCTGTGTGGGAGATGGCACAACAGCATTTGCAGCAACGCAGACAGACCTACAGGGATCGAACAAGACCCGGGGGGGCATGGATACCGGATACCCCACAAGGTCCAATAATGTGCTCACCTTCAAAGCCACGTTCGACGGGAACACCGCGAACCACGATTGGGATGAATGGGGTGTTGCGAATGCCTCATCCGGGGGAACGCTCCTGAACAGGATGGTGGAGGACAACGGCACGAAGGTATTAGGGCAGACTTGGGTGCTTGAAGTCGAGCTCGAGATCAGTATCGGGAGCTGATCATAATGGTTGAATCATCGATCACCGTAAAGGACCAGACAAGCGGGGTGGAGGCAAGAACCTATAAGAAAACCGCACTCCTTTCAACCGGGTCAGAGGGGGATTCTTATGCACAAGCAGTGGTCCCACTCCGGGGGTCAGTCGGATCATGGCTCACCCTCTATGCGCAGAAATATTCTGCATATGCTCCAACCGATGCCACGATCTACGGGGAGAAAATGACCCTGCCCGGGAGCATGACCGCGAAGTATCACAACGGGGCAAGCAGCAGCACGGCAACACAGTTATGCGTTCTGCGAAGGCGACCTCTGCCCTCTGATATTTACGCACCCGGGAGCGGCACCAGTAATTACTTTGAGGGAACGACACAGAGCACGACAGACGAGGCAGTCATTGATCAGCTCCGGTTTTTCCTTGCAGAGGGATTCCTTGATACCGTCAGGCTCACCGGCTCGGTGCAGTTTAAGGCGAAACTCTCGCTGAAAACCTCCAATGCAAGCGGGACCGCAACCCTGACCAGTGTCACGTTCAAGTTGAGGAAATTGACCGCAACGGACACCTACACCGATATTGGGTCAAAGACCGTCACCCTCGAGCTCACATCAACGGCAACGACCTATGTTGATTATTCCGTGGTGGCAGACATTCAACTCTTAACCCCTGTAGTGGTGGACACGGATGAAGTATTGCTCCTTGAAGTATCGACAGTAGGGAAAAACTCAAGTGCGAGTTACACCACGACCCATAAGATATCGTTCTCCCTCGGGACGAGTGAAACCTTTGTGGATCTCATGGTAGAGGACTTATAGAATTAGGAGGCATCACACATGGCAGAAGATAGACTCATTTCACAGAGAACCGATCTGGCAAACAACGTGATCATAAAAACCTACATGGGACGGAACGACAACGGCACGATCAAGATTTATGAGGTAAGGGAGGAGATCCCCACACCCGAACCCACACCGGAACCGGAACCCACGGTTGATCCCCTTCAGGAGGTCAAGGATCGCCTGACCGCAATTGAGGGCAAAATGAATACTCTGGTCACAGGGCAGACGGAGATCAGGATGAATGTCACCAGTATCAAAACTGATGTGACCTCGCTCAAATCGACTGACGTATCAAAGACACTGTGAGGGTGAACGCTCATGCTCACCCTTTCGCACTCCGTCAGTGACCGAAACGCAGACCCGATCCTTGAGTTTGCCAAGCCGGTGAAGGAACATCTTATCACCAGTGACACAGTCCTTGAGGATTATCAGGTCATGATGGACCTTGATGCGATCACCGGCACGGATAGCGGAGACGATGCTTATGGTCTTGAGGTAGAGACAGACGGCAACAACCTCGTACTCCTCACAGAGGATGGGCAGGTTATCCCCTTCTGGATCGAGGAGCATACCGGCAGGGCTCGGATATGGGCAAAGATGCCCCTCATCTCACCCAATACCTGTGTGAAATTACTGGAATACCCGCGAAACTATTTCCCTGCTCCTGATACTGACGGGAATAACATTTTCCCGTTCTTTGATGATTTCCCGGGATCGAGCCTTGATACTACTAAATGGGAAAGTTCCGGAACGGTAACAGTAGGATCTGGAATTGTTGATATAAAACGCGTAGGTTCTAATTCTGACATTAGGCGAAAGACAGCCACGGTTGATAACGATGGCACAGCTATGAGATGTCGTGTAAAAACATTACATTGCGATACAACATATAGAGAACACTTTGGATATGCCAACGACTCTTATAGTAACCAGATATTTATTAGTTTAGCAGGACCGTCAGGATTTCAGAATGTTATTCGTAATTGGTTAGTTAGTACTGCTTCTGCAGCTGCATTATCAGGATTATCTGCTAATACTTGGTTTACTGCTGATATTGTTCGATTAGGAAAAACGAGATGGCAAACAAACGATTCAGGATTTTCTGATTTAACAGGCAATTATCCTACGGCAGATTTAGATTTAGTATTCCGCGCTACTGATGATGTAGTAAATTCTGAAATATTTGTTGATTGGGTTTTATATCGTAAATACGCCGCAACCGAACCAACTCACTCGTCATGGGGAGACATCAGCATCCCGTCAGGAGATACGGGCAGATTCCGGTATAAGAAAACCCATATTCTCACCGGAGATTCAGGGTGGAGTGGAGATCAGACCGGATACCCGATCATGCTCAAGGTTTACCGCACCTCGGGAACCGATAGCGGATCTTCGGTCTATGTCGATACCAACGTCAGGACGGACTATCGTGACCTTCTCTTTATGGACGGGAACGGCTGTATCCTGCCTCACTGGATTGAATCCATCAACACGACCAATAATTACGCTGTCGTGTGGGTGAGGATGAACACCATCGCAAAGACCGGCAACACAACGCTCAATATCCTCTATGGCAATCCTCGGGCAACGGATCGCAGTAGTGGAACGGCTGTGTTTGACTTCTTTGACGATTTCCTCGGATCGGCATATGACTCAAGCATATGGAATACAAACGGAGGAACAATTTCTGTAAGTGGGGGGATCATCACACTAACTTCAGCAGCATTATCTGGTGTCGGGATTACAAGCAAAACTGCATTTGGTCAGAATTACGCGGTTAGATCCAGATTTAAATCAAACGCCGTGGAAATTGAAAAATGGCCATGTGTCGGCTTTGATGCACGCGCAGCGGGTGGAACAGATTATGCAATAGCATATCAATCCGGGCCCGATCGGGAGTGGGGTGTAGGAACATACGACACAACAAACGCCTCCGTTTTAGGTGCATCGGCAGATACATCTTGGCACGTATTCGATGTAATTAGGAACGGATCAACATCTGTCATTGTGCTCATAGATGGGGGCTCACAAATAACAGTAACCACTCAAATATCATCGGAGTCTATACCTGCAACTCTCGTTAATTATACAACAGCCGGGGCAACAGCGTCGCTATCGGCAGATTGGATCGCCGTCAGAAAATTTGTCTCACCAGAGCCCGCACACGGATCGTGGAGCACTTCAGAGGTGTGAGTCTTGTCGCTCCTTCTCCTTTTTGGGGATGATGTAAATTATGGAGCGGATGCCCTCAATATCGCCCTGTCAGAAAACGCCACCAAGAGAGACGGGATCATCTTTCTCACGACGGCAGGACGGGCATTTGCCGTCACAGCGATCAACGGGGAGGCGACCACATTCTTTGACAGCACCAATGCACTTATCGGCGTGGGAGACGGATCGACTGCCTTCTCTCCGTCACAGACTGATATGCAGGGCAGCAATAAACTCTGGAAGGCGATGGACCCGGGCTATCCGCAACGGTCAGGCAATCAGATCACATTTCAGGCAACATTCGACACTGACGAAGGGAACTTTGATTGGAACGAGTGGGGGATCGGGAACGGATCGATCATGCTCACAAGGATGGTGCAGGATCACGGGGTAAAATCCTCATCCAGAAAGAGAGTGCTCCGAAGGACAATTGAGGTGGCTCTGCCATGAGTTTATTACTCCTCTTCGGTGCAGACGATGTAAAAGAGGACACGCTCAACGTCACGATCGTTGAATCCTCACTCATCACTGAAGTTCTCGCAGAAACCTTTGAGATCCGGGCCGGCATCACCGAACAGACCGCAGACCTCACCAAGATCACCTCAACGCAGATCACATCTTCTGACTCGCTGCTGATCACCCTCGGGGAATCGGGAGATGTAAGCAGAGGGGACGGGCTCCTTATCTCACTGGTAGAGACTTCTTCGGTATCAGTCAGCGCGGAACGTGCGGATTCTCTGCTCGTAGTTGTGCAGGATGTTGTCACCCTCTGCGAACCTCGGATCATATCCTCGGATAATCTGGTTATCGATCCCGATGTGGAGATCGGAGTTATCGCCGCAGAGATACACCGGGGCGAAACCCTTGCCATTGCCCTCACCGATGTGGGCGATCTCATCAATGTCCATACTGCGTGTGATGAACCTGTGAGGACAATCTATGGAAAGGTTGAGATCACCTACAGTGATCCGCTCCGTGATGAAACCCTTACCCTCTCATCATCCGGGGAGAAATACGGCAGTGATGTGGAGGACACGGCAGACAATTTGGAGGGCTGCAATAAAAACTGGTTTGAAGTAGGTGTCTCAACACTTGACGGCACGGCATACCCCGCAGATAATGAACAGGGATCAGTGGGATGGTGGAGTGCATCACTCGCAGATGCAGACGGAAACTTCAGCACCCCCGTGACAATTACAGTGGTTCTCTCTGAAGCGTCAGATGTGCCTAACCTGAAAGTGATCGGGGATAATATCAAGGGGGAGTATCCGGTTGATTTCACGATCAAGTTATATGATGAGTCTGACACGCTCCTTTACACGGAAACTGTGACCGGGAACACCTCATGGGCATGGAGGAGAACCCTTGCCACAATGGTCACAGGGGTCACCAAAGAAGTCCTCTCAATCACCAAGATCAACAAAGGATCAACCACTGCGAAGGTCACGGAATTTTACACGGCATATTTCGAGACATATTACGGTGACGATCTGTTTGGAATAAACCTTCTTGAGGAGTTAGAATATCAATCAGGCACGATCCCGATCGGCAATATCTCATCAAACGAGATAGCCGTGAAACTCAACAATTATAGCAGGAGATTCACGCCCGGGAACCCTATTTCTTCAGTTGCACCGCTCATGCTCAAGAACCGCAGGATACAGGCGTGGCTTGGGGTAGATATTGACGGCACAACTGAATGGCACTCCCTTGGGATATTTTGGAGCATGGATTGGAATGTGCCCGATGATGAGGTATGGGCAGAAGTCACAGGGTTTGACAGACTGGAATTTTTGAGAGGGACAACCTTCAACCCTCACGAAGTATTCACGAACTATACCCTGTATGAACTCATTGAGGCAGTCTTACAGGATGCCGGGCTCCTCACCGCAGAGTATGAGATTGATATTGCCCTTGACAGCATCGTGATCCCGTATGCGTGGTTTGGAGAGGAGACACACCGGAATGCCCTGCAAAAGTTAGCAGAGGCCGGGCTCGCGATGGTCTATTGTGACCGGGAAGGGAGGATCGTGGTAAAACAATACGCCGTGCCCACAAGCACAGCGTTCACCTTTGACACGGATACCTTCTTCAGCAAGGATCATCCTCTTGCATGGAGTGAGATGGCAAACAGTGTGGAGGTAACTGCCACACCCCTCACTCCTTCAGCGCAAGAGGAGATTTATACTGATTCTGACACCTTCGCAGTAGGGGCCGGGGCCACGGTGGAGAAATTCTATATCTTCTCTCATTCCCCCTGCATTGACGTTCAGCAGCCCACGATCACACAGTCTGGCACAGATATTCATGTTGAATCTTATACCGTTTACTCGTGGGCCATCTCTGTAATCTTCTACAACAGCGGGGCGACAAGTCAGAACGTCACAAGCGTGTCAGTGGAAGGCAAGAAACTTGAGAGCAAGGGACAGATCAGGTGCACCGCAGAGGACCCCTCAAGCATACGGTTGAATGGGAAAGTCACCACGAGTATTAATAATGATTTCATTCAGTCAAAAGCACAAGCGCAGGACATAGCCGATATAATTTTAGCATCCTACAAAGACCCACGCCGGGATATCACCCTGAAATGCCGGGGGGATATTGCCCTTATATTAGGAGATAAGGTGTCCGCACCTGATTTCAGGAATACAGCCTTTGATGATTATGTGATCGTCAGACAGGAGATCGCGTGGAACGGCAGATTAGAGGCACAAGTAACCGCAAGGAGAGCGTAAGACTATGGCATGGACAACACCGAAAACCGATTGGACGGGCAACGATGCACTCACCGCCGATGCCCTCAATAAGATGGGGAATAATGACCAATTCCTCAAGGATCATGCAGACACCACCACTATCCATAAAACGGCAGCGGAGATCCGGGGGGATGATGATACAGAGTTTGTGCTTGAAGCCCGCACAGATGACCCCACTACTCCTGCAATAGGACGTATGTGGATAAGGACAGATCTTTAATGACTAAATGCGAAGTCCGGGGATTGAGGACACAATACGAGAAGGTGTATCAACTCCATGGGGGCAGATACCGGGCAGAGGTGAACAGTCAGCCCGTGCATGTGATGAATGCAGGCCGGTGGGAGGATATTGGCCTTGATAAAATGGTGATCGGGGATGAAACCCACTATACCAATTTAGCCAATTTCCTGTGCACTCTGAAGGGGAACCGGATCACTATCACCGGGAGACATGAGGATTTCCACCTTGAATGCTGTGTGGATCACCCGAGGGCAACTTATGAGGTAAACCCGAAAGGATTCAAAACAGTGATACCCTTCAACAAGGGAGATGAGATCCCGGGATTCATCGCAACCGTGATCACCCTCAAGAACCTCACGTATAAGGAATCCCCTTCTGGCGGGTATATCCAGTTTTACCACAAGGGACGTAGGGTATGGTCAATGAAAAGGCCGGTCCTCATTGATGCAAACGGGGACACCATTGGGATTGATATGGACAGCATCCCGGGAACCGATACCCTCACCCTGCACATGGCAATCCCTATGGAATGGGTGAACTCGGAGATCCGGGCATGGCCGATCATCTTTGACCCAACCCATACGTCAGATGAGATCACCGTTGATGATAACGATACGATAACCTACACGGTCCCGGGAAACCGGGCATATACCTCGGGAACGGCACAATGCCGGTGGAAAGGCATTGATGATGTAGCCACCGAGCAATCAACCACCAGTGTCAAAAATGAGAACACTGCAAGCGGGACCACTTCAGCAACAGCAACCGCAGCATTCCCAGCTGTGCCATCCGGGGGAACCTTCTCATACCTCCGATCCTATCACTATGCATCATGTTATGATCCGAATAATTTCTGGCACCCATATGAACTCAAAAACTCATGGTGGGGCACAGGGGTGCAAACGGGATATGGGAGTTTTACCCTTGATACGTGGTCCACCTCGATCACAAATTCAGGATATATTGGCACCAATGCCTCAAGTTTTGTGGGTGGAGGAAACCCCGGGCAATCAATGTATGCCTTGGTGCAGGCACATACCTATTACACCTATTATCCGACAGTCCACACCGTGAACCCGCAGGTCACAATCTCCGGCAGTGCAAGCAAATATACCGGGTCACTTGCAGACGGCGTGTGGTCCTCTTACCAAACACTGAATGGCTTTTCCGGCACCGCTGAAAACAGCATGAACCACCAGATAGAGGGATCGGGGACTGCCGGATTTCAATACAAGTATGATTTCACATGGAAGAGGCCCACGGCAATAGGGTATTGCAAAGTAGTGGGTGGGGATGGCTCAATCATTGAGTGCCACCTTGCAGACCCGGATGATGTAGCCCTTGATTATGACTGCGTGAGAATAGGGATGCCGGATGGAACCGTAGGGTGTGTGGATCTTGTGGACACGACAAATATTGAGGCAGGGCCCGTGAGGATCAGCACTCCGGACGGGATTAAAGCATGGAGAAAAACAGTGTGAGGGTTTTTACCCCATCATTCTGTTGAGCGCCTTTGACCGGGCACCAAGGGTTTTCGCCTTCTCAAAGCAGGCCTTTACCCGAGCCTTCCCGAACCACTCATAATGTCCTCCCGCCTTGAAGAGGACCGCACCGTTTTCAAAAGTCTCCACGTAAACCTCATCAAAGCGATCATATGAGTAGTGTTTCAGGAACTTTCCCTTTATAGCATCAGAAGGTTCATACGGGAGATCGGGGACAGTCCCCCGGGCAACCTCACCAAGTGAAAGGCAGTATTCCGTTTCAGCCCGCACCTGTGCGTGGTAGGGGTTTTCACTTATAGTATTCCTTCTGAATGCTTGGTTTATATCTTCTTCCTTGAACTGCCCGTATTTGTTCTGTGTAGGGCACAGACCATCTTCAGGGCATTGGTCACACTTCGGGAAGTGGTGGCACCCATTGTTGTATGCCATCTCATTCACCCCTCTGATACTGAAGGAGCCTCATTGCCTGCCACACTTCGCACTCCCGGCAGCCTTCACCGCAACAAAATTGACAGGAGCCCTCCCGCACAACCTCCCGGGCCCTCTCCTCACTCATCACCATGCTTGATACCCCTTTGTCACGATAACTGCCGTGTCCTTATTGAGGTAAGTTACTTCGGGGGAGTCAGCATCAAAGAACTTGATCGCAGAGACAAGCACCTCAACCCGGGCAGTGAAATCCCCGGGCATCTCTTCAGGACTCCTTACCCTGATAGCGATAAATGGGCTTTTCCATGTGGCCCAATCGTATTTGACAGGGTAAACGGTCTCGGGGTCCGCGTGGGCAGCCTCAAAGGCATCACGTAACTCTTTGATCGTATATCCGTCAATACCTTCCGTGATGGCCTCGTATGCCATCCGATCCGCCTCCTCTTGGGCGCGGACCTCATCAACGGTTAAAACGTGGGACATGATTCCTACCTACCTAACCGGCCTATCCCGGTATAATATATGTTATAACCTTTATAGTATTTATACCTTTTTAGCCACATACCCGCCATAACACCAAAAGGGAAACATAATTCTGTATGCGTAATAATATGCGTATTCTGGTGAGTTTTGCTCTGTTATTGGCGTTACTCACGATGATCCCCGTATATGGTGCCGTTGATGAAACTGCATTCACGGGCTATGCGATCAGCGCAGGACCGTTTATGTCCTCATCAACCTCTGTGGTCCTCACCGGGACCGGCAGCGAACAGTATCAGACCACCTATGATGAAAAGACCTTCGCAGCAGGAGGGGGCCCCGGGGTGACAGCGTATCAGCAGAACGTGAACCTTTCCGCAGATAACACCTTTGACGGTATCCGAAAGATTGACACGGGCCGGGCCATTATCGGAGAAGGCATCACTACCTTTGAAGCCATGGGCACCAGTGTGATCGGACAGCCCGGGGGAGCCCTCTGTTGTGATGCAGCCAATGTGACACCCTTCTGCAAAGATGCATACTCCATTGTTGATGTATTCGGAGCAAACACCCTCCAGATGCAGACCATGATGAGCGGGTATGTGGGTGGAGTGCCGGAGGATACCGAAGGGAACACCATGGCCCTCACTTCACAGATCGGAGCCATCGGGACCGGAGGCAGTATCACGATCCAGAATGGTTATAACTCCATCACCAGTGAAACCCGGGATCGATTCTCGCAGAGGATCACCATCGGGCAGGATTACGCGATCACCGGAGGGTTCAATTATCGGACCCGGGCAAGCCCCGATCCGCAGACCTTCAACCCCCCTGCCGATCCGGTATGTCCCTGTCCCTTCCCGTAACTTTTTTTTAAGATATATACATAGTTATAACAATTATATTACACATACCCATTGACCAGAGACCCGCTATAAGGGCCACCCGTAAAACAATACTATGGACCCTATTGCAATAGTCCTCACCTTTGTGAACGGGAATATCGAACTCCTTTTCACGCTCCTGATCTTTGTTCTTGCATACCTCGGGATTGATCTCGTGCTTATCAGGAAGAAGATCAAGCAGGCCCGCACTCTGTTTGACGAACTTGATCAGGCCTTTGAAGATGGCAAGATCACCGATGCAGAATGGAACGAAAAGATTTCACCGGCACTCATGGACCTCTTTGGGGCAGGTGTGTGGAATGCGCTCCTCGCACTCCTGAAACTGAAGAAGGCATAATCCTTCCTTTTTTCCGGTGATATTGTGATAGCATCGAAAGCCTTCGCGCTCCTGAAGCGCCACAACTCCCTTTCTCTCCGGTCCCTCGTGGTCCTTCTTAACACTGACATTCCGACACTGACCGCAGCCCTCAAGCCCTATGTGGATCAGGGATATATCAAAGAGAAAGACGGATACTTGTATCTTCCCATAGTCCTCACTGAAAAGAAACCATTCAGGCCCGGGCTGTGGCAGTATGAAACACTGATCGATAAGATACAAGCCGCACCCCTCCAATTCCCTGCACGATACCTTGACAAGGCCACCATTGACTGTATTGTGCACAGGTGTCAGGGACCAAGCCCTACATGCGTGGGGCAGGCAACGGTGGAATGTGCGGATCTCCTTTACCTGTATGAGACACAAGATGTGCTCACGGCAGAGGATTGGGCAAAGTGCCAGAAAAACGTTCTGTGGGACAAAAACGATCCGAAGGGCCCATATTACGATGTTTACCTTCGAACAAGCCACTCAAGCGCCTGTGCGTATCATGGTGCCCGTAAGGTGGGCAATGTGGTAAGGCCCGGGGCATTCATTGACGATGCCGCACTCTTCTGGCAGAAAGAAGGGCTGTGCCGTGACTGGCAGTGGATCATGATCAAGGATGGCGTAACTCAACTCCGGACCCCCTACCCGGACAAAGACCCGATCACCGGGGAGACTGTTGAGGAGACAAAGCCAAAACACCGCCTGTCCGGATTCGCAGAGATCAAGACAGACCGGGGCATCAAACAAGCAGTGATGGACCGGGGAGCCTGCCTTATCGCATACAGCGTGAGTGATAACTATCTGAACTGGAAAGATGGCACGCTCCGGTGGAAAGGGGCAGACATTGGAGGTCACGCCGGGGTGATCGTGGGATGGGATGATGATGAAAGATTCTGGTGGATTCTTCAATCGTGGAGAGATGCCGGATTCCCAAAACTCATGAAGATGCCTTATGACTACTGGAACAAGGCAAAGATCGGGGCCATCGCACTCCTTGATTATATGACCGCGCAATGGGCCCGGGAAGCCGTGTATAGGCACCTCTCCGTGATCCTTGCAGGAGTCCCCGCCGAAACTCCGATCACCATCCAGATCGCAGACAAGGAAACCGGGGGCTATGCATCAGGAGTAGGTGCGGATCTTCTCATCGGGGAGACATACGAGATCCGCGCACAGCCGAAAGGAGCGAATCATTGGGTGCATGGGCTCTTTAAGATTGATGCAGGGACCACCGCGATCACCCTCACATGGGACGGACAGTATGAGATTCCAGAGAAACCCACCGACCCGGGACCGGGTAACTCTTCCAGCGCCTTACAGGATCAGATCCGTGAGAAAGTAAACAAGGCACTTGAAGGCCTCAAAAAACTTTTTTCTGCAATTTTTAAGAACAGATAAGAAACTCACGCGGTCTTTGCCCCCGGGGAGGAGGTGCAGGGCCCCCGGGGGCAGGAGCCGTGGTCAGTGGCCCCTTTCCACCGCATGATATGAATTCATTCAAGGAAGGTAGGTAGGTATCTCCATGACTGAAATGCTGCGTGACAACTCAAGGCTGTGCCTGTCTTCAATAGGGTATGTGGAAGCCGATTACGCTAACCTCATCCCTATACTATGATATAACTGCAATACTATTTATAATATGCGTGTCTCACAGAATCGAAAGGTGTTGAGAGGGAGAGGCGATTTATTCATATGGCGCAAGGCCTCATAGCAGGCCATCAGGCCACCAAAGCCGCAAAGGGATATAGTCTGCCTCTCTCGGGTGTAGAAACACTCTACATTATCCAGTGTGCCCTTTGAGATAATAACCTGTTTTTGTCCGGTATTTTGATCATACAAAATTCATTTATGTATTACATAATTCATTTTTGTAATACATAATTCATTTATGTAATACAAAATTAGAAAGCCGATCCTTTAAATACAAAAACGGGCTGCATACGCACCCTTTATATTGAATGACCGTGTTTTTGGCATTTTTGGCATTCAACCGAATTTTGTATGATCTCATGTATTACAAAATTCCCCCACTATCAGTTTTTTTAGATAGATAGATAGATCGATAGATCGATCAGGAAGGAAGGAAGGAAGGAAGGACACAAACACACTATAACCCTTACAGGCAGATAGTGAGTATGTGCAAACAGGAGCGAGTCAAGCGGTGCACCCTTGCACTCCTCTCCCTCATTGCAATCAGTCTGGAAGTGTATTTCCATGCCATAAACGATGTGGACATTATCTATACTCACTTCTTTTATATCCCCATTTTCCTTGCCTGTATCTGGTATGGGTATCGATCCCTGTATCTCGTGGCATTGCTCGGGGGATTGCATATCTTCATAGGGTTTTCACAGGGGGACATGTTTGATCCATTCTTGAGGGTGGCACTCATGACGGGTGTCTCACTCATTATCTCCTATCTGGTCACATGGCAAGGGTGCATGGAAGAGGATATAGACATTCTCCAAAAGCAGAGCCGTGAGACTATAAAAGCCCTCCGTGAACTCACGGAAACCCTGATACAAAACGAGAATGCCGGAAATTCATGATCGTGATTGGGTCCGGTGGGCGGAATACGTGCTCGCAACGATAGAGACACATAATAAGGCAGTAGAAAAACAGTGGAAAGCAATAGCGTCACTTCAGATTGAAGTCACTACCCTCAAGGTGAAGGCCGGAACATACGGGGCCATCCTCGGATTCATCGCAGGCATTACACCAAGCCTCATACAGTTTATCTTTTTTTAGAGCGCAACCTTTTTTATGCCTAAATACGTGTTTGAACCGGGGGAGGGATATGTCACCGGGATATGGCTGTGGCAGGCCTCACGTATGACCCCCTCAAGATTCATCGATACCACTGCCGCAATCATCAGAAACGTATTTTTCGATTTCACCCCTACCCGGGCAGGGAGTGTGACGTTTGGGATCTTCATTGACGGCAAGCAGGCAGGGGAGATCACCGGCATAACCTTTGAGGCAAAAGATATTGGCAAGCCACTCCCGTTTGCATTCTGGTATCCGGCCCGGGCCCGGACAAAAGGAAAGCACGAAGTCACCATAAAGGTAGGGAATCAGGTTCTAAAAGAGTGGTTTATCTTCTCCCTGCAAAAAACAGAGTATAAAGACAACTATGATTTTATTGTGAACATTCTTGAAGGGGACGAGTAACCCCCCTCTTCCACGCACTACTTTTCAGAGAGAACCGGCAGAAGCCCGATAAAATAAATGCAGCCTTGAGAACAGCCCGCCTTTTCTGCAATGTGTGTTTCTTCATCCCCTCTGAATACCCCGGCATCTGTGCAGTATCACGGATCACCGTATCTGCATTGATATAGGTATTGTCATTGACAGATCGCAGATACACACAGAAGGACTCACGGAGCGCTTTATATCTCGGGTTGTGAAGGAAAGGCCACCGGGACAAATCCCGGGTAGAGACTGCCTGCCCATTGCAGAGGGGGCAGCGATTCCATAGATCCCCCGCAGCGACGTAATAAAGGTGTCCTGCCTCACAAAGCATCTCAAAACAAGGTGTATCCACATCTCTCCCCCCCGGGCCCGGAACAAAGTGATACCCGCAAGCCGGGCAATGTGCCCCCATTTTGTCCGTATCGTGAAGATAAAACCGTTTCCCACAATTAATACAGGTTGTCCTCTGGTGCATTAAAAGGGTGGTAAATCCCCTTAAATTAAGGTTAGCGTTATAATTGGACATATTTTTACATAAGAGCCAATAATTGCAAATAGACAAGTATAAATACTATACATGTTATAACATATATTATACCGGGGAAAACCCGGAGTAGGTAGGTAACAAAAATGGCAAAGACTGATTTCTTGTATGAAATGGTCAGGGATCGGATCATTGAGGCCCTCAACGCCGGAACCGTCCCATGGCAAAAGACATGGAACGCAGAGAGCACCCCGATTAATTACGACTCGGGCCGGAGGTATGGCGGGATCAACATGCTCCTGTTAGGTGTCCTCCCCTATGCAAAACAGGAGTGGATTACCTTCAAGAGTATCCAGACCCACGGGGCCCGGGTAGTGAAGGGCGCGAAGTCTTACCCTGTAGTTTACTGGAAGTGGTTCAAAGAGACAGAGAAGGACTGTGAAGGGCAAGAGGTTGAAAAGCGCCGGTATGCAATCCCGTTCTATTACAGGGTTTTTAACATCACCGATGTGGAAGGACTGCCGGAAAAGAAGAGGGCCGGGCAGGAGCGCAACCCCAATGAGTTAGTGGAAGCCTGTGAGAACATCGCAAAGGGCTACCCTAACCCCCCCGTCATGAAGAATGCCCCCGGGACTCCCCACTATACTCCCTCCCTTGATGAGGTAGTTACACCGGAG
>Ga0302251_1000617_pt1 | contig 29853 bp, 19 predicted proteins | sample AAG_RA_Gln_MG_FD_193534 | JGI IMG/M metagenome (GOLD analysis project Ga0302251, IMG submission 193534) | Enriched activated sludge microbial communities from anaerobic digester in WTTP, New Holstein, Wisconsin, United States - AAG_RA_Gln | ecosystem: Engineered > Bioreactor > Anaerobic >... | reverse complement strand
CCCCCAGGACCCCATGGTCCTGTTCAAGTTCCGCGTCCAGGACCGCGTCATCGCCGAGCTCGGCCCCCGCCTCAACCGCACCACCCCCGCCGAGGTCCGCGCCACCGTCGAACGCTGCCTCGCCGAAGCCCTCGGCGCCGAGGGACTCACCCTCGGCCTCGGCGACCGCCAGCGCCTGGTCAAGGATATCGAGGCCGAGGTCCACGGCTACGGCCCCCTCCAGACCCTCCTCGACGATCCCTCCATCAACGAGATCATGGCCAACGGCCCCGACCACGTCTATGTCGAACGCGCCGGCAAGGTCGATCTCTCGCCTGTCCGCTTCTACAGCGAGGAGCACATGCTCCGCGTCATCGACCGCATCCTCACCCCCATCGGCCGCCGCGTCGACGAAAGCTCCCCCATGGCCGACGCCCGCCTCCCCGATGGCTCCCGTGTCAACATCGTCATCCCGCCCCTCTCCCTGGTCGGGCCCGCCATCACCATCCGCAAGTTCTCCAAGAAAAAGTTCACCACCGAGGACTTTATCGAGCTGGGGTCGATCTCGCCCGAGGCCGGCCTCTTCCTGGCCGGCTGTGTCTGGGCTCGCCTCAACATCATCGTCTCCGGCGGCGCCTCTTCCGGCAAGACCACCCTGCTCAACATCCTCTCTTCCTACATCCCGTCCGACGAACGCATCGTCACCGTCGAGACCACCGCCGAGCTCGCCCTCTGGCAGGAACACGTCGTCCCCCTCGAGGCTCGCCCCCCCAACATCGAGGGCAAGGGCGAGGTCGACGTCCGCCAGCTCGTCATCAACTGCCTCCGTATGCGCCCCGAACGCATCGTTGTCGGTGAGTGCCGCGGCGGCGAGGCCATCGACATGCTCCAGGCCATGAACACCGGCCACGATGGCTCCCTCACCACCACCCACGCCAACGCCCCCGTCGACGTCATCTCCCGTATGGAGGTCATGTGCATGATGGCCGGCATGAACCTCCCCAGCAAGGCCATCCGCGAGCAGATTGCCTCCGCCGTCCAGCTCATCGTCCACATGGTCCGCCTGCGCGACGGCGCGCGCAAGGTCACCCAGATCACCGAGATCCAGGGCATGGAAGGCGACCAGATCATCCTCCAGGACATCTTTGTCTACGAGCAGCAGGGCATCCGCGACGGCAAGGCCGTCGGCCAGCTGCGCCCCACCGGCTTTATCCCGCGCTGCCTCGACATCCTGGCGGCGATGAACGAGTATGTTCCCACGTCGATCTTTGATGCCAAGGGGAGTGGAAGCACGAGCCTCCAGTAAAGCGTCTCAGGGCGCACCCGACACGTGATGGTACGCCTCCAAGACCCGTTCCGCCACCCGTTCCCAGTGGAACTGCTCCGCCACCCAGCGCCGGCCGGCCGCGCCCATCCGGCTGCGCCGAGCGGGATCGGCCAGGACCTCGCGCAGGGCTCCGGCCAGGGCCGCGGGGTCCTGCGGCGGGACCAGCAGGCCGGTCACGCCGTCCTGCACGACCTCGGGAAAGCCCCCGAAGCGGCTGGCCACCACCGGCACGCCGCAGGCCTGGGCCTCGACCAGGGCGATGCCAAAGGTCTCGCTGGCAAACGAGGTCGCCACCAGCACGTCGCTCACCGCGAGCAGCCGTGGGAGTTCCTCGTGCGGGACGGGACCGAGGAAGCGCACCCGCTCCGCGAGGCCGGCCGCGCGCGCCGCGGCCTCCAGCGTGGGCCGGTAGTGCCCGTCGCCGGCCACCACGAGCACCGTCCCCGGCACCTCCGCCAGGGCGGCGACAGCGTACTGCACCCCCTTCCAGGGGATCAGCCGGCCGGCATACAGGACGACGTGCTCTCCGCCCGGCGCAAGCTGTTGGCGCAGCGCCGGGTCCGGCCCGCGGGGGGCAAAGAGCTCGGCGTCGTAGCCGTTAAAGACGACGCGTGGGCGCAGGCCATAGTGCCGCTCCACGGTGTCGGCGTTAAAGGCGCTGCACGAGACGGCAATGTCCGCCCGCTTGCCGAACAGCCGGTCGCCGGGAAAAAAGTCCTCGCCATGGCAGCCAAAGACGACGCGCGTGCCGACCAACAGGCGCGCCAGCAGCGCCACCGGCAGATCGTACGGCTTTTGGATGTGGAGGATGTCGTAGCGCTCGCGTAGGAGCAGGGGCAGCGTGGTCAGGGCGAAGGAGAGACGCTCGAACAGCTTGGTGAGCGCATAGGCGCGCCGCAGGCCGGGCACCCGGCGAAAGACGGCGCGGTCCACAAAGGGCCGGCGCAGCACGGTGAGCCCGGGGTAGCGGTCGGGATGGGGGCTCTTACCAGCCACCAGGTGCACCTCCAGCCCGCGCCGGCCGAGCTCGCGCCCCAGCTCCCAGACAAAGGTCTCGACGCCGCCGGTGACCACCGTGGTCGTCAGGTTGTACAGGGCGACTTTCAGCCTTTCCACAGGACGACCTCAAACATTGGCAGATAGCAGGCCCGCGCGGCGCGATAGGCCAGGCGCTCCAACCCCAGCGCGCGCAGGGCGGATCGCAGGCGGCGGCGGCCGGCCCGGCGGCTGGCGTGCCTGCCCGCGAGGAGGCGCGTCTCGGCCAGATCCTCCACCCGAAAGCCGCTTGCCCGCGCCAGGCGGACCCATGCGCCCCAGGTGAAATAGTGCATCGCCGAGAGGGCCTGCCGGTCGGCAAAGGGGCTGTCCTCCTTGCCGCGCGCCGCCCGCCGGATGCACGCCTCCGCCCACGGGCGCGGCATCCAGTTGAGGCCGGCCAGGTGGTAGTGGGGGTCGCGGAAGGCGTAGCGGTTGATCACGGTGACGATCGCCGCGCCGGCCGGCCCCAGGACACGGTGTACCTCCCGCAGCACGGCGGCCGGGTCCTGCACGTGCTCCAGGACATCCCACGAGCAGACCAGGTCAAAGGCGCCGGCGGCGAACGGCAGCGCCTCGCCCGGCGACTGCACCACCGGCAGGGCCAGTCCATAGCGCCGGGCGCGCAGGCGGACGATACCGCAGTAGTCGCCGTTGTATTCGAGCGCGGTGACGAGCGCGCCGGCGCGCGCCAGCGCCACGGAGAAACCGCCCATCCCGGCACCCAGGTCGAGGACGCGCCGGCCGGCCGGGGTGCCGATCACGGCCTGCACACCGGCCAGGTGCTCCTCCTGGTAGCGCTCCTGGTGCAGCCGGCGCTCACGCCAGGACTCAAAGTCGCCGCGCCAGCGCATGTGCTCCAGCCAGGGGGCGATACGGGCGGCGAGCTGCGCTTCGAGCTGTTCGTCGGACATACGTCGCCTCGGATCGGCCGCGGCCCTCTCCAGGCCGTCGGCCCCGTACCGGCCGGGGGCCGGTTCCGCCGCGCGGCCCTGCGGTACGCTGGCGGCGCGGTGGCGCCGGGCCTGGCCCTGCGTGCGCCCCGCCGCGACCTGGACCGGGCCGGGGGATCCGCGCGCGCCCTTGACGGGGAGGCCGCCGCGTGGTATATTCGCGGGCGTATTATAGCACACTCTGCCGCGCTATGCCTGCACAGGAGGCCGCCGATGCCCCAGCCCGCCTACCGCATTCAAACCCCCCGCCTGGTGCTCCGCTGCTGGGAGCCGCGGGACACCCCGCTGCTCCAGGAGGCCGTCGCCGCCAGCCTGGAACACCTGCGCCCCTGGATGGAGTGGGCCCGCGCGGAGCCCCGCACCCTGGAGGAGCAAATCACCCGGCTCCGCGGGTGCCGCGCGCGTTTCGACACCGATCAGGATTACGTCTATGGCATCCTGAACCGCGAGGAAACACAGGCGCTGGGGAGCAGCGGGCTGCACACCCGCCTGGGCAATGACGCCCTCGAGATTGGCTACTGGATCCACGTCGACTACATCGGCCAGGGCCTGGCCACCGAGACCGCCGCGGCCCTGACGCGGGTCGCGTTCCAGGTCAACAGGGTCCAGCGCGTCGAGATTCACTGCGCCGCCGACAACACACGGAGCGCGGCGGTGCCGCGCAAACTCGGCTACGTGCACGAGGCCACGCTGCGACAGCGCGAGTTCTCCCCGGACGGCCGGCCCCGCGATATGATGATCTGGACGCTCCTGGCCGCCGAGTATCCCGCCAGCCCGGCGGCGGCGGCCCCGGTCGAGGCGTTTGACGCGCTGGGGCGGCGGCTGCTCCCGTCGAGTCAGTAGGGGCGCACGGCCGCGCCCCATGCGCATCAAGCCAAACCGACAGCTGTCATGGGGATCACCGCATATAGTTCCCGATCAGCCAGCACCACGTCCACACGCCGTTGGCCACCAGGTAGAGCGCCACCACGCCCACCACCACGCGGCCGGCCCGGCCCCGCCGCCGCAGCCCGGCCAGCATGGCGCCCGTCCCCAGCGCCAGCACCGGGAGGATAAAGTAGTCGTAGCGCGAGGAAAACCCGACCAGGGCCAGCCCCAGGGCAAAGGCGGCCGCCGTCAGGAGCGCACCGCCCAGCACCACGGCCGGCCAGCGCTGCGTGCGCCGCAGCAGCAGCGCCAGCCCGGGCAGCGCCAGGAGCGCCACCGGGGCCTGCACCCGCGAGAGGAACTGGGGCCAGGGGTTGAGCAGGCCGCCCGCGCGGCCGGCCCCGCCCTGGACCACCTGAAAAAGTCCCCGCAGCGCCGCCCAGACCGGCGGCGCGCTATAGTAGAGCCCCAGGACGACGACGCCAGCCGCAAGCAGCGCCGCCAACAGGCGCGGCACCGCCCGCCGCGTCGGCGCGCGCAGCAGCGCCAGCCCGGCCACCGCCAGGACCAGCCCGCCAAAGAGGAGGCTGTCGGCAAAGTGGCTCAACAGCACCAGGCCAAAGGCCGCCGTGAGCCCGACCCAGCCGCGCACCCCCTGCCAGCGCCACCGCCCAACGGCGAGCAGCACCAGCGCCGCCAGCAGCGTCACCCGGCTAAAGATGTTGGCATAGTTGCCCCAGGAAAAGATCCAAAAGGTTACCGGCGCCACCTGCTGCGCCAGGAGCGCCAGCAGGGCCACGTCTCGCCGCCCGGAAAGCCGCCGGGCCAGGAGGTAGAGGAGCAGGCCGGCCAGGGCGTCCAGGAGAACCCCCGCCACCTCCATCACCAGCGGCAGGTCGGTGGACAGCAGCGTCAGCGGCTGCCAGGCCACGTAGAACCCCGGCGGATAGGGGGCCGGCAGGTTGATATCCGGCAGCGGCTCGGTAAAGAAGAGGTTCCCCGGCCGGGCATCGTACGCGGCGTTGTGGACGTGCAGTAGCAGGTCGCTGGTACGGAAGTGGGGATAGAGGATCCCGCCCAGGCGCAGGAGCGCGACCAGGAGGAGTAGGGCCGCCCAGCGCCGCCGCCCCCACAGAGGCACCGCAACCGCCGCGGCCGCCCACCCCACCGCCAGCAGGACCACCAGCGTCAGGGTATAGTTCGTGAGCCAGATGCGCTGCGCGGCCAGCAGGTAGGCCAGCAGCAGCGTGCCGGCGGCGACCACGCCGGCCGTCCACCCCCTCCCCAGCCCCAGGCGGCGCAGCAGAAGGTAGGCCAGGAGCACGATCCCCAGGAAACAGCCGAGCTGGTACCAGCTTGGCTCCACCCAACCCCCGCCCACGGGCTGGATCGCGATCCGGTCGACCGTCACCCCCAGATCGCGGGCGTCGCCGGCCGGCCGAAAGGTTGCGCTATGCAGCTCCAGGTGCAGGTCGCCGGCGGCGAGGAGCTGCGCCGGCAGCAGGACGCGGTACTCTTGCCATTGGGGGGTGATTGTGGCAGAGTAGATGCTGTGGCCGCCCGCCCACAGGCCGGCCGTGGGCGCCGGCTCACCGTTGGGGCGGTAGGCCTGCATGCGCAGGCGCACTTCGACCGGCTGCCGGCCCAACCCGGGAAAATCGATCCCGACGACGGCCCGGGTCCAGCGAAAGTACTCCGCAGCAGCGGGGAACAGGCGCGGGTCCGGCTCGATGTCGTGGAAAGAGGTCAGGTAGGGAGCATCGTGGGCCCCGCCGACGTCCACCACCTGCGGGCCGCGCGCCTGATAGGCCGCGAGGCCGGCCGCGGCGGCGAGCAGCAGGAGGGCATACAGCGGCCCTTCCCAGAGATATCGCTGCCACCGCGCCGGCTCCTGTCGCCCCATGTCAGGCGACCCCGACCAGCGCCAGCGCCACGGCAATGACGATCAGGCCCCACAGCGCGCCGATGACAATGACAAGCGCCAGCCCCTGGCGGGACGGCTTCTGCGCATCCGGAGCGCTGAGCGCCGTCCCGCACTGCCCGCAGAAAGAGGCGGCCGGGGGGTTGTCCCGCCCGCAGGCCGGGCAGTGTCCCGGCCGCACGCTCCGCCGCCGCTTACGCCAATCGAACCAGTACCACAGCCCCACCGTCACGAGCGAATAGATCAGGAGCATCCCCAGGAGCAGGTCCAGGCTCGTGTTGCGCACCGTGCTCAGGTAGGCGCTGTCCGGCGTGAGCAGCGTGTGCAGGGCGATGAACCCCACGACGACAAAGCCGCCCCCCCACACCCATTTGCTCCAGGCAAAGAGGACCGCGCCGTTCGTCGGTTCGAGGGGAAACATTTCCAGGAAGACGACTTCGACACCCACGAAAAAGATCGTCAGCAGGCCGTCCTGCAGCCCGCCGACAAGCCCGCCGAAGAATCCGCCCACGCCGCCGCCGGGCAGGGCGTTCTGCAGCAGCGTGGTCGGGACCGTCAGCCCCCAGGCGACCAGCGCCACCAGCATGGTCGTTCCCAGCGCGACGCCGCCGATGGCCGCCTCGCGCCGCCGGCTCATCTCGACCGCGGCCCCCAGCGCATAGCCTCCGGTCACGCCGTAGAGATAGCCGGGGACAAAACCCACCGCCCGCGACAGCAGCACACAGCCCAGCGCCACGAGGATCCCCACGGGATTCAGCTTGAGGGCGGCATCCAGCTGTAGGCGCCGCGCCGCCACCACCTGCGATCCTTCGTAGACGAGGTTGACCAGTCCGACAGAAACGAGCATGGCGCAGAACACGCCCAGGCTGGACCAGGTAAAGAGCCGGAAGGAAGGCTCCAGAAAGCAGGCGATAAAGGCGGTGACGCCCAGAAAGGCGGCGATCCGCAGGTAGAGGCCGGTGTTCTTTTTCAGGGGTATGAGGCGGCCCACATACTGGGCCAGCAGCTGGCCCAGCCCCCGGAACAGCGCGGCGATCCGCCCGAGGAAGCTGCGCTCCAGGGCGTCCTGATGGGCGTTGAGCGTGTCGTTGAGCACCGTGGAGGTCAGGCCAAAGAGCAGGGCGATCAGGATGGCCAGAAAGAGGTTGGTGCCGATGACGGCCGGGTCGGTCGAGATGTCGAGGGGGGTGCGCAGCGCATTGTAGAACTGGACAGGGCCCTGCGGCGTGCGGGAGGTGGGGGTCGTGTAGGTGGACTGGCCCTTTTGCCCGCCGACGGTCACCTCGACCTGCCGCAGCGTCCCATCGTAGGCCGGCCGGGGCGATTCGTAGGAGAAGCGGTACTGGTTGGCGATCACCACCCCCAGGCGGTCCACGATCCCGACAAAGTCCTCATAGAGCGAATAGACGGCGCCCCCCGTCTGGTCGGCCAGGGCCTGGAAATCGGCGTCGGCGCCATAGGTCAGCGCGTGGACGCTGAGCGAGTGCCGGCGCAGGAGGGCCAGCGTCCCCTCCAGCGTCAGGGCACGGTCGTCAAAGGTAGTGCCCTCGTCGGCGGCGTCTCCGGCGTGATGGGCCGGTGCGTCGGTCAGGAGGATGATGAGCCGCTGGACGCCGGGGCGAAAGGACAGGCCGGCGGCATGCTGCACCGCGCCGAGCGCGTTCTCGGGGGTATCGCCGCCGCCCTCGGCCTGCTGGCTGCTGACCCACCCGACGAATTCGTCCACGCGGGTGGTAAAGGGGTGGCTCTCCCGCACCGTGTCGCCAAAGGTCACCAGTGCCAGGCGGTAGTCGCGGTTGCGGCCGGCCAGCGTCTCGGCAAAGGTGACGATCGTGCGCTTGATCCCCTCGATGTACGAACCCATGCTCGAGGTTGTGTCCAGGACAAAGGCAATGTCCACGGGGCGCTGTTCGCCCAGGCCGGCAAAGTCCACCACGCCGGCCGGCTGGCCCTCTTCGACGATCTGAAAGTCCGCCGCCTGCAGCCCCTCGACGACCCGCCCGGCAGCGTCCACCACGTTGACGTAGAGCGTCACCCGCGGGTAGCCGGAGACGTCCACCTGGCTGATGCGGACCGTCTGGGGGGCTTGGACCAGGGGCGCGGCGCAGAGGGGCAGGGGCAAGAGGAGCAGGAGCAGAGCGAGGCCGAAAAAGATCACCCGCTGGCGCATAGAGCTTCCTCCGGGGGGCATGCTGGCGGCCTACAGGGTAGCCTTGCTTGTTGCCGCCGGCGTGAACCGGCGGCAACAAGGTGTATCCCCATCGTTGTTGGAAAACAGCGCCACCTGGGCCGGGGCTGCCGGCTAGGCCATGAGTCCCTTTTGCTTCAGCAGCGGCTTGGGGTCCACAAAGAGTGTGTCCAGGTTCAGCGATTTGGGTTCCAGCCCCAGCGCCAGACCCATCAGCTGGGTGTAGTAAAAGACGGGCAGGTCGAACGGCTCCTGAAACTGCTGGGCGATCTGCCCCTGGCGCGCGTCCAGGTTGACCTGGCACAGCGGACAGGCCGTGACGACGGCCTCGGCCCCGACGGCCTTGGCGTCGTGCAGGATCCGCTGGGTCAACTTCAGCGCGACGTCGGTCTCGGTGAGGGTGAGGTTGTTGCCGCAGCAGTCCGTCTTGAAATTCCAGTCCAGCACCGTGGCGCCGAGCGCCCGCATGAGGTTGTCGATCCCCATGGGGTACTCGTGGTGCTCGGCCCCGGTGACGGTCTTGGGGCGCGTCATCAGGCAGCCGTAATAGCAGACCACCTTGAGGCCGGCGAGCGGCCGGACGATCCAGCTGGCGATCTTTTCCGTGCCCACCCGTTCGAGCATCGTGTCGACGATGTGGTTGACCTTGACCTTGCCCTGGTAGGTATAGTCCAGCTCCTGGAGGACCTCGGCGCGCAGCTCGGGGTAGCGCTCCATATCGTACAGGGCAAACCTGAACCGCGAGTAGCAGGCGGCGCAGGGCACCGCCACCTCATCATAGCCCAGGGCCTCGATGTAGGACAGGTTCTGCATCGGCAGGACGGTAGCCAGCTTGTGGGAGACAGCATGGGCCGGCGTCGTCCCGCAGCACACCCAGCCTTCCGGCTCTTCCAACTTGAGCCCCAGCTTTTCGCAGACGGCGCGGGTAGAGAGGTCGTACTCTTTGCCCGTCGAGTGGAGCGAGCACCCCGGATAGTAGGCGACGGCGCCGGGGGTCGCCCGGGGCTGAATGGCCTTGAGGTTCTTGGGGATGCGCCCGCGTTCGGGCAGGATCTTGATCTTGCCGCCCAGAAACATCTGGATACCCATCCGGACGTCCTTCATCAGCTGGTTGAAATTGACAGCTCCCTTGAAGAGGGTGACCGTCTTGAGCTCGCCCAGCAGCCCCAGCTCGTACATCCGCCCAAACATCTGGATGCCGCGCAGCGCGGCCTGGTTGAACACGGGGATCGAGGCAATGGGCGGCTTGACCCCCGCCTCGGCAGCCACCTGCTTGATCACGTCCATAGCCCGCGGCAGGTCGATGTTGTGCGGGCAGCGGGTTACGCAGGTCTGGCAGTTGGCGCAGATCCAGATCGTCCGCGAGTTGAGGACGCGCTCGTTCTGGCCCAATTGGATGGCGCGGAGCAGCTGATTGGGCGCCAGGTCCATGTAGGAGACCACAGGGCAGCCGGCCGAGCATTTCTTGCACTGGTAGCACAGAAAGACGTTCTCGCCGCAGCGTTCCTGGATGGTCTGGGCCAGAGGGAGGGTTGCGATATCGGCTGTACGGGGCATTTTCATTCTCCTGATAGGAACCGGACGGGACCCTTGCAACGCGGGCCAGGTTCTCGCCGCTAGTCGACAGTCGGGCGCGGATGCAAGCCGGCCATGCGGACGATCTCGGGCGTCGCCTCTTCCCACTCGATGGCCATGATGTGGATGCCGGCCACGCCGGGGATCTGGCGGACCTGCTGCACAATGTCCACGCAGATCTGGATGCCTTCCTTCTTCCAGGCCTCGGCGCGGGCCTTTTTGTCCTCCTTGGGGATGTCGGCGACGGCGCGGTCCATCCGCTCGACCATCTCGTTGGGCACGTCCATGCCCGGCACCTTGTCGCGCATGTAACGCGCCGCGCCGGCCGTCTTGATCGGTCCCACACCGGCCATGATAAAGACCTTTTCATGGAGGCCCAGCTTGCGCACCCGCTCCATGTACTCGGCAAAGCGCGGCACGTTATAGATCAGCTGCGTCTGGATAAAGTCGGCCCCCGCGGCCACCTTTTTCGCCAGGCGGTAGGGGCGGAAATCAAAGGGGTCGGCAAAGGGGTTGGCGGCCGCGCCGACAAAGAAGCGTGGCTCTTGCCCCTTGATCTCGTCGCCGCAGAGGAAGCGCTTGCCGTCGCGCAGGCCGCAGACCATCTGGAGGAGCTGCATCGAGTCCAGGTCAAAGACGTTCTTGCCGCTGGGATGGTTGCCAAACGACTGATGGTCGCCCGTCAGGCAGAGCAGATTGCGCATCCCCAGGGCATAGGCGCCCAGGAGGTCGCTCTGCATGGCGATGCGGTTGCGGTCCCGGCAGGTCATCTGGATGACCGGCTCCAGGCCAGCCTGAATGAGCAGCATCCCCGAGGCGATCGAGGAGAGCCGCACCACCGCCGTCTGGTTGTCGGTCAGGTTCACGGCGTCCACATAGCCCTTGAGGATGCCCGCCTTGCGGGCGATCACGGAGGCGTCGGCGTTCTGCGGAGGGCCCAGCTCCCCGGTGACGGCAAAGTGGCCAGCACGAAGGATCTTTTCCAGATTGCTGCCTGCGTTCATAAGCTCACTCCTTGCAAGTCCGTCCTATCTAGAAGAGCCGCTCGAGAAACTCTTCCACCGACAGGTCCATGTCCTGGAGAATTGCTTTCAATACCTGGCCCGAATGAGGTGGCTACTTTTTCTCGGCAGCCTCGACCTCTTCCTCTTCGTCCAGCCGCAGGTCCGGCCGGTCGATCCGCCGGGGGCCGCCGTCGCGCGACGTCGTCCAGTCCTTGGGCGGGGCGACCTGCATGATCAGGTCGAGCTTGCCCAGGTGGTTCAGGCGGTCATAGATCAACTGCCAGGCGCAGTCGGTCTCGGGGTTGATCTCGCACTTGCCGCGCTGGGAGCCGCCGCAGGGGCCGTTGAGGAGGCTCTTGGAGCAGCGGGCGATCGGGCAGATCCCGCCGGTGGTGGCGAGCAGGCAGTTGCCGCAGGCCTGGCAGCGTTCCACCCAGAGGCCCTCTTTCTCGGGCAGCCCCAGGAAGGTGGTGTTGATCCCCGGCACGACCCAGGCGTCGGGCCAGCGCTGGGCCACCGCCTGCACGCCGATCCCACAGGCCAGGGAGACCACTACATCGGCCTCGCGGACCTTGTCGGCGAGCGGATCGAGGTACTCCCACTCGCATTGGCGCTGCACCGTGGCCTCGGCGACGTCGACCTGGTTGCCGGCCAGCTGCTCCGCCATGCGCAAGGCCGAGGCCAGGATGCCGACCTCTTTTTCGCCGCCGGCGAAACACACCGTCACGCAGGTGCCACAGCCGAGGACAAGTACCTTTTTGTGGCCGGCGATGAGCTGCCGGACTTCCTCGAGTTTCTTCTGTTCGCCTACGATCATCCTGTCGCCTCCATCCCCGGCCGGCCGGCCGGGGGCGCTTGTCTACCCGGTCACAAGGTGTATTGTACCCCCACTTGGGCAAAGAGTCAAGGGAACCCGGCGAGGGTTTTTCAGGCCCTCGCCGGGGTGCTGCTACTCGGATACGCCGCGCAGCGGGATGATCGCGAAATCATCCGGCGTCAGGCTGTCCATGTTCGTCTCGCTGGACGCCGGATAGCTGCTGAGGAACTCTTCCTGGGCCGGCGTGCCATCCCAGGCCACGTCGATGATGCGCGTGTGGTTGGTGTCGGCCGGCGCGCCGCCAAAGCGCCACTGCGCCGCCGCGGCCGCGACCTCCCGCACGCGCCAGACGCCGGCCGCCGGGTAGCCTTCCTGCCCCAGCACGACGGCGGCGTAGCGCCACTGCTCCGGCGTGTCGCCCAGCGCTGCCTTGGGCACGCGGATCGTCACCTTGTGCTGCGCCGGGTCGGCGATGACGGCAAAGGTGGCGTCCACCTGCTCGGGCGTGCCGTCGGCCCCGGCCTTGAATATCCCCGGCGTCCAGCCCTCGGCCCAGATGACATACTCCCAGCCGTCGCCCGCGGCAAAGGCCGCGTTGCGCCCCGGCAGGAGCTCGCGCGCACCGCCACCCCCGGCACCGTCCTGATCGATATAGATGTCGATCGTCTGCAGCGAGAGGCCGTTGCCCGAACCCCAGGAGTTGTCCACCGGCCCGGCCAGGTAGACCTGGAAGACGAGGTTCTTGTCGTCGTAGCCCACGGTAAAGGTCACGATGTCAAAATTGCCCGGCGCAAAGACGCCGTCCTGCGGGTAGGCGTAGGTGCCGGGGCCGTGGTCGTCGCCCGGGGGATCGGAGACAACCAGGACGTTGGTCGTCCGCCCCAGGTCGGGCAGCACGACCTTGGCCACGCCGCCGGCCGGGACGATCTCGACATCCCGGTCCTTGTAGGAGACCACCGCCCGGAGGTAGACGACGTTGCCCGGCTCGAACTCGCCCAGCCGGTCCAGCGGCACGGCGACCTCCAGGATGTTGCCGCTGGCCGCGGTCGTGGTGATGGCCGTGGCCGTGCCCCAGGTGTTTTTGCCGGCGGCGGGGGCCAGCTCGGCGGTGACAGTGCCATCCCCGGGGCGCAGCAGCACCTCGTAGGCGGCGCCAAAACCGAGGAGGGTGCGCGGGTCGACCCCAGCCCCGTACCGGGAGAAGGAGTTGACCGTCTCGGCCATCGGCACGGACAGATAGACTTCGACGGCCGCGTCGGGCAGCCACTCGGCCCACTGCTGCGGCGAATCCAGGCGCAGGTAGAGGTTCCGGGCGTCAAAACCATAGACCAGGTTGGAGAGGAACTCGGCCGTCGGGATCGTGTAGGAGGCGGCCTTGTCCCATTCCCCGGGGGTGTATTGGCCGTCGATGGTCGGGCTCACCAGGCCGGCCATGGCCTTGGTGGGCACGGCCGGCGCCGCGGGGATGATCGGCACGTACAGCCAATCGGGCACCTCTTCCCCCAGCGTCTTGTAGATGTCCATCAGCGTGCTGCGGTACTGCAGGTCGAACGAGGCGTCGTCGCCCGAATTCTGGTCCGCGCCGTACCACCAGAACCAGTCCGAACCCTCGGCGGCATACATCAGCTCCATCGCCTTGTCCAGGGTGGCCGGATCGGTGGTCTTGTTGCCCAGCACGTACTGCTGGACCGCATCGCGGGTGCGCTTCAGGTACGTCCAGCCAGTGTTTTCCTCCTCCTCGCCGATCCAGGTGGTAAAGTCGTGGCTGATCCACGAGCCGGCCCACAGCGACTCGATCGTCGGCTGGTCGGGGAACTGGGCCAGGTATTCGGAGGGGGTCACCGTCACCAGGTCGGGGTCGTTGGAGAGCTTTTCATACAGGGCGTGGAGAAAGGCCTTGCCGTCGTTGTCATAGTACTCCCAGGCGTTCTCGCCGTCGAGAATGACGCTGACCAGGTGCGGGCCGGTGGCGCCGCTGTCGTCCAGCTGCTTCTTGATCGCGTGGAGCCGGTTGACGAAATCCTGCGCCGCCTCTTCGCCAGGGGTGCCGGAGTAGGTGAAACCGACCTTGTCGGAGATGACCACATCGCGAAAGACCATGGCCACGGGCGGCAGGCTGCCCTCCTGGACGTAGTAGGGGCGGTAGAGGACGTCGGCTTCCTGGACCGTATCCTGGCTGTTGCGGGTGAACCCGGGCAGCCCCAGGGAGGCGGCGACCACGCCCTCATCCGAGGCCATCCACTGGATACCGGCCTCGGAAATCATGCCGACGACATCCTGGGCCACAGAGCCCTCCGCCGGCCACATGCCGCGCGGCGCCTGCCCAAAGTGCTCCTGGTAGAACGCGACGCCCTTTTGCAGGTGCGCTACGGCATCCTGCTTGTAAAAGAACTTTTCCTTGGGCAATTCGATGTCCGGCTGGGCCATCGTCGCCAGGTCCGTGTTCACCAGGAGCGGCAGGATGGGGTGCGCGTAGGGAGTCATCGTGACCTCGATCTGGCCGGCGTCCTGGAGACGCTTGTGCAGCGGCACGACCTCCTGGACCAGGCGCAGGTGCTCGGCCAGGACGACGGCCTTGTCCTCCTCGGAAAAACCGCGGCCCTTGTCCACCAGCGCCTTGAGTGGTTCCTCGGCCAGCCAGTCGGGGTCGGTCCAGGCCAGGTTGAAGAGCACCTGGAGGTCGCGCAGGTCTGCGGTCGACCAGTTGGCCAGGGCCGCCTGCAGGGTGTCCGCGCTGACGTCGCTCCCACGCTTGTCGAGCAGCTCCTTGTAGCGGGGAAAGCGGGCGATGATGTGGTCGTGGTTCGCATCAAAGAAATGCTGCAGGATATAGATCTGCTGTTCGGCCGTCAGCTGGTCGGCCGGCACCTCGGTCAGGACCCAGTAGGCATCCTTGGCCCCGGCGCCGATATCGTCCAGCTGGCGGAGCAGGCTCGGCGTCAGGTTAAAGGTGACGTGGACCTTGGGGTACTGCTCGACCAGCGCGGCCATATCCACATAGTCCTTGGCCGCGTGCACGCGGACCCAGGGCTTGAGGTAGATGCCCGTCGTGGGGTCCTTGTAGTAGAGCGGCTGGTGCTGGTGCCAGATGATGGCGACGTAGAGCACCTTGCCGGCGTCCGGCGGCGAGGTGGGCCGGGCCGTGGTCCCGGGCGCCAGGGTCGGGCCGGCCGTGGGTCCGGGCTGCCCGCCGCAGCCAGCGAGGATCGTGAGAAGCACGACCAGGGTGATGGTCCACAGGTACGCTCGTTTCATAGCTTTCCTCCCGGGTGTATCTGGACTCTCGCTCGCTACCTGACACTTCTGTGGGCGTTGCCGCCGGATGAATCCGGCGGCAACGCCTGACTCGACCAAACTGTCAGGCAGCTAGAACTCTGACAAAGGCAGGGGCTGTACTCTGGGAGAGCCTGGCCCATCCGTACAGCCCCATAACCTCCACGGGTATTGGTCGACCGAACCGCTACGGCGCTACCGTCCCGGTGACCGGTTCCGTCGCCGGCACCTGTGTCGGGATAAAGGGCGGCGGGGTCGGCACGGGGGTCGGCGTCGGCGCCGGGTAGCGCACGACGGTGGCCTGTTCCACAACCCCGGCCTTCCACGCGTCGTACTTTTCCTGCGCCCGCGCGTCGAGCGTCTCCTGGTCGATGGGGTGGTCCATGTCGTGGTCCCGCACCCAGACCAGGTGCCAGCCGCTCGCGCCTTCAAAGATCTCGCTGATCTCGTCGGGCTGCATGGCAAAGGCCTTTTCCTCGATCTCGATCGTGTTCGCGGTCTTGCCGCGGCCGAACCAGCCCAGGTCGCCGCCGTTGGCGCTGCTCTCGGCGTCGTCCGAATACTTGAGCGCCATCTCCATGAACCGGGCGACCCGCGTCTCGGCGTCGCCGCCGACGATATAGTCGCGGACCTCTTGCAGCAGCACCTCGGCGCGCGTGACCTTGACGATACGCAGGTGGCACCGGTCGCCGGCGTCGTCGCGCTCCAGCAGCTGCGCAAAGTAATAGGCGTCGGTGGTCTCGATAATGGAGGTGAGCCCACCCGTGGGCGACACGGCAAAGGCGGCCGAGATCACCTCGGTCGGAAGCAGGCGGTCGTTTCGCGCGATCCAACCGATGTCGCCGGCCAGGTCGAGCGAGGCCCGGTCTTCCGAGTAATCCGCCGCGGCCTGCGAGAACTCTTTCGTGCCGGCCTGGATGTCCGTGAGGAGCTCCTGGGCCAGCAAGGTGCCCCGCAGGATCAGGATCTGGCGCACCTGGACCTGGTTGTTGGTGTCGTCGCGCTGCACCAGCTGCAGGATGTGGTAGCCTTCTTCGTCGAGGATAGGCGCGCTGATCGCGTTGGTCTGCGTGAGCGCAAAGGCACTGGCCTCGACCAACGGGCTGAGCTGGCCGTCGTCCTTGACGATCCAACCGAGGCTGCCGCCGTTGCTGGCCGTCTCCCGGTCTTCCGAGTTGGCGGTGGCGACGGTGGCAAAGGTGGCCGGGCTGGCCTTGACCTGCGCCCACAGCGCCTCGGCGCGCGCCCGACGGTCGGCCGAGACCAGGATGTGCTGCACCACTACGGAATCGGCGTTGCTCCGCACGAACTTGAGCAGATGTGCGCCGGCAGTATCCTCGATCACGGTACTGTACGGGTTGTCCGCCGTCAGGGCAAAGGCGGCCTCTTCCAGCGCCGCGGAGACCTCGCCGCGCCGGATCTCGACCTGCCCGACCTGGTCACGCGTGGCCGCGTCGTCCGAGTACTGGACCACCGCCGACGCCGGCGATTGCCCCTGGGAGATGGCCTGCTGGTACTTCTGATAGGCCTCCTGCGCCCGGGCCCGGCGATTGCCGACCAGGATGTGATACACCTGGACTTGCTCCTCGCTCGTGGGCATGTCCTGGGCCAGGTAGTCGCGGATCTTTTCCTCGATCAGGCTGAAGCGGGCGCTGCGGCGCACCATGGTCAGGTAATCGTTCACCGTAAAGCCTATCGCCCCGGCCCCGGAGGCGCGCATGTCCCGGTGGAGGGCGTCGTAGAGATTGCCCACTCCTTGGCGGAGCTGGTTGGCGCGCTCCTGCGGGGTCAGCGTGCTGGCGGGGGTCGGCGTCGGCTGGGCCTCTGTCGCGGTGATCCCTTCGCTGGCGAACGGTGAGCTCGCGCTGTCAGACGCCGTGTCGGGCAGGAGGAAGGCATCGGCCTCCTCGTCGGTCACCGCGATGCCCAGGTCGCGGGCCTGTTGGAAGACGGCGGTCTCGGCGATGAGGGTCTGCATGACCGTGTCATCCGGCACGCTTTCGCTCCGGACGTCGGCCAACTGGAAGAGGATCTGCTGCAGGCTGGTCTGGATCTGGGTCTGCTGATCCTCCGTCAGGGTGATGCCGAGGGTCTCGTACAGCTGGAGGTTCTGGTAGACCTGCTGCCACTGGGCAACCAGGTCCATGCGCCGCGCCCCCCAGTAGTCGCTGCGGGTGAGCGTCTGGCCATTGACCTCGGCGACGGCCCCCCGGGGGTACCAGACCCGGTCGTAGAGGAGGCCGACCGCCAGGAGGACCACGGCGACGATGCCGATGGCGGCGATAATCATGATAAAGTTGCGCTGAATCCGCCGCTCGTTTTCCCAGCGGGAGCGCTCTTTCTTGGTCATCCGCTGAGTGGGTTTGACCAATGTCGGTTTTTTCTTGCCCATCGATACCCCTCTCCGGCCTTGCCCTTAGTGGGCCGTGTGTGTACGGACAAAGGGCACCAGGGCCATGTGCCGGGCCCGCTTGACGGCGATCGCCAGCGCCCGCTGGTGCTTGGCGCAGGTGCCGGTACGGCGGCGCGGCGAGATCTTGCCGCGCTCAGACACGTAACGCTGCAGTCGCTTGACGTCCTTGTAGTCGATATAGTCCATGCGGTCCACACAAAAGGCGCAGACCTTTTGCCGGCCGGGTCCTTTTCTACCACGCTGTTCCACAGTTCCTCCTTTTGCGGTCCGGGGCTAGCGAAAGCCGTGGACCGCTCTTGCCAAAGAGACGATGATCCCCTTGTCGCCCCGGCCGTCCCGCGGCCGCCCCGGCGACAACGGGCGCACTAGAACGGCAGATCCTCATCGAGCGGCGGCTGATCGAGATCGTCCGGCTCCGTGGGCAGGCCGCCCTCGGGCGCGCCGGCCGCCGGCGGCCGGTCCAGCAGGATGATCTCTTGGGCCACGACCTCGGTCTTGTAGCGCTTTGTCCCATCAGGGGCATCCCAGGAACGGTTCTGCAGCCGGCCTTCGACATAGACCGAGCGCCCCTTGGTCAGGTAGCGGGTGCAGAACTCGGCCAACTGCTCCCAGGCCACGATGTTGAACCACTGGGTGTCCTTCTGCTGATCCCCGGAAGTGGCCTCCCGGCGCATCCGGTTCACGGCGACGCTAAAGGTCGTCACCGCCTTGCCACTGGGCGTATACCGCATCTCGGGATCCGCCCCCAGGTTGCCGATGAGCAGGACCTTGTTCAATCCGCGCGATGCCATCTTTGCCTCCCGGTCACGCCTCGATGCGGCGGGTGACCATATAGCGCCAGATACCCTCCGTCAGCTTGAGGGTCCGCTCCAGCTCGTCAAGTGGCTTGCCCTCGCCGGTAAAGTGGGTGAGGACGTAGTAGCCCTCCTCCTGGTGGTGGATGGGGTACGCCAGGCGCCGGCGGCCCCACGGTTCCGTCTGAAATACCCCCTCGACCTTGCCGCCCGACGCCTCGATTGCGCCATTGACCTTGGCGATGAGGGCCGCAATAGCCTCTTCGTCCTTGTCCGGACCGATGATGTACAGCAACTCGTATGGCTTCACATAGCCTCCTTTCTACGGGTTTGCCCCGGGTCCGCGCGGGGGTGCGCGGCCCAGAGCAGAAAGGTTACGCGGGAGGCACCTTCAGATGGCCTCCCAAACGTGAAATTATATCACCGAAACGGGGAATTGGCAAATCGCCGCGGGCCGACTTGACCGCCCCGGCCCGCGGTGGTACAATCGCGCGCAGCAGGGGCATTGCCCAAGGGGCAGATGCCCCTGGTTGCCGCGGGCCGAGGCCTCCGGCGACAAGCAGACGCCCTTTTCGGGCCGGCAACAAGCCCGGCCGGGGCCAGCGATTGCGGACACGCGCCATGTCGCCGCAGGTTGAACCAGGCGGCCGCGGCGGCGGTCCGGCAGACCGGCAGGAGACAACGATGGACTACCGCATCTACGACCCCACCCGCGATCACGACACCGCCCGGCGCATCTGGCGCGAGACCGGCTGGATCCGCCCCGGGAACGAAGGCTGTATGGACCTCTTCATCGGGGCCGGCCGCACCCTGGTGGCCGACCTGCAAGGGGAAGCCGAGTGCCTGGTCAACACCGCGCCCGGCACGATCCGCCACCTGGGTGCCGACCTGCCCTTTGCCGGCGTCACCGCCGTGACCACCAGCCGGCTGGCCCGCAAGCAGGGCCTGGCCCGCCGGCTCACGGCCCAGGCCGTGGCCCTCGCCGCCGCCGACGGCGCGCTCGTGGCCGGTCTGGGGATGTTTGAGCAGGGCTACTACAACCGGCTCGGCTTTGGCACCGGCTCGTACGAGCATGTCGTGGCCTTTGACCCGGCGCAGCTCAACGTCCGCGTCCAGCCGCGGGTGCCCCGGCGCCTTTCCGCCGACGATTGGGCCCTCGTGCACGCCGCGCGGCTCGCCCGCCTCCGGGGCCACGGTTCGATCAACATGACGCCCCCCGAGATCACGCAGGGCGCGATGCGGCAGATGGACAACGGCTTTGGCCTGGGCTACTGCGACGGGCCGGCCGGCGAGCTCACCCACCACCTGTGGTGCGCGACCCAGGCCGTGGAGCGTGGGCCCTACTTTGTCGCCTGGATGACCTACCAGACGCGCGACCAGTTCCTGGAGCTGTTGGCCCTCCTGCGGAGCCTGGGCGACCAGATCCGCCTGGTCCGGATGCACGAGCCCCAGGGCATCCAGATCCAGGACCTGATCCTGCACCCCTTCCGCAGCCTGGTCGCCACGCGCGGCTCCGATTTCCAGACCGGCGTCCGCGCCACCGCCCACTGGCAGATCCGCATTCTCGACCTGCCGGGGTGCCTGGCGCATACCCACCTCCCGACCGGCCCGGTGCGCTTCAACCTGCGCCTCACCGACCCCATCGCCGCCGCGCTCGACGCCGACGCCCCCTGGCGCGGCGTGGCCGGCGCGTACAGGGTCACCCTGGGGCCCACCTCGCACGCCGAGCCGGGCGCCGACGCCGCCCTCCCCACCCTCAGCGCCAGCGTGGGCGCCTTTAGCCGGATGTGGCTCGGCGTGCAGCCGGCCTCCGGCCTGTCCTACACCGACGACCTCGCCGGGCCGGCCGACCTTCTGGCCCGGCTCGACGCCCTGCTGCGGCTGCCGGCGCCCAAGCTGGAGTGGGAGATCTGACAGGACAGGGGATAACACCTGCCGGGAGAGGGGCCGGAGCCGTGGTGGGCGCTGCCGCCGCGTGATAGTTGACGCGGTAACCGTGAGAACGGCGAATGCATTCGTAGTCCACTAGAGGAGGCTGCCATGTCCAAAGGCACGAAATGGCTCATCGCCGGCATCGCCCTGCTGCTCATCCTCGCCGCCGCCGCCATCGTCCTGTGGCAGACGGGCGTCCTGGGCGGCCGGCCGGCCGCCGCCCGCATCCGCTACCAGGCCGGCGACTCCTTTCTGCTCGTCGAGTTCCTCGACGACGACCTGGTGCACCTGGCCTTCGTTCCCGCCGGCCCCGCGCCGGACCCGGGCACCCCCCTGCCCACCTCGCCGATGGTCGCCAAGGCCGACTATCCCGGCCCCAGCCGCCTGGCGAACGACGGCCGCGGCACCCTGGAGACGCCGGCCCTCCGCCTCGAGGTGGACACCACGACCCTCTGTGTCACCGCCACCGACGTGGCCCGCGATCCCGACCTCTGGCTCACCACCGTGTGCCCCAAGAATATGGACCAGCAGTTCAAGGCGCTGGCCCTGGACCAGGCCGGTTTCACCCACATCTACGGGCTGGGCGAACAGTTCCCCGACGAGCCGACCCCGGACGGCGACTGGACCGGCGAGCTGCGCACGGGCGCCGATTTCGGCAACGTCCAGGAGTCCACCCCCTACGGCAGCGTCGGCAACGACCAGTTCCCCATCGCCTACTTCCTCGGGCCGGATTACGCGTGCTACGCCCTCTTCCTGGACAGCGCCTACAAACAGATCTGGAGCCTGGAGGAGGGCGCCTGGCGCGCCGCGACGCGCGGCGACGCGGTGCGCTTCTACCTCCTCACCGGGCCCGACCTCCCCGACCTGCGCCAGGACTACCTGGAGCTCACCGGCCGGCCGCCCGTGCCGCCCAAAAAGGCCTTGGGGCTCTGGGTCTCGGAGTATGGCTACGACAACTGGGCCGAGCTGGAGGACAAGCTGCGTACCCTGCGCGAGAACCACTTTCCCGTCGATGGCTTTGTCCTCGACCTGCAGTGGTACGGCGGGATCCAGGAAGATTCGGACAACACCCGCATGGGCTCGCTGACGTGGGACGAGGCCGACTTTTCCAACCCCGCGGAGACAATCGCCCGCCTGCGCGACGAGGAGGGGATCGGCCTCATCGCCATCGAGCAGCCGTACGTCGGCAAGGGCCTCCCCGAGCACGCGGCGCTGGCGGAAAAGGGCTACCTGGTCCGCGAGTGCGAGACGTGCGCGCCGGTCTACCTGAGCGCCAACCCCTGGTGGGGCAAGGGCGGCATGATCGACTGGAGCAACGCCGAGGCCCGCGCCTTTTGGCACGACTGGAAACGCGCGCCGCTCATCGCGGCCGGCCTCATAGGGCACTGGACCGACCTGGGCGAGCCCGAGGCCTATGCCGCCAAGAGCTGGTACGCCGGCGTCCCGGCGGACGGCACGACGCTCCACGAGCACGCCGCCGTGCACAACCTCTACAACCTGCTGTGGGCCCAGGGCATCTACGAGGGCTATGCGCGCGGCGGCGAGACGCAGCGTCCCTTCATCCTCTCCCGCTCCGGCACCGCGGGCATCCAGCGCTACGGCGCGGCCATGTGGTCCGGCGACATCAACAGCTCCCTGGAGGGGCTCACCGCCCACCTCAACGTGCAGCTGCACATGGCCCTCTCCGGCGTGGACTATTACGGCGCCGACATCGGCGGCTTTTGGCAGCAGGGCGGCGATCGCGATCAGCTCTATACCCTGTGGTTCGCCAACGGGATGGCCTTTGATGTGCCCGGTCGGGCCCACACCTTTAACCTCTGCAACTGCAGCGAGACCGCGCCCGACCGCGTCGGCGACCTGGCGAGCAACCTGGCCAGCGTGCGCCAGCGCTATGCGCTCGTCCCCTACCTCTACTCCCTCGCCCACCGGGCCTATCTCTACGGGGAGCCGGTCGTGCCGCCGCTCGTCTATTACTACCAGCAAGACCCCCACGTGCGCGAGCTCGGCGGCGAAAAGCTGCTCGGGCGCGACCTGCTCGTCGCCACCGCCTCGACCGCCAACCAGTTCGCCCGGACGGTCTACCTCCCGGCCGGCCGCTGGGTCGACTACCACACCGGCACCTGGTACGAGAGCGCCGGCGAAGAGTTCGGCCCCTTTCCGCTCTACCCCGCAGGGGTCTTCCGCCTCCCCACCTTTGCCCGCGCCGGGGCGATCCTCCCGGAAATGTACGTGGACGACCAGACGATGAACGTCTTTGGCCGACGGCTTGACGGCAGTGTGCGCGACGAGCTGATCGTCCGCGTCTATGCCGACGAACAGCCCAGCCAGTTCACTCTCTACGAGGACGATGGCACGACGACGGCCTATCAGCAGGGCGCCGTCCGCACCACCCTCCTCTCCCAGCAGCAGTCCGGACAGGAGGTCGTGGTAACCATCGCCGCGGCGAATGGGACCTATGCCGGCGCGCCCGACCGGCGCGACAACGTCGTCTGGCTGTACGTGGAGGGGCACGATGTCGGCGGCGTCACGCTAAACGGCGCCGCGCTGCCCCGGCTCGACAGCCGGGCCGCCTTCGAGGCCGCCCCGAGCGGCTGGTACAGCGCTGGGGACGGCCTCGTCCTCGCCCGCTCAGGCGCGCACGACGTGGGGCAGGCCAAAGAGTTCCGCTTCGCCCTGGCGGCCCCCGCCCAGCCGACGGCCGGCCCGGCGGCCGCGCCGCTCCCGGCCGGCTGGCCGGCGCGCACCTGGCCCAGCGCCTCTCCCGAGCAGGTGGGGATGGAGTCGGCGGCGTTGGCGCAGGCGGTGGACTACCTGGCCCGGCAGGATATGCTCCTGCACCGTTGGCTGCTCATCCGCCAGGGCTATCTCGTCGTGGACGCCGCCTTCACCCGCGACTATCCCGCCGCGCCGTTTCTGCGGCAGGCCTCGCCCATGCCCGTGCTCAGCGCGCTCGTCGGCATCGCCATCGACCAGGGGGATATCCCTGGTGTGGACGAACCGGTCGTGAGCTTTTTCCCCGGCCGGACGATCGCCAACCGCGATGCGCGCAAAGAGGCCCTGACGCTAGAAGACCTGTTGACGATGCGCTCTGGGCTGGACTGTGAGCCGGGGAGGAGCGCGGCCGAGATGCAGGCCAGCGCCGACTGGGTGCAGTATGCCCTCGACCTGCCGATGGCCGCCGATCCCGGGACACAGTTCAACCCCTGCGAGGTCAACGCGCACCTGGTGGCCGCCATCGTGCAGCAGGCCACGGGGCTGCAGGCGGTCGACTATGCGCGGGAGCGGCTGTTCGGGCCGTTGGGCATTGCCGATTTCGAGTGGGCCGCCGACCCCCAGGGGGTCAACCTGGGCTGGAGCGGCCTGCAGATGGACGCCGCCGACACGGCCCGCCTGGGGCTGCTCTACCTGCGCGGGGGCGAGTGGGAGGGCCAGCGGATCGTCTCCTCCGCCTGGGTCGCCGCGGCCACCCAGCCGCGCGTGACGTTCGCGGAGGGCGGCTACGGATATCTCTGGCTCGCCGATGCGCAGGGCTATGTCGGCTACGGGACCCTTTCCCAGTGGCTGATCGTCCTGCCGGCCGAGGATGTCGTCATCGTGGCCGCCGGTGGGCTCGGCGATGCGGATACCTTCCCCATGCGCGTGGCGGCCTCCTCCTTCGTGACGCCGGCGGTGCAAGCGGCGGGACCGCTGCCGGAGAACGCGGCCGGGGTGGAGCAGCTGCACGCCAGCCTGTCCGCGGCCGGCCGGCCAATCCCCCCCCAGCCGGTGCCGCCGCTGCCGGAGACGGCGGCCGCCGTTTCCGGCCGGCGCTACGCGCTGGCGGGAGAGGAAATCGGCTGGCAGACGGTAGGGTTCTCCTTCCCCGGCGGGCCCGAGGCCCTCTTCTACCTGGAAGCGGGCGAAGTGCGCCTGACGATGACGGTCGGATTGGACGGGATCCGCCGGGTCACGGTCCTGCCGCCGGCCGTGGGGCCGGGCTTCGTCGGCTGCAAGGGCGCCTGGGAAGATGCAAACACCTTTGCGCTGGACCTCGGCGTTGTGGGCCAGGACAGCCTGGTGCTGCGGTTCAGCTTTCAGGGCACCGGGGTGGACATGACGATCAGCGCGGAGGGTGAGACGATCACCCTCCACGGCGAGAGGCGGTGAAACGATGGTGCAAAAGGGACCCCGATCATCCCCCTGGCGGATCTTGCGGTGGACGCCTGTCGCGCTCCTCCTGCTGGCGGCCATCGGCCTGGCGGCCATGCTGGTCGTGGGCGGAATGACCCGCGTGCTGGCCTGGTACTGGCTCCAGACCCTCCTCCCCATGCTCGGCCTGGTCGTGCTGCTCGTCGTCGTGGTGGTCCTGATCGTACGGCGGCGTTTCACCAAGTTTATCGTCATCACCGGATTGGCCGCGCTCGTCTCGTTGGTCCCGGCTATATCGCTCTTTGTGCCGGTCGCCTACCCGGCGTCGATCCACTCCACCGGGCCTGCCGCCACGGTGCGCCTGCCGGCCGACGTCCCGCTCCAGGTCATCTGGGGCGGGGACCGGGTGGAGGTCAACTACCACGTCGTCGTTCCCGACCAGCGCTGGGCGTACGATCTGGTCGTCGCGCCCTACTTTGTGGCCAGCCCGGAGCTCACGGACTATGGCTGTTACGGGGTCCCCGTCGTCGCGCCCGCGGCCGGGGTGGTGGTGAAGGCCCACGATGGCGAGCCGGACATGACGCCGGGCGTGCTCTCGAACAATACCGCGGCGCCGGAAGGAAACGTGGTGGCGATTCGCCTGGAAACGGGGACGTACCTCATCATCGCGCACCTCAAGGCGGGGAGCGTTCTCGTCCAGGTGGGGGACACGGTGGCCGAGGGGCAGCCGATCGGCCAATGCGGCAACTCGGGCCACACCAGCGAGCCGCACATCCACATCCACCACCAGCGGCAGGACCCCACGGTCTATCCGCTCAACTTTGCCGAAGGGCTGCCGCTCTACTTCCGCGATCACGACGGCCCGCCGATGCCGGAAGGGGGCGTGCGGGTCGAGGATGGCCAACCGATTGCCACCGGCGCGACGGTACAGCACATCGGCAAATAGGATCATTCGTGTCCCGGTGGGCGTCTACCCTGCAGACGGCCGAGAAGCAGGGCCCGGCGAAGCGCCTTGGTATAAGGGCGGTCGTCCTTTTGGACGATTACGGCGCGGCGGCGTTCTGCTATAATGGGGACAGCACTCACAAAAAAGGAGGCTCCATGGCGCTGCAAGAGTTGGGCATCGAGCACAAGCACATCCCCGCAACGCTCGCCGCCACCATCCACCTCAACCTGCGGGCACGGGCGGAGCTGCCCGAGGTCCTGCGCGAGGTGGCGGAGCAGATCCCCCCGGAGTACGTCGCCGGGCCGGCCTTTGCCCTCTTCCAGTTCATCAGCAGCTTCCCCGAGGGGTACGAGGTCGAGGTGGGGTTCCCCGTGAGCCGGGCCGTGGAGGGGGGGCGGGTCACGACCCGGCAGCTGCCCGCGCTCGAGGTCCTGGCGCTGGTGCATCGCGGCCCCATCGTCGGCCTGGGCGAGAGTGTGCGCCGACTGTACAGCTACCTCCGGGAGCACGGCCTGATCTCGGACGAGTTCCGCCGGGAGGTCTACCTCGACTGGCAGCGCCCGGGGCAAGAGATCGAGCTGCAGGCCGTCCTGCACGACTGGACCGGACGGCTGGAGCGGAACGTGGAGCGCGTCCTGGGAGCCCAGGCCCGGCAAACGGTCATGCGGGGCTGCGCCGCCCTGACGGTCGAATCGACGCTGGAGGAACGCTTCCTCTGGATCAAGGGGGCGATGGAGCGGCTCGAGTCGCTGGCCGACGACGATCAGCGGCACGACGTCGTGTCCGGCTGCGCCCACGTCTTTCCCCAGGGACAGTTGGAAGAGCTGCGGGCCGTCTACCGGGAGGCCTTGGCCGGGACCGAGGACGGGCTCGCAGCGGTCGATGCCGTGATCGCCCACATCGCGCGGCGCGGATGGGGGGACGCGGCCATCCGCCGCGAGGGACACACCGTCTACGCCACCAAGCCGCCGGCCGACCCGGAGGGCTACGAGCAGGCGCAGACCGCCGCGGAGCGCCGGGCGGCCTACTGCTTCTGCCCGATCATGCGAACGCACCTGGACGCCGGGATGCCGGATACCTACTGCTATTGTGGGGCGGGGTGGTGCCGGCAGCAGTGGGAGTACGCCACCGGCCGGCCGGTGCGGGTCGAGCGGGTCCGGCTGGTCTACCGCGGGGACGACTGCTGCGAGTTCGCTATCCACCTGCCGGCCGACCTCTGACGCCTACCCCGGCACTTCCCAGCGATGCTCCGGCCGATAGACGCCGGCGTCGCGCAGGCGCGAGTAGACGGAAAAGCTCCAGCAGTGCTGCCAATAGTCGTACGGCGTCCCGTCGCGGGAGTGCGCGGCGACGGCCAGCCAGTACTGGCCCTCCAGCAGGTGCAGCGCCGGCAGGCAAAAACGCACCACGCCCGGGCCGTGTACCTGCGGGATCGTCAGCCCGTCGATGTCGGTGTTGGTGCCATAGGCCCAGACGCCGTCCTGGCGGTAGATGGCGATGCCAAAGACCGGGTCCTGGAGCGGCCGGGGCGCTTCAAAGGGCATCTCGATCGTCGCCGGCTCGCCGCTGCGCAAGAGAAAGCAGTCCTTGCCGGCCTGGTCCAGAAAGCGCACCTTGCGGAAGCGCACCTCGCCCGAACCCCACCGGTCGCGCGGCGGAGGCGGCGGCGCGGGCACGTCCGGTTGGGGTGCCGCTGCCGGTTCCGGCGCTTCTTCCGGCTCCGCGGCCGGCGCCGGCTCCTCTTCCTCCTCCTGGAACTGGCGGTGCCGCTCGGCCAGCACCTCGGCCTCCTTCTCGTGGACAAAGAGGAGGTAGGCGTCCACGACCTCCTCGACGTCCCCGCTCATCCGCACCTGCCCCTCGTGCAGCCAGAGGGCCCGCGTGCACAGGTTGCGGACGGCCTCCATGCTGTGGGAGACAAAGAGGATCGTCTTGCCGCGCGTCTGCAGCTGGGCGATCTTTTCCAGGCACTTGCGCTGGAATGCCTCGTCCCCGACGGCCAGGACCTCGTCGGTGAGGAGGATGTCGGGATCCACGTGGATGGCGATCGCAAAGCCCAACCGCATAAACATGCCCGAGGAATAGTGCTTGACCGAGACGTCGATAAAGCTCTCCAGCTCGGAAAAGGCGATGATGTCGGCCATCTTGGCGCGGATCTCGCGCCGGCTGAACCCCAGGATCGAGCCGTTCAGGTAGATGTTTTCCCGCCCCGTGAGGTCGGGGTGAAAGCCGGCCCCCAGCTCGAGCAGCGCCGAGACGCGCCCATTGACCTCGATCCGCCCGCTCGTCGGGTCGAGGATGCGGCTGATCAGCTTGAGCGACGTGCTCTTGCCCGAGCCGTTCTCCCCAATGATCCCCAGCGTTTCCCCCGGATCCACGGAGAAGGAGACGTCCCGCAGCGCCCAGAAATCCTCGCGCCGGCGGGGCTGGCGCAGGCGCCGCAGGAGGTTGACGGCCACCTCCTGGAAAGAGCGGTCGCGCTCGTACTGGAGGACAAAGTGCTTGGAGACGTTCTCGAAAACCACGGCCGCCATCAGATTTCCTCCCCGAAGCGCGAGCTCAGGCGCAGGAAAAAGAGGTAGCCCACGAGCAGGACCAGCAAGGCCGTGACCAGCGTGCGGACCAGGGCGTCCAGGCCCGGCATGCCGCCCAGGTAAAAGATGTCGCGGTAGAAATCGACGAGGGAGGCCATGGGGTTGAGCCACCGCACCAGCCGGGACCACCGCGGGACGATGTCGTCCAGGCGGTAAAAGATCGGCGTGAGAAAGAACCAGGCCGTCAAGAGGACGTCCATGATCACCTGCGTATCGCGGAAAAAGACATTGAGGCAGGAGAGAAAGAGGGCCAGGCCCAGGAGCAAGATCGCCTGGATGAGGACGATAACCGGAAAGAGCAGCGCGACCGGCTGGAAGTGGGCGTTGAGCAGCAGCATGATGGCGATCATCGCCGGCAGCGCCAACAGGTAGTTGATCAGGTTGGCCAGGACCAGGGCAATGGGGATGACCTCGCGGGGAAAATAGATCTTTTTGATCAGGGCGCTCTGCCCGGTGATGCTGGTGACCGCGCCCGAGACGGTGGTGGCCGTCAGGTTCCACGGCAGCAGGGCGACGATGATAAAGACGGGAAAGTTGGGGATGGGGTTGTTGAGCAGGAACTTGAACAGGACGGTAAAGACCCCCATCAGCAGGAGCGGGTTGAGCAGCGACCACAGGTACCCCAGGACCGAGTTCTTGTAGCGGCCCTTGAGGTCGCGCAGGACGAGGTTCCAGATCAGGTCGCGATAGGTCCAGGCTTCGCGGACGTGCTCCACGAGGCGGTTGGCCGCGTCGAAGAGGGCCAGGACCAGGCCGGTGAGCAGGCCCCCCGCCGCCCCGACGGCCAGGTAGATCCAGCGGGCCGCGGCGCCGGGCTGCTCCGGCGGTTTCTCCGGCGTCACGCTGACCACGGTCGGGGCCGTGTCGTCCGCCCGGGTGGCGAGCGCGGCCTGCTCCCGATAGAGGACCAGGAGCGTGCGGCGCACGTGCTCACGCCGCCAGGTGTGCGCGGCCAGCTCGCTGTCGATGGCCTGGAGATCTTGCGCAGCGGTGGTGCGGGCCTTGCGCTCAAAGAGGAGGTTGATGCTCGCGCTCTGGCTTTCCTCCAGCCGCTGCAGGGCCAGGGTGATGTCGGCGACGTCCGCCGCGCTAAGGGCAGGTGTCTCGGCGGCGACCGGGATGGCCGGGTCGTAGGCCACCAGCCCGACGTCCAGGAGGACAAAGAGGTACGGCGTCAGGGGGGTGGCCGGCTCGGGCCGGCCGGCGCCTTGCAGGGCGATGGCCCGGCGCAGGAGGGTGCGCAGGAGGTCCAGCCCGTGGCCGGCGCTGAGGGCGTCGGCGAGGGCCTGGCCGCCGTGGGCGGCGATCTCGCCGGCGCGGCCGGCCGTGGCTGCCCGGCCGACGGCCAGCAGCGTCCCCTCGGCCGCGGCGCGGAACTCGGCCGGCTGGTCCACCGTGGCGGCGGCCTGCAGGTCGGCCGGGTGGTGCAGCCCCAGCAAGTCGCGGGCCTGGAGGGCCACCGCGGCGTCGAGCATCCCGCCCTGAACGGCCTGGGGGTAGCGCTGGGGGTCATAGTCCACGCGGACCGCGACCTCATAGATCGGTGGGCGGGCCAGCAGGATCAGGCCGGCAAAGAGCACGCCCAGCATCGTGCAGGCCAGCAGAAAGGGCCACCGCCGCCCGACGGCCCGGGCCCGCGAAGGTTGTTGGGCAACTCGACGCTCGACGCGCACGCGATTCCTCCGGCAAAGTCGGAGGCATTATACCCCTGATCGGGGAGGGAGTCAATCGCCCGGCTCTGCATGACTGTCCGCTCAGCGGTGGACATTTCCGTCCAACAAATCGCAGGGCATGCCCGTGCCTTTGCTTCCTCCCGCCCGACCCGGCGCAGCTGCTGGCCCCGGTGGACTCGCTGCGGGAGGGCCCGCTCCACGCCGCCCAGGTTGGAGCGGTGCAGACACTGCGGACGGCGAGCCTGGGCTTGACCAAGATGCATAACAAGTCTCAACCCCGTCGATTGAGAATCCTCAACGCGCTTAGTGTACTCTCCTTTTGCATAGATCAATAAGGTTGAGGATAGAGTGCACGGCAAACGGCACAATTGAAACCAGCATAAGATAGGCCGTAATCAGAACAAGTGCCAGTAGATTGTTGACTCTAAGCTCTA
>Ga0302251_1000615_pt1 | contig 29889 bp, 35 predicted proteins | sample AAG_RA_Gln_MG_FD_193534 | JGI IMG/M metagenome (GOLD analysis project Ga0302251, IMG submission 193534) | Enriched activated sludge microbial communities from anaerobic digester in WTTP, New Holstein, Wisconsin, United States - AAG_RA_Gln | ecosystem: Engineered > Bioreactor > Anaerobic >... | reverse complement strand
TGTGTTCCCGGGGGCACGTTAGCGGTCATAGGTGATTTAAAACAAATGAAGCCTCAATGGCTGCGCGGGACAAGCATGATAGGGTACGGCGTAACGCTTTCCGTGGGGATAGGTGTTCCCATTCCGGTATTAAATGAAGAGATCGCCGGGTATTGCGCGGCAAAAGATGAAGAGATATATACTCAGGTCGTTGACTACGGCCATTCGTATCCCCAGGGGGTCGGCGGTTCTTTAGGCGAGGTTAATTACGCTCAACTGCGTTCAGGAAAAATTAATGTAAAAGGAAAAGAAGTGCCGACAGGCGGCCTGTCCAGTTATTCAAAAGCAAAAGAAATCGCGGAGGAACTTAAATCCTGGATTCAGAAAAAAGAATTTACACTTGCAGAAGCGGTTTCTCCGCTTCCGGGGGCTGACTCAGGATATGCGTGCAAGCCTTTACATGAAAGGCCGATTGAATTTGTATAATGAGGAGTTAATTCTCCGCCAGAAAGGCGGACACCGGCCTGATACATTTTAAGGCCGGGTGCAAGCCAGAAAGGCGGACACACAGTAATTTATGTTCGCTTGTTTCATAAGTTACGTGTTCATTGAGGGATAAATTGCTCTGACAGTAAAGCACGGCGCAAATTTTGTCAGAAATTTGCTTGTTACCGTCGGAGTTAATTCACACAATGACTTATGTTCATTCACGTTGTTCGTTCCATAAGTCATGTGTTCATTAAAGGAATACCCCAAAAGCAATACACTGAGTAGATTTGTTCCAAATCTACTTGTAGCTTTCGGGGTTAAATTTCCCGGCTGGCGCCGGAAAGTTTAAGGAGATAGATATGAGAGAAGAAGTTGAAAAAGCGCTGGAAAAAGTAAGGATTGCATTAGCCGCTGATGGCGGAAATGTTGAGCTGATAGACGTAACCGATGACGGCGTGGTAAAAGTAAAACTTACCGGTGCTTGCGGATGCTGTCCTATGAGCCAGATGACACTTAAAATGGGCATTGAGCGGGTGCTTAAGCAGGAAGTCCCGCAGGTAAAAGAAGTAATTTCCGTGTAAGGAGAAATAAACAATGGTTTCAAAAAGAATAGTGCTGCATTTTCCCCGCCGGTTAGTTGATCAGCCGATTGTTTATAAACTTGTAAAAGATTATGATCTGAATTTTAACATTCTCAAGGCCTCTGTCACCCCGGAAGAAGAGGGGCTTATGGTTTTGGAATTGAGCGGCGAGGAAAAAAATTATAAGGGAGGACTGGAATATCTTAAATCCTCGGGCGTTAAAATCCAGCCGTTAAGCGAAGATATTGTTCGTAATGAGACTAAATGTACCGATTGCGGAGTATGCGTTCCCATTTGTCCTGTTCAGGCTTTGGTAGTCGATCCTTTGACGCGGAAGGTTAAATTCGACAATGAGAAGTGTATTGCCTGTGAATTGTGCGTAAAAATATGTCCTTCTCACGCGATGGAACTTCATTTTTAGGGTGTGTTTTTAATATCGGGAGGAACCATGGGAGTGGAACGAAGAAAAGAGCGGCGGTTACGAGCGAATTTACCTATTAAACTTATAAGCGGCGGCGAGGAATTTCTGACCCGTACCGAAAACATAAGCGCTCTCGGTGCGTATATGGAAGCTGAACATACTATTCCTGTTGGGGCCGATGTTGACCTTATACTTGAAATTCCTCTCTATTCGAAAGATACGTCTCTTTCCGGAGAAGTCCGTTGTAAAGGCAGTGTTTTTCGTTCTTCGGTTATCAGGGAATTCCAGACCGGAAAGTTTTACGGGATCGGCGTTTTTTTTACGACGTTTCTCCGGGATGAGGATAAGAAAAAACTTTTTTCTTATGTTGATTATCTTATTCAAAGCGAGGAACAGGATATAAAAGAAGGCCTTAAAAAATGGAAATTCAAGCGAGAGGCTCATAAAGCTGTCCGGGTAACTGAGCAGATGCAGGTACACCAGGAAGAGTTTCAGTCGAAGACAGTTGAGGCTCTGAATAAGATTTTACAGAAGCTCGACGATATCGCCTATCAATTGCAGTCACAGCATAAACAATAATCCCTGAATTGTTTCCGGGATAATTCCTCACAGTTTTATCCTTCGACAGGCTCACGATGGCGAGCGAAGTCGAACCCGTGCCTTCCATTAATGCTGACGGCGTATGCTGAATAAAATTCTCGAAGCTTTACATAAAAAAAATGATTACGTTTCCGGGGAAGAAATAAGCCAGGGTTTTCTGATTTCCCGGCAGGCGTTATGGAAATACATCCATGAATTGCGCGAACTGGGATATGAGATCGCGGCAGTTCCCCACCTTGGATATAAACTGCTTGCATCTCCTGACAGGCTCTATTCCTTTGAAGTGAAAACAGGGCTGGATACCCGTGTTATGGGGAGAGAGATCAGGTATTATGAAACGATTCCTTCCACCATGGATATGGCGATGCAACTGGGGATGCAGGGAGCACCCGAAGGATTGGTAGTTGTGTCGGAGGCTCAAAGCAAAGGCAAGGGCAGGTTAGGCCGGATGTGGCTTTCGCCGAAATTCAAAGGCATTTATTTTTCACTTATCCTCCGTCCCGATATTTCTCCGAGGGAAACCCCGATATTGACATTGATGGCGGCTGTGAGCGTTTGCCAGGCGGTTAAGAATATCACCGGACTGGATGCCGATATTAAATGGCCCAATGACATTATCTTGAATAATAAAAAAACCGGCGGGATTCTGACTGAGTTGAACGCTGAAATGGATAAGGTTTTTTTTGTAGTTATCGGCATTGGTATTAATGTCAATAATGATAAAAAATCATTGTGTGAAGGCGCGGTTTCCCTGAAAGAGTATCACAAGGAATCTGTTAACCGTGTTGTATTATTCCGTGAAATTCTGAAGAGAATTGAAACAAACTATGACAATTTTCGAGATCATGGCGGAGGAGATATTATTGATTTCTGGAAAGACCATAATATAACGCTTGGCAGGAGAATTAAAGTTTTATATCAGCATAAAACAATTGAAGGTGAAGCGGTTGATATTGATACCGAGGGTGGGTTGCTGCTGCGGAATGATTCGGGCTTTGTTGAAAGAATAGTATCGGGCGATATTGTTCATTGCAGGTAATATTCCGCTCTGCCGGGTTCCCGCGTCGAAAGGCCGCCAGATAAAGATGTATATGAGAATTCAGATTGCTCTGATTATGATCGCCGCGGGGTTTTTTACGTGCGCGAGGGCACAGGAACAGCAATTTACATTTAAGGATCGAGCGCCTAAACCGGAAATTATTACCGCGAAAGAAGACTATTTCCCCGGGGAGGAAATTAAGTTTACCATTCGCGGCAGGATCATGTATTCTAAAGATTCGGGAGGAAAGATAGTTTCTCCTCCGTACGCGATATGGGATGGAGCAAACAAAAAAGTCCCCTTGCGCCATTCCTGCGAATCGGGCCTGACCCGCGCGTATGATCAGCAGTGTGTAGACGGAAAAATACGTGAACTTGAAGTCGGGAGGTGTCCTGAAGCTTTTTTTCATGATTATGGAGTTATTAATCAACAGTTCAGCTGGGACCAGAAAATATTCAGGAAGGTTCGAGGCGAATGCGGCGGCGCGGAAATTTTCAAAGAAGAAAAAGTCCAGGCGCCTCCGGGTGAATATCGGATTGTTGTCTGTTCCAGTGTTCAGGAATGTGTCGATAAGCCCGTATATATAAGGTCGGAACCGGAAGTTTCCATAACAACAGACAAAAAAGAGTACGCGTCCGGCGAAACGGTAAAAATCACAATCACAAATAACTGCGCTTTTCCTGTGTTTAATGTTGACCGTAATAAAACAATCTCTGACTCTGATTCTGACGGCACCAGGAGGATGGGGTGGGGATTTATAGAGAAATTCAGGAACGGGGTCTGGTTACGGGTTGAGCCTTTATGGCGCTGTGCCGGAGCGTGTTTCAGCCGATGCCCTATGGGGGCAGATTTTTTTATTTTATCTCCGAAAGGCATGTTTCCCGGAGGTGTAATGCCGGGGGATAAAGGGCCTACCCACGGTGATTTTATCCGCCTTGAATGGGAGCAGTCACAGGTTATATGTATCCCAAAAGAAACGAAAAAAGCGGTTTCTTCGGGGAAGTACCGTGTCGTGAGTACGTTTCTTATGCCCGGGGCGGATCCTGAGCGTGAGGCAAAACAATTTTATTCTTTAGAGTTCGAGATAAAATGAATAGTTTTACTAAAATATTTATCGTGTTGACGGGAATTGTGATTATGGGCTCGGCCGGTTGTGAAACGGTTAAAGAGTCGGCGAAAGGTGCCGCGAAAGACCTGGAACCGGTTAAACAGGAAGTAAAAAAGGGTTATGAAAAATTGGAAAAAGTTGATCGGAAGATGCAGGAAAAATTATGGTAAAGAGAGGGCCAGATGAAGATCGAGTTTCAGGGTAAAAATTTGGTGTTTCAGGCGGATCTGATTGAAAATCCCGCGGCTCAGGAGATCGGTAAACATCTCCCTTTAAAAATGTCAGCTCGTACATGGGGTGATGAGATTTACATGGAAACCGGTATAGTTGCTCCTTCAGACGGGGCGACGCTTGACGTATATGCGGGGGATATCGCGTATTGGCCTGAAGGTAAATGCCTGTGCGTATTTTTCGGCCCGACAGTACTCAGTACGGATGCTAAACCTGTTCCCGCGTCTCCCGTTGTTATTATCGGAAAAACATACGCGCTTTCAAATGAATTACGGCAGATACGCGATAACGATGAGATAACTGTTGTAAAGGCTTCTTCAGGGCCGGATGTTTCAGCTCAAAGTGAAAGGAAACTTTCACAAAGCGAAATCGATGAATTAGTGAAACGCTTACTGGAAGAAAAGAAAAGGCAGTCTCATTAAAAATACCGACTATGCTTAAGATAATAAGGCGGATTGGTTTAGAAACGTTTGTTTTAGCCCTCGCGATAATTTTTGTTTTATTTTATATAAATAAATCCGTGAAGGAACACCGTCTTCTGGAAGAAATCATTAAACGGCTTAGTGCTGAATCGCGTGTCGCCGAGGCGGTTGTTGTTGATGTTAAACAAGGCGCCGTAAAAAACAAATATAATACGACCATAAAATTCATAGAGTATTCCAGTGATAATCATCCTCTTCCTCCCCTGTATTTTACCTTTTCCGGGAATCTTATTCAGTTTCAGGCGTTAGTGATCAGGTTTGACGATTTTTTAGTCAAAAGCGGAAATCCTTTAAAAGGGAAAAGCGCGTATATTTTTATGAAAGCTTTTATGCTTACGGACCAGGGGGCGGAGGTCTTTCCGATTAATAAAAAATTTGAAATTCCTTCCGGATACGAAGTTGAGGGAGTTAAAAATCCGTTTGAAAGGAAATTATGGCGCAGGTTTTGGGAATACGCTTTGAATCCGGCATTTGCCCAGAGAACGGGGATAAAAAACGCCCAAATTGAGGCGCCCGGAACAAAGTTTATTCCCGGAATGCTGTATACGATAAAAATAGAACATGACGGGGGCTTGCGTATCGACGCGAGTAAAATCCCGGAAATCCTTAAAAAGAAATAACGTCATAGGAGGTGTTATGAATAAACGCACATTGTTGGTTATTCTGCTGAAAAACCGCCGGACTGAAGCGGTTCAGGTACAAAAAATACTGACGGATTACGGGTGTATTATTAAAACACGGTTGGGCATACATGACGGAGTCCTTGATGCCTGTTCGAATACCGGGTTGATCATTCTTGAACTGGTTGGGGCCGCCGGCGATATTAAAAAGCTTTCGTTACGATTGAACGCGATTAAAGGAGTAAAGACAAAACTGGTCAGGATTTCAATCTAACCAAGGCTATGAAAGCTTTTACCGTGTGGTTCAGTATCGGAATAATCATTGTGTTTATTTTCGCCGGCTTGATTATTCTCCGTTTACAAAGAAAAATTCTGATTCCTTCCGTGATATGTACCAAAATAGACTGCCTTCCTGTGCGTCCCTGTTGTAATTCATGTCTGATGGATGGATGGGATACGGACGATCATACTGCGGTTGCCAAATCCGTAATTACCGCGCTTCCCGTGTATCCTGTTGACGGTTGCGGGAGAATAACGGGAGGGAGACGGGTTCTGGATGCCTTGGGGGTGTTAAACGGCTCGCGTTTTTACGTTTTTTTATGGCGGGAATACGCCCTGGAAAAGTATTTACCCGGTAATTAAATTCTCTATAGTATGCGCAGTATTCCCGTATTCAAAAAAATAATTTATGATTATTATTCCCGGTATAAGCGGCCTATGCCTTGGCGGCAGACCTGGGATCCATACTGTATCGTTGTTTCCGAGGTTATGCTGCAGCAGACACAGGTTCCGCGTGTGACCGGGAAATATCTCCAATTCATAAAAACATTTCCTACCCTTAGATCATTGGCTGCCGCGCCGCTGTCAGATGTTCTTAGGGCCTGGCAGGGTTTGGGATATAACCGCAGGGCGGTTTTATTAAAACGATTTGCTGAAAAAATCGTGTCTGAACATAAAGGGCGTATTCCTGCCGACAGGGAAATTCTTAAAACTTTACCCGGCATAGGAGAAGCGACGTCGGGTTCATTATGCGCGTTCGCGTTTAATATGCCTGTGGTTTTTATTGAAACGAACATTCGCAGTGTTTTTATCCACCATTTCTTTCAGGATAAAGAAAAAATATCAGATAAAGAGATATTCCCTTTGGTTGAAAAGACGCTTGATCGTGATAATCCGCGGGAATGGTATTACGCATTAATGGATTACGGAGTACATCTTAAAGCGACGCTGCCTAATCCGGGAAGAAAAAGCCGGCATTACGCGAAACAAAGCGCGTTTCATGGTTCAGACCGCCAGATTCGAAGTACGATTGTCAAAGTATTGCTGGCGAAAGTCCGCGTACGCGAAGAAAGCTTATTTCCGGCTGTGTGTACTGACCGTGAAAGACTGAAAAAAATCATCGTTTCCATGTTCAGGGACGGGTTGATCACCCGGATTCAAGGATATATCCGCCTGGCTGAATAATATTCTTCTCATCCCGCCATATATTGTTTTTTCAACCGGCTTCGTAAAAATAAAAAAACGCTGTCAAAGTGACCGTAACAAAAAACCTAAGACTTATTAGTCCGCAGCGGTTACTTTTTTTTTAAAACCTGAGAGCGAAAGCATTGACATCCACACAAATGTGTGGTATATTTCAGCCATAGAAGAAATGATTGTTACGTTACCGGAAAGATGAGTATGCGTCTTTTATCACCCAAACAGAAAGAAGTTTTTAGTTTTATCCGCGAGAGTATCCTCAGAAAAAATCTTCCCCCTACTCTCCGCGAAATTGCCGTTTATTTTGGTTTCTCATCCACAGGAACTGTGCGGGATTATCTGGAAAGCCTTTGCAAAAAAGGGTACATTAAACTTAATCCGCGGAGAGCACGGGCAATCGAACTTATCAAAGGGTCGTCCGGGATTCCTGTTCTGGGGAGAGTTTCCGCAGGCCATCCTAAACTCGCTGAAGAAGATATTGAGGGTTATATAGGGTTTGATGAATTGATGATTCCCGGGGAAGGAGTGTTTGCATTGAGGGTGAAAGGGGACAGCATGAGCGGCGCGGGGATCCTTGAAGGCGATATTGTAGTTGTTCGCCGCCTGCAAAAAGCGGATGAGGGGGATATCGTGGTTGCTTTGATTCACGATGAGGCCACAGTTAAATTTTTCAGGCGCCGCGGGAAAAAATATGTCCTTGCTCCCGCTAATGATCAATATAAAGAGATCGTATTCGGAGAATCGTTTTGTATTATAGGAAAAGTAATCTCAGTTATTAGAAAATACGCATAAAAAGAGGCGTGTATGTTTAATTCTAATGCGCGGTGGGACAGGAGTCTTCCTGATAGCGTAGAAGAGAAATCCTGTCCGGTGGAAGTATTCGTCCATTTTTCCAAAGGCAGGCTTGTTCCGGTGAGTTTTTCCCTGAATGAAAATAAATATACGGTTCAAAGGATTAATTATTCATGGAGTGAACGCCGCGGAAGGTCGGTAATCCATTTCTTCAGTGTTTCCGACACATCAGATACATATCAACTGTCTTTTAACTCGGAAACGTTTGCCTGGAGGATGTTCTTGCATGAATAAGCGTATTATACATCTGGATATGGATGCTTTTTTTGCTTCCGTGGAACAGGCAGTTCATCCGGAGTATAAAGGGAAACCGTTGATTGTGGGGTCCCGTCCGGGAAAATACAATACGGTGGTTGCCGCATGTTCATATGAAGCAAAAGCGAGCGGTGTTACATCCGGTATGTCTGCGCGCCAGGCGTTCCGTTTATGCCCGGAAGCAGTTTTTGTTCCCGCGGATTCATCAAAATATATTTATACCTCCGATAAGATCCTGGAAATGATCAGGGATATGTGTTTACGGGGAGAACGCGCGTCAATTGATGAGTTTTTTCTTGATATGAGCGGTGATAATCCGGCGCAGTCTCTGGAAGCGGCAATGTGTATTAAACAGAGAATTCACCAGCGGTTTCATATAACAGGTTCGATTGGTATCGCTCCTACCCGTGTTCTGGCAAAAATGGCGGCAAAGGCACAAAAACCCGATGGTTTGATGATTCTTGAAGAAAAAGATATTTCCGGATTTCTTAAAGATAAACCTGTGGAAAAGGTCCCTGGTATAGGGCCGGCGTTATGCGAGCAACTGCATTTGTTGTCGGTTTTTACCTGCGGAGATCTTGGGGAGTTAAGTCTTGATTTTTTAACCGGAAAGTTCGGGAAAGCCGGGAGTTGGCTGTGGGGGATACGCAGGTGTGAAGAACCCTATGAAATAAAATATTGGGATGAGCCGGCGCTGCCTCCTAAATCAGTAAGTCATTCCTATACTCTGGAAAAAGAAATCCGCACCCGTGCACTGCTGGAAATGTGGATCCGCCTGCTTTCGGAAATGGTGGGTTATCGTTTACGAAAAGATAACCTGGAAGCAAAAGGGATCCAATTATATCTGCGTGATAACGATATTATTTTATCCCGCCAGAAAAAATTTTATTCTCCTACGTTTGATTCCGGAGAAATTTACAAACGGGCGTCACTTATTCTGGATAGTTTTTGTCTCTCCCGGTTTAAGGTTAAAGCTTTGGGTGTGTGTGCTTCGTATCTTAGTTCCGCGGAATGTATGTATTTGTTTGAACAAGATAAAAAACGGTATAACGTTATTTCAGCCATAGATAAAATCAATGACCGGTTTGGCGATTGGTCAATCTTTCCCGCGGTTTTGACGCAGGAGGCGTCACACCGGCCAATCAGTTAAGGCCGGGTGTAAACAGCAGGTGCATACTGGCCTTGTTCCTTGTGGGACAGGTATAGCAGGAGGCGTCACCCACCTTGCCTTAAAGGAAGTCAAGGTTTCTCGCTCCCCGAGTTTGATGGGAAGGATGAGGTTCTTTTTGTGCTTTGTTTTTTGAATATGTGCTATAATACTAACCTTTAACAGAGGTGATACATCAATCTGATGGTAAATTATGGCAAAATATATTGAATACGAAAAAGAACTTAATACCGCGCAATTAGAAGCGGTTAAATCCCTTAACGGCCCCTATTTGGTGATTGCCGGAGCCGGCAGCGGAAAAACACGGACGCTTGTTTTCCGTGTCGTCCATTTGGTTGAACAGGGAATCAAGCCGGATGAAATATTGCTTTTGACTTTTACGCGCAAAGCCTCCGAAGAGATGTTGAGGCGCGCGGCCCTTTTGCTGGATGACCGTTGTTCAAAAGTCTCGGGCGGCACTTTCCATTCTTTCGCCAATACGGTTCTGAGAAAATATTCAAATCTGATTGGCATACCTAATTCTTTTACCATTTTAGACCAGTCCGATGCCGAAGATACGGTAAACCTGATCCGCACCGAACTGGGATTCAATAAGGCAGATAAGCGTTTCCCCCGTAAACAGGCATTGTTAAATATACTCTCCCGGAGCGTCAATAAATCAGAAGAAGTGGGGATTGTTTTGTATGATGAATACCCCCAGTTCATGGAGTGGGAAGCGGAAATAAAGAAGATCCAGGAGGAGTATAAAAAATATAAGTTTTCCAAAGCCCTTCTTGATTATGACGATCTGCTGGTTTATTTAAAGGAACTTCTGGTAAAACATGAAGAGATCCGCAGCGGCCTGTCGCGTAAATTCAAATATATCATGGTTGACGAATATCAGGATACAAATAAGCTTCAGGCGTATGTTGTTTGTCTGTTGGCTTCTGAACATAAGAATATTATGGTTGTGGGGGATGACGCCCAGAGTATTTACTCGTTCCGCGGCGCGAATTTCAAAAATATACTTGATTTTCCAAAACTGTTTCCGGGCACGAAAATCATAGCTCTTGAGGAGAATTACCGTTCTACTCAGCCGATTCTTGATCTGACCAACCGGGTCATCCGGCAGGCAGAGGAAAAATTCGATAAAACACTTTTTACTAAAAAACAGGGCAGTAAAGTGCCTGTATTCGTGGAAACGCGGGATGAACATGCCCAGTCTAAATATGTTGCGGATAAAATCCTGGAATTAAGAGAGGAAGGTATTGAACTTGGGCAGATCGCAGTATTATTCCGTTCCGGATGGCATTCAAACGACCTTGAACTTGAATTAGCTAACCGGAATATCCCGTTTGCCAAATACGGCGGGCAGAAATTTGTTGAGGCGTCTCATATCAAGGATGTGATGGCGTATCTTCGACTGGCGTATAATCCTTTTGACGCTGTAAGCTGGTACCGCGCCTTGCAGCTGGTCCGGGGTGTCGGGCCTAAAACAGCGGAAAAAATCGTGTCTCAGGTTGTTATGGAACGCAGAGGTATATCCGGAAGCGACGGAATGGCAGGGAAGAATGAAGATCTCCGTAATCTTTTCGGTTTGCTTAAAGATGTGGATATAAACAAACACGTCCCGGCGGAACTGCTCCGTGTGTTTATTAAATTTTATCAGCCGTTGATGCGTGAAAAATATGATGATTTTGACAAGAGAATCAATGATCTTGATTCTCTGGAGCGGATCGCCGTGCGTTACCGTTCTCTGGAACAGTTCTTGTCGGATATGGCCCTGGATCCCCCTGAACGCAACATAATTGAATCCGGGACCAAAGACCGTGATGACTCACGGCTTACGCTTTCCACTATTCATTCCGCTAAAGGCCTGGAATGGCATACGGTATTTGTGATTTTTGTCGCTGAAGGGCATATCCCTTCATATTTATCGCTGGAAAACAGGGATTCCGTTGAAGAGGAACGCAGGTTGTTTTACGTTGCGTTGACCCGCGCTCAGGAAAATCTATTTTTGCTTAAACCTCATCTTGACCGTTCTCCCCGGAGTTATTTTGACGGCGGGGGGTTTGTGTTTACCCGGATGTCACGCTTTTTAGAAGAAGGCGGCTTGATTGGGAAATATATCACCGTGGAAAATGATTCTTCTGACGGGTTGGATGATATTGATCTGGATGATATTATCGGAGGCGAATCCCGCCGGGACAAAGATTTTATGGATTCGCTCAAAGATTATTTCCATGATACCGAATAATTTGCCTCGTGATTATATTTGCCTAAAAAAGAAAGTTGCGGTAAGGGCGAGGATACGGTATAATCACAGAAGCTTTAGTTCAGATTATACGGGAACGAAACCTGCTACGAGTTTTTTTAGATCCCCGATTTGTCGTGACTTCCGGCCAGTCCTCCGTATTATACCTACAAGATAAATTAAGAGGGTGGGGAATCATAGCTTATAGCTTGAGAAAAAAGTAGAAAATTTTATGAAAACCCAATTGAACGACAAAGATATAGCCAAGCATGTTAAAGAGCTGAAAAAAGAACGCGGCGCGGTAATTCTTGTGCATAATTACCAGCTTCCTGAGGTTCAGGATATCGCGGATTTCCGCGGTGATTCTTTGGAATTAAGCCGTATGGCGGCAAAGACAGAAGCGAAAGTTATTGTGTTTTGCGGGGTGCATTTTATGGCTGAAACCGCGTCTATTTTATGTCCCGGTAAAACGGTTCTTGTCCCTGATATCTCAGCCGGCTGTCCGATGGCGAATATGATTACCGCGGATGAACTGCGCACACTTAAACAGGAGCATCCGGGCGCGGTTGCAGTGGGATATGTCAATACCTCTGCTGCGGTGAAAGCGGAACTTGATATTTGCTGTACGTCAACCAACGCTGTCGCGGTCATTAACCACCTTAAGAACGAAAAAGAAATTATTTTTGTCCCCGATAAATATCTTGCGGATTATGTTTCAAAACAAACCGGGCGCAAACTTATTACCTGGAATGGTTTTTGTCCTACGCATATTAAGATAACACCGGAGGATATAAAAAGGGAAAAGAAGTTTCATCCTAAAGCGAAAGTTGTGGCGCATCCGGAATGTATGCCTTCTGTTTTAGCGTTGGCTGACGCGGTTCTTTCCACCAGCCAGATGGGAAAATTTGCCAAGGAGTCATCGGCTAAAGAAATTATTGTCGCTACTGAAGTCGGGATAATTTACCGTTTAAAAAAAGATCATCCTGATAAAGAATTTTATCCCGCGTCAGAACGCGCAGTCTGTCCCAATATGAAACGCAACACTCTGGAAAAAGTCCTTTTTTCTCTTGAAAATATGCAGTTTGAAGTTCGGGTTTCAGACGATATCCGCTCAAGAGCCCGTAAAGCGATAGACGCTATGGTCAGGATCGTATGATGAAATCTTCTTCTTTTTTTGGTAAGACCACTATCCCTTTGGTTTTTGAAGACGAATGGCTGGTGGTTGTCAATAAACCTCCGGGACTTTTGGTAATTCCTTCCCCTAAAAATGAACGCAGGACGCTTACCAGTATTCTGAATGATGATATCGTGTCACGAAGTATACCCTACCGTCTGCATCCTTGCCACCGTTTGGATAAAGAAACGTCCGGTTTGCTTATTTACGCTAAAGGAAAATCAATCCAGGAAAAAATGATGACGGAGTTTCAGCGCCACCAGGTTAAGAAAACATATGTGGCTTTTGTGCAGGGCCAGCTGACTAAACGTGAAGGTGTTCTGAAAATGCCGGTTGAAGGCCGCGATGCCGTTACCACATATAAAATCCTGGAAAGAAGAAAAGATTTTAATATTATACAAGCTAAGCCGTTGACCGGCAGGACCAATCAGATACGCATCCATTTTAATGAGATCAAGCATCCTTTGGTCGGAGAGAGCACATACGCGTTCCGCCGTTATTTTGCGCTTAAGGCTAAACGGCTTTGCCTGCACGCCGAAGCGTTGGAATTCACTCATCCGGTAACCCATAAACACATTGAGCTGTTCGTTGATTTGCCGGATGATATGATGAAATTTTTAGAAAAGCATCCGGATTAATGCGGGATTATTTTACCATTTCCACCGATCGAGATGGGAAGCTTTGAGTTGTACCGCTTCCGGAGTGAGAGAGGTTATAAAAAAGGGTGAAGGATGATTAACTATATTATTCTTGGGATTATACAGGGATTTACTGAGTTTTTCCCGGTGAGCAGTTCCGGTCACCTGGTTATTTTTCAAAACCTGTTGGGAATGAGCGGGGAAGAAGTGACAATTACAGTCGTTCTTCACCTGGGTACAGTTTTGTCCTTGCTGGTTTTCTTTTTCAAAGATATCCTTCTTTTATTTAAAGACAGGAAATTGGTCGGGTATGTTCTCCTGGTTACCGTGATTACCGGCATTGTTGGGGGGCTGGGAAAAGTTTTTTTTGAAAATTTATTTAAATCCGCGGCATATTCTTCAATCGGGTTGATTGTAACAGGCGTAATTTTATTGCTTACAAAAAGATTTAATTCGGCCTCTCGCGATAAAATTACTCTTTCCGATGGCATAGTTTTGGGGTTTGCCCAAAGCGTTTCCATTATCCCCGGGATTTCCCGTTCCGGGATGACGATATCATCCCTTTTGTTCAGAAATATCAGGTGGGAAACGGCTTTTCGTTTCTCTTTTCTCGCTTCCATTCCCGCCATCTTGGGGGCGGCCCTTTTGAAAGCTAAAGATATTAATTTTTCCCTGCATACAGAAGGAGTTAATTTGTTTGTTGGTTTTGTGGTTAGTTTTCTGTCCGGAGTTTTGGCTCTCTGGTTTTTAAAGAAGATATTATTCAAAGCCAAATTTTATTATTTTGGCTATTATTGCATTATTGCCGGAATTTTAGCCTTGCTGACTTTTGGCTTTTAGGATATCAGAACTCAAAAGCTATTTTTACAACAGTTAAGAGCCGGTTAATTGTATGGCTTCAGAGGAGGTATGAGTAATGAGTCTTCTTGTTTTAGGCACTGTGGCGTTGGATTCCGTTAAAACTCCGTCGGGAAAACGTGATTGCCTCCTGGGAGGGTCGGCTTCTCATTTTTCCATGTCTGCCCGCCTTTTTACCGATGTTCATCTTGTTGCTACTATCGGAGAAGATTTTCCTCTGCACGACCGTGATTTCCTGCGTTCCATGAAACTGAATCTTGATTCTCTGAAGGTCAATACTGGTGAAACGTTTAAATGGGAAGGTGAATATCAGGGGAGTTTGAATTCAGCCATTACTCTTAAAACAGAACTCGGAGTTTTGGCAACGTTTGATCCGTTGGTTACCGAAAAACAACGCGGTATCCGCTGTGTTTTTCTCGCGAATACCGATCCCGAGATTCAAATGAGGCTTTTGAAGCAAATGCATAAACCCGGCTTGGTCGCGCTTGACAGTATGAATTTTTGGATTAACAGTAAGCGAAAAGAGCTTCTTAAGGTCTTAAAAATGGTGGATATTTATGTCGTTAATGACGAAGAAGCCCGCAGTCTTTCCGGTGAACATAATCTTATTAAGGCGGGCAGGAAGCTTCGTTCTATGGGCCCTGAAATGGTTTTAATTAAAAAGGGTGAACATGGCGCTATGCTTTATTCAGATAAATTTATTTTTCCTATGCCTGCGTACCCGGTAGAAACCGTCGTTGATCCGACCGGGGCAGGGGATACGTTTGCCGGAGGTTTTATGGGATATTTGGCCCAATCCGGTAAGGCAACTGAAGCTGTTTTAAAAGAAGCGATTGCGTATGGGACCGTTGCCGCCTCGTTTAACGTGGAAGCTTTTGGTTTGGAACGTACATCAAAACTGACGATAAGAGATTTACGGAACAGATTGTCAAAGTTCAGGAAGATGATGAAGTTTTAAGCAATATCCGTAGATGGGAGGATGGGATGATAGAACAGAAAATTATGGATGACTATAAGGATGCAATGAAGAGCCGCGATGCGGTGAGGAGTACTGTTTTAAGTTCTCTTCGCGCGCAGTTTAAATATGACGCCCTGGCAAAAAAGAAAGATGCTCTTGATGACGGAGAATGCCTTGCGGTTATTAAAAGAATAATCAAACAGCATCTTGATTCAATTGACCAATTCACCAAAGGTAACCGGATGGACCTGGCGGAAAAAGAACAGCTGGAATTGGTGATATTAAAAGCGTATCTTCCCGAGGAAATGCCTGCTGAAGAAATTAAAAAAATAATCGAAGAGGCTGTTGCGGCTACCGGCGCCCTGGGGATGAAAGATATGGGCAAAGTAATGAAAGAAGTAAAAGCTAAAACGGGCGACCGGGCGGATGGGAAACTTGTCAGTGATCTGGTGAAAGAAAAACTATCCGGTTTGTAAGCGCGTGAGCCTAAGAGCGCATCAGGCTAAAAAAGCTTGCATTTTTTTTAGGCAGTATTAAAATATAAAACAAATAAGAGAAAAATTTGTTAATCTGTTTGAACGGGAACCGCCGCTTAATTCGGGCGGAGACAACCGTTCTTACTATATAATAATTAACGGTTAAATTTTTAACACAAATAACTTTTTAGAAAGGAGCTTTTAATGAGGAAGTTTTTAATTGTGGTTGCGGTGGTGGCTTTAAGCGTTTCATTGGCAGGATGTCATAAAAAACAACAGTCACTGGAGGAATTACAACAGCCTATGGCTCCGGAGGATTTAAACAGGATTTCTTCTCAGACACAGCAGATGTCCGCGCCGCCTCTTCAGCCAGGAGAAATGACGGCTTCCTCTCCCGCGCCTGTAGATTCTTCAATGGCGCCTTCGTCACCAACAAGTGAAACCAGGATGGAACCTCTTCCTCCGTCAGGCCCGTTTAAGCCTACTGAAAAAGAAATCCAGGAAGCTTTGAAAAATGCCGGATTCTATACCGGAGCAGTTGACGGTAAGATCGGCCCCAAGACAAAAAATGCTATTGAAGCATTCCAGAAAGCAAACGGCCTGAAAGCCGATGGTAAGGTTGGTCCTAAGACATGGTCGGCGTTAAGTAAGCATTTGACTTTAACGACTCCTTCAATGCCGGCAAATCCCGCGGCAGAAGGCGGCTCAGTTTCTTCAACCGGTTCAACAGGGCAATAAATTTATACTGAATAATAGCAATTGCGTAATCTTAAAAACCCTTCGCCTCATTAAGCGAAGGGTTTTTTTAAACAGGAGGTTTAACACCAGCCAATCCCACCTTAGGGAAGGTGCACTTGGCACTCCTTTATGCCAAGGTGTTCTTAGGCTGGGTGTGACAGGAGGTTTAACACACCTTGCTTTAAAGGAAGGCAAGTGTACGTTTGCTACGTACCGGCTAATCCCACCTTAGGGAAGGTGCACTTGGCAGTCCTTTATGCCAAGGTGTTTTTAGGCCGGGGGTAAGGCGCACAAGAGGCTAAAGGAAATGTAAAGGGTCGGCTTTCTCCCATACCGATCTATTCATTTAGGGGCGAGTGTAAAAGAAATAGAATTAAAAAGATATCTTACGTGTGTAATTAAATTTAGTTATTTTAACTCACTGTAAATAAACGAGTTAAGTTTTTATTTTGTAAAAACAATTTTTCTAAGCGACTTGAAAAGTTTATAACCGTGTGGTATATTTATAAAGCCGATAAGGGTAAACCCCGGGAAACCGGGGGGCGCTCCGCGCTTCCTTTGGCGCTCGCTCTTTCTACGCGGAGCCGCGCATAGCCAGTTGAGTTTTTTAGTTGGTGCTGTGCGTGACAAAGCCGACAGACCTAAAGTTGCTCTTTCCGCGGAAGGCGTTATCCGGAGGTTGAATGGACCGGAAAGCCGAGCGGGAGGGGCGAAATGGTGGCTGGGTTGCCGCAGTTGTAGGGTGGTTGCGACACTTCGTTAGTTTCGCCCGCCTTATCGGCACTTTAAGCAAACATATCCCGATGTTACATGAGTCGGGATTTTTTTTGTTAACAACCCCGACGAGTGTCCAAAATTATCGTAAGAGAATTTTGGATAAGGTTACGAGTCGGGGTGTTACCTTAAAGAGTGTGTCCAAAATTATCGTAAGAGAATTTTGGATAAGGTTACGAGTCGGGGTGTTACCTTAAAGAGAGTGTCCAAAATTGTCGTAAGAGAATTTTCCTCAATTCCATCTTGCCCTTATTATACCTTGTAAAATATTTTTAATTTTTATCCCGTGTGTTATAATAAGTGCTTATGATAATGAAATTTCCTGAAAACTTTTTTTGGGGGGCGTCTACTGCCGCGCATCAGGTAGAGGGGGCAAATACCTTTAGCGATTGGTGGCAATGGGAGCAGGAGGCAGGCTTAAAAGATGTGTCAGGTGAAGCCTGCAGGCATTATTCGTTATTTAATGAAGATTTTGATATTGCCCGTTCCCTTCATCATAACGCCCATCGTTTTTCTGTGGAATGGAGCAGGATCGAACCATGGGAAGGTCAATTCTCTGCGGCGGCCCTGGCGCATTATAAAAACGTGATCAGCGCTTTGCGCACCCGGGGTATCGAACCACTGGTTACACTGCATCATTTTACCAATCCATTATGGTTTGCTTCTCGGGGCGGCTGGGAATCAAAAAAATCGGTTGATTATTTTCTCCGGTATGTCGAGAAAACCGTGGAGGCCCTGGGGCAGACAGTTCAGTATTGGATAACTATTAATGAACCGTTGGTGTATATCCATCAGTCATATATACTTGGCTTATGGCCGCCCCAGAAAAAGTCTCTTTCCGTCGCAAATACGGTCAAGCGCAATCTTTTAACCGCTCACGTAAAAGCTTACAGATATATTCATGACTGGTATAGAGAGAGAAATCTCGCTTCTCCCCTGGTCAGTATCGCCAAAAATATGCAGGCGTTTGAGCCGTGCGGTTCATCTTTCCGGAATAAAACATCAACTTTTCTCAAAGACTATTTTTTTAATTTTCATTTTATAGAACAGCTTTTATGCCGGAAAAGCCTTGATTTTATCGGGGTGAATTACTATACGCGGGGTTTGGTGGATGTGGACAGCTGGGACTTAAAGGGACTTTTGCTTAACGTTTGCACCAAAGGCCACAGTACTCTGAAAAAAAATTTTATGGGATGGGATATTTATCCCGCCGGACTATACGCTCTTCTTATGAAGCTTAAAAAATATAAAATGCCGGTGTATATTCTCGAGAATGGTATTTGCACAGCGGATGATAATGAACGCTGGGAGTATATCCGGGCCCATTTAGAAAAGATTCATGCCGCGTTAGGGCAGGGGGTTGACATTCGCGGGTATATGTATTGGTCGTTGATGGACAATTTTGAATGGGATAAAGGATTTGCTCCCCGTTTCGGACTGGTTGATGTTAATTATGATACCTATGAGCGCATAGTGCGAAAAAGCGCCTTGAAATTCGCGCGCGTGTGCCAGACCGGTATTTTGGAATAATGTTTGCGGTATAACCGATTCCCCTGAACACATGTTTTTCTTCAATAAATATCTTTTGCTTAAAGAAATTCCGCTTTTCGCGGCTTTATCCGCAGATGATTGCCGGTATGTTGCCAAACAGGCACATTTGATTGAGTATAAAAAAGGAAAGGTTGTGTACGAGGAGGGTTCTTCTCCTTCGGGTTTTTATTGTATTATTTTCGGGAGAGTAGTTGTTTATACCGTTGACCGAGAGGGAAAAGATCGGATACTTGAATATCTTCATCGCGGGAAATATTTCGGGATAATTTCACTTCTTACCGGGGAGTCTCATTCGGTAACCGCCCGGGCCCTCAATGATTGCTTGATGTTATTTGTTCCCAAAAAGAATTTCAGCGCGGTTTTAAAACGTATACCTTTACTGGCAGTGGATTTAAGCCAGACGCTTTCCCGCAGGCTTAAACGCAAGGATTTGCACGAGAAAACAATATTTGAAAGCACGATTATTTCAGTGTATAGCCCCGCGTCCGCGTTGTCCCGAGGGAAGTACGCCGTGAATCTTGCCCTTAGTTTACGGAAAGAAACAAAGAAATCGGTTGTTATTCTTGATATTTGCCATGAAGGCAAAGAGCACGCGGCGTTCCGTGAATTAAAACTGAAGCGGGTTTCCCGTTTCAGCCTTTCCGGGGCTCCGGAGGAGATACACGCAGTCAAAAATTATGTTTCAGGAGATCGTTCAGGCGTTCATGTTATTTGCTTAAGCTTCAGCAATCAGCATGCGGTGTCGGTAAAAAACCTGGTCAATATCCTTGGCCTCCTGGTGAATGATTATCATTATATTGTTTTAAACGTTCCTGATTTTAAAGAAACGGTCCTGTTTAATATTCTGCATCAATCCAATGTGGTCCATTTATTGTGCGGGCCCGACGCGCCGTCTCTAAAGAAAACCGGGGTTTTGGCACGCGCGCTGAAAAAGCGGCTGGAATTTTCCTCAGATAAAATAAAGTTGATCATAGACGGGTATGAAACTTCTCAATTAAAGCCTGAGCAGGAACTGAAACTCGCCGGATATGATATTTTCGCGACCTTGCCGGATATTTCTTCCAAGTCACGGAGCCGGGAAGTTATTGAAAACCCGAACTCGGAATTTTCCCGGGCGCTGCGCCGTATTTCCCGTCACGAAGGAGCGTGCCTGGTAGGATTGGCGTTGGGAGTCGGCTTTGCCTATGGATTCTGCCATATAGGCGTGTTTAAAGTCATTGAAGAGGAAAAGATTCCTGTTGATGTAATATCCGGAGCAAGTATGGGCGCGCTTTTGGCGAGCCTGTGGGTTACGGGCAGGTCAAGTAAAGAGATACTTGAGATTACCAGAGAACTGAAAGATCCCCGGTATATCTGGAATTTGGTTGACCTGACGCTCCCGTCTCTTGGATTTATTAAAGGAAAAAAGCTGTATAATTTTCTGAAGCGGTATCTGGGAAACAAGACGTTCCAGGATACTCGTATTCCTCTAAAGATCATTGCCAGCGATTTGAAAAAAAAGCAGTGGATCATTATGGACAAAGGGTTATTGCTTGATGCTATTATGGTCAGTTGTTCAATGCCCGGCATATTCACGCCGTTTAAAAAAGAAAAAATGCTTTTTGACGGCGGCGTGATACGGCCTTTGCCTACGGAACCTTTATTCGAGATGGGAGTAAAAAAGATCATAGCGGTAAATGTTACTCCTTCACGGCAGGATATAGAGCGTGAATACGAACGTGTGCAGAAAAATATCGGGGTTATAGATACGGATAACGTTGAGCTGGTTGATTCTTTGGGCAGGGTCAGGCCGGGATTGCACAGCTTGTACCGTGTGCTTAAACGATTAAGCCCGAAGCGGTATCTGAAAGAGAAATTCCAGACTAATATTTTAGATATTATCTTCAGCAGTTTTGAAGTGATGCAGTCGGAAATGGCTGAGAAAGAAGCCAAGCTGGCTGATCTTGTTCTTCATCCTGATGTAACCGGCCTTCATTGGCTTGATTTGCACAAGGCGGACGATTTTGCTCTCAGAGGGGAACTGGAGGCACGCAGGAATTTACGCAAAATGTGGAGTATAATAAAAGAATAAAATAAGAGGAGGCATGATGATTACCGGTGTATCGTATAAGCATAATGATCATAAATATGTGGTTTGGGCTGTAGTCGTGGGGCTTAGTTTATTTTTATCCGGATGTGCTTCACTTAAAGAGATGGCTAAAGGAATTGCGGGGACTTCTACCAAAGAGCTTGAGCGCGGCAGGGCAGCGGCGATTTCCCAGGAGTTCCCGTTGGATTATTTTACCTGTTTTGCTAAAACAAAAGACGCGTTAAAAGGAATGCAATCGTATATCTACGCGGGAAACATTAAACAACATATGCTGGCGATTTATATGACCACGACCGACACTACTCCCGTGGGTATCTTTTTTACCGAAAAGGGTAAAAACTCAACTATGATTGAGGTTTCTTCTCCCAGCACGTATGGTAAAGAGTTTATTTCTAAAAAGCTCTTTACTTCTTTAAGCGGAAAACCTGTCTCGAAAGAGGCGGAAGCTAAATCCGGAGTGAAACAGGAATTCACCCTTCCCTGAAAGACTGTCTCTGTATATTTTTGCTGACTGGAAAAAAGTTTGTGGTAAAATTATACGTATTCACCGCTTATTTTATCCGGGAAATAATTGTTCTTTGAGCATGTGTTTTAACCTACAATGGAGATGAAATGAAGCGAAGCATAGTTAAGTGCGGACATTGCGACGGGACAGGAAAATGTTCACGGGGAGAGCAGGGGTTTAGCTGTAGTTCCTGCCAGCGTGAAGCGGGGATTGAAGACCGCGGTGATACGAATAAAGTTCATTGCAGTATTTGTAAAGGGACAGGCAAAATTTTAAAAGAATGTTATTAGTTTTCTGAGCCATACAAAACCTATGAAAGATTTTTATATCGAAAAAAAGATTTATTATCACGATACCGACTGCGGCGGCGTGGTATATTACGCGAATTACCTGAAGTTTATAGAAGAAAGCCGGTCGGAATACTGCCTTTCGCGGGGTGTTTCCCTGAAAGAATGGTCTGATAAAGGACTGCTTTTTCCCGTTGTCCACGCTGAAATCACGTATAAAGCTCCAGCCCGGTATCAGGATACAATCAGGATTTTTTCCAAGCTTGAAAAGATCGGGAATACATCCGTGAACTTTTCTCATGAGATTCGAAGAGGGGATACTCTTTTGATACAATCTCAGGTTGTTTGGGTGTGTGTGGGGAAAGATTTTAAGCCGCACGCTATTCCTGAAGAGATCCGTACAAAACTCAGTAGCGCATAGAAATTTATGTCCGCAAGAAGAGATACCTGGGGTTCCCGGTTAGGCATTATAATGGCGGTGGCAGGCTCTGCTATCGGACTGGGGAATTTTCTCCGTTTTCCCGCAAAAGCCGCTACCAACGGCGGCGGCGCGTTTATCATTCCCTATCTTGTGGCTCTTTTTCTGCTGGGGATTCCTTTGATGTGGATCGAGTGGACACTGGGCCGTTACGGCGGTGGATTTGAACACGGAACGGCGCCGGGGATTTTCCACAGTGTCTGGAAGAAAAACCGCTTTATAAAATATTTCGGCGTCATCGGTATTTTTGGGCCTCTCGTAATTTTTATCTATTATTCTTATATAGAATCCTGGACTATGGCCTACAGTTTTTTTGCGCTGTTAGGCAAATATTCGGCAATACATGACCAGTCCGGGATGCAGAGTTTTTTACGGGGGTTCCAGGGGATAGAGAAGAACGGCTATTTTAACGGCCTGCATGTCGCGTATATCTTTTTTCTGCTGACATTTATCATTAATATTTCGGTTATTTATTACGGTATTAAAGGCGGGATTGAACGCCTCTGTAAAATAGCGATGCCGCTGTTGTTTATCTGCGCGTTTGTTTTGATGATCCGTGTTTTGACTTTAGGCGCTCCGAATCCGTTGCATCCCGGATGGAATATTTTCAACGGAATGGGGTATTTATGGAATCCGGATTTTTCCGCGCTTAAATCCGCGAAGGTATGGCTTGAAGCGGCAGGGCAGATTTTCTTTACTTTAAGCGTGGGTATAGGCGTTATTCTTACCTACGCCAGCTATTTGAAAAAAACAGATGACGTTGTTTTATCCGGATTAACCGCCGCCAGTACCAATGAATTTGCTGAGGTGATCCTTGGCGGCAGTATTATTATTCCCGCGGCGTTTGTATTTTTTGGCCCTGTGGATATACAATCCATTGCTCAGTCCGGTGTGTTTAACCTGGGATTTGTGACTATGCCTCTGGTCTTAAATCAGCTTCCCTGGCCGGAGATTTTCGGGTTTTTATGGTTTTTTCTGCTCTTTTTAGCAGGAGTTACGTCTTCCGTGTCATTAGCACAGCCGGCGATAGCGTTCCTTGAAGATGAGTTTAACATCAGCAGGAAAAAAGCGGTATTTATTTTCGGCGCCGTGTCTTTTGTTTTATGCCAGCCCGCGATATTCTTTTTGAAAAACGGTGTGGTTGACGAATTGGATTTCTGGGGAGGGAGTTTCTTTTTAGTGTTGTTCGCAACGATTGAAACTATTCTTTTTGCCTGGGTATTCGGCATGGAAAACGCCTGGGATGAGATACATAAAGGCGCGGATATGCGGATCCCGAAGGTATATAAATTTATTATTAAATATATTACACCGTTGTTTTTGTTTTTTATCCTGGGGATGTGGACGTGGCAGCAGATGATACCGGTTGCTTTGATGAAACAGGTGAACCCGGCTGATAGGCCGTATGTATTGGCAACGCGTATCGCTTTGATCCTGATTTTTGCCACGTTGGGCGTTTTGGTTAAAATTGCCTGGAGCCGGAAAAAAGTTCATCCGGCAAGGAAACCCGCATGAGAACAGAAGGCTGGATTTTTTTAATTTTGTCCTGGGGAATGATTCTTATTCTGGCTGCGTTTTGTTTTACGCGTGTACTTTCAAAGAAAAGGATGTAAAAATATGAAAAAAATTATCGGATTGTTTATGGCTGGTGTTTTAGGAATAACCTCAACCGGTTGCGCGCCTTTGATTATAGGTGCGGCTGTAGGGGGCGGCGCGGTATATGCCACCAGCAAGGATACTCTTGAAGGTGACAGCGATAAATCATATGAAAGTTTATGGCAGGCGGCGCTGAGTGAGGCGAATAAGCGCGCGATTGTGAAACAGCAGGATGAAAGTACCGGGTATATATACGCGGATTCCGGCTCGACCCGGATATGGATCAGGCTGGTTAAGTTGACCCGGTCCACAACCAGGATTAAAATTTCCAGCAGGAAATTTCATCTTCCGAACCTGAAGATTGCCCAGGATTTGTTCCTTAAGATCGTGAGTGCCGCGGAATAAAGCCTGGAGATTAAAGCACAAGCGTGTACCGGCCCAATTTAATGTACAAATTAAACTCTTGTGTTTTTAAGAGTTTATTGTATAATGAAAAGGCTTTTTTAACCGGTGTTTCAAAGGAATTTTCGATAGATTGAGGATAGTTTTTTAGCCGAGGTAGCTCAGTGGTAGAGCGCGGCCCTGAAAAGGCCGGCGTGGGGGGTCCGATTCCCTCCCTCGGCATAAAAATTAATTCCGGCGTGAGCCGGGGTTAATTTTATCCCGACGAGTTTGGCGAAATGACCTCAGAGAATTTTGCCATATGCTGCGAGGCGGGGCTTTTCTTAAGGCGCATTAATAAAAAAAGAGGAACATATGTTCCTCTTTTTTTGTTTTAATGCTAATATTTGGGATTCCTGCTTTGCGTTTCCAGGGTAATAACGAGCCGAAGGCAAACGAAATAGGTCAGAGTTCTGACCTTCCCCCTAAATTTGTTCCTATAATATTATCTGTGTTTTAATCATTGGCACCCACATATATAGTGGTATACTATTTATAAAATAAATAGTAATGCAGTAACATTTTTAGAATAGGTATTTTTGAAAGCCGGGAGATGCTTTTTGCAATATTTTAAATCAAGGGGAGAGATACCATGAAGTTATCTATGGTCTCAAAACAGGCGTTTACCCTAATTGAGCTTATAGTTGTTATCGCTATTATTGCGGTGCTGGCCGCGATTATTGCTCCGAATGCTTTCAAAGCGATAGAAAAAGCAAAAATAAGCACCTGTATATCCGACATAAAAGCCATTAAAACAGCGGCATTGGCTTTTTATGCGGACACCGGAACCATTCCCTGTACTAAAGCAGGAGGCTGGGGAGAGGATCCCGGGTTTACGAAGGAAATTACTCCTGCCAATTGCTGGGCGAGTGAAGGAGGTTGTGCCGCCGGATGTACAAATGTGTTGGGGTGGGACGGTCCTTATCTGGAAAAATGGAAACGGAGTCCGTGGGGAACAGGTGGCGGAGGCAAGTATGATTGGGAACGATGGGCTAATTACAGCCCCCGCGGTATGGGAATTACCTGTGCGTTATCAGGAGTTGTAACACTTGAATCATATGGAGCCGTACCTGTGGCTTCTTTACAGAAAATAGACAGTGTTTTGGATGAGGGTGATTTATCGAATGGATACGTTTTCGTTGAGGGCGATGTGAGTAATCCCAGTTATATGCAGCTTGTTGTAACATGCCATTGAGCTATATAAATAAAAAATGCGATGCGTAATTTTTAATAGACTCTGTCCCGTAGCCACTCTAGATGAGTAAATTGTTTGCGAATTAATATTTATGTAGGCAGGAAGGATTATCGGTGTAAATATTTAAGGATATGATGCTTAGGTAAAGCGTCTACAAGACTTTAAGACTGCTTTAATAATTATGATTAGCAAAAAAATACTAGTAAAATTTTTGTTCAAGTATGTTTATAATCCGGATTTATCTTTTTTAATCTATTTCTTATTTGTTGCTCTTTTTGCCTTCTCAGATAGAAATATGTTACTGTTGTATGGGTTAATCTTTCCATGGTTGCTTTTGTTGGCGATTTTTATAAATATCCCATTTGTTTCACTTCTCTTTAGAGTGAAAAATATCGAAGAAGAAGTAAAAGTCAATCATGTGCTGGAGCATGGCACCATTTATTTTCTTAAAAAATATTACAAAAAAAGAACCAGAATAGGTGGCATGGCATTTCCTAATGGTTTTCGAATATATGGAGATATAAAAACAATAGAAGATATTAAACGAGCATTTTCTCAGTTGCTGTCATATTTAAACGAAGGGGAAAATGCTTTAGTCCTATCTAAATTTTGCGGTTCAAATATTGCCATCCTTCAGGGGTTTGCCGTTATAATTCTTACGTTGACCTTTATAATTTTTATTTTTGTAGAATTTACACCGTTGCAAATAAAAACTATATTATTAAGTAATATGATTATTTATTTACTCTTGAGGTTCCCGGTAGGAGGGTACTTCCAGAAAAAAATAACTATGTCGTTTAATTTTAAGGATGCCGAAATAGTAACTATAAAAAAGGTCAGTCCCATAGGATATTTCGAAAAGAATCCCATATATCTTGTAGAAACAAGGGTAAGATATGTAGAATAAATCTTAAGAATGACGCAGGCGTCCAGTCAAATAGAATTCCCTTGCGCTAAGCATAATTTTTTAAAACGTTCTTTACTTGTACAAAGAAGCTTGGTCAACTTTTCCCCATAGGGTAGGGGGTAACGATTTATGGTATCATTCCCAAAAATATCACATACATATCTTGCATTTTTTTCAAAAGCATGTATAATTATAAAAAGTGAGGGGAGCAAAATGAAAAGAAAAAAAGATTTATATTATTTTAACAATTACAAAAGTAACTTTCTAATAGGGAGTACTTCTTGTTTCAGTTTTCTCGGTAGCTATCCAACCACTTTTGTTAATAATTATATTTCCTTTTCAAATGAAGAGGAAAAAGATACGCATGATATTTTATGCGATTGGAAAGCAGTGGGAAAAGATATAATAAACGGAGAGAAACGCTTCGTTAATAATTATTTAAATGACTCCAGATACAAAGATGCCTTCCCCACAACCTAACCAAAACCCCACTCAGGATGTAAAAACAACTTCTAAAATGGTTGTGGAACAACATATAGAACACCATGTTGAATTTAGTGGGCCAATCCCTCCTCCAGCTATATTAGAACGATACGAAAAAATTCTCCCAGGTTCTGCTGAGAGAATATTATCTATGGCTGAAAAACAATCAACCCATAGACAAATGATGGAAAAAAGAATTATATTTTCCGAAACTTCCCAAGCAAAAGTAGGTATGTTTCTTGCTTTCATAATTGTAATAGCAGCTTTAGTCATTGGCGGATATTTAAGCTTAAACAATCGCCCGGTGAACGGCTTAATTTCTTTAATTACAGCCATAGGAGTTATTGTTGCGTCATTTGTATTTAAAAGAAGCTCTGAGAAAAAAAACTCAGAGCCCCCTCATCAATCGCCTAATCCTCAGTAATTTAAATATCCCTCTAAAAAAAAGAAAAATTGAATCGTCCTTTTTTTATGTCAATCCAACTATAGTATCCCCCCTATGATAATAAACACTATAAGATGTATTCATTTTTTTACAGTTTTCTAAACGGGACACAGTAGGATAGAATAAGATAGGATGAAATGGGAAGTAATTAGGTTTGAATCTTAAAAAGACTCCTTTCTTATCTTTTCTCTCTTTTTCAACTAATTAACAATAAGGATCTCGTAGACGCTTTAGATAAGCGATTGTAATACAATTGTTTGCGAATTAAATATTTATGTGGGGCTGATGAATATCTTTGGAAAGTTTCGAGGTGACAATACTTATTTCCTTAAATTAAGTAATGAGTAAAAATCCCTGGGGCGGATTTATTTTTATAAAAAATAGAGCCGCCCCTTTTTTGTTTACTGAAAGTTTTTTGCGGGTTTGTTGCGCGGTAGAGTTATTTTGATATAATAGATGTCTGTAAAGATGGGGGGCTTTTTTATCGGATACGTTTAGCTAAAGGGGACGCTGACAATGGATCGTAAATTCGATATTTTTGGGACTGCGAAAGTCAGGGATGCTGAAAACAGACTTGAAGCGGTTACTGTGAAATTAGATAGCGCGAATAAAGAGCTTGAAAAAAACAAACTTGAATTGTCAATCCTTTCAAAAATTTTTGAGCTCACGGCTTCTGCCCAGGGCGGGAATACTCTCTCTGAATCATTTTTGAATACGCTGATCGAATTTGCGGGTGCAGTGAACGCCGTGTTATTAATGGCAGATGCCGGTAATTTAACCGTTAAGAGCTTTAAAGGGTTTCCCAATGACGCTTTGAAACAGGTTAAAATTTCTACGGCCGCGAATTTTGTTAAAGTGCTCCAGGATAAAAAAGATGTTGTCAGCAGGGAAGAATTGTATAAGCTTCCTGAATTTGTTGAAGACGATGTTTTTGTTGATATGCGGTTTTATCTGGAGCCGGATGTGTTTATTCCCTTAATGTGCCGGGGGGAGTTATTGGGGATTATAACCTTGGGAGGAATTTCTGACAAAGAAAGGCTGAATCAGAGTATCGGGTCTTTATATCTCTTCGGCTGTTATATGAGTTCTGCGCTTTCAAACGAAAAGTTATTAAGCCAGCGGGATTTTCTGTCCAAGGAATTATCCGTGGCCCTTGAAAAAAAAGACGCGCCTCTTCAGCGTCTTAACAAGGCATTTGCTTCTCTTTCTCTTCTGGATGCGGAAAAGTTAAAGAGCGCGGCTCTGCGGCTTGCTTTTGAAACCGTAGATGTTGATAAGGCGATCTTTTTCCTGCGGAGCGAAGACGAAATTTCCTTGGTTTCTATGGTTTCTGCCGGTATCCCTGTATTGGAAACAAAGAAGATACTTTTTGAGATAGACGATGATTTCATAGCAAAATTACGGGAAAACAAGAAACCGGTTTTCCTTGAAGCGTCACGCATACACGAGACGATGACTGCCTGTAAATGTAATCAGGATACTGCTTCTGTTTTGATTGAGTCGGGCCTGGTGTTGTATATTCCTTTTGTGTCAAATGAACGCCTGGTCGCGCTGCTGGCCTTAGGCCCCAAGCGTTCAGGTGAAGAATTTAATTCTCTTGAACTGGAATTGCTGAGCCTGATTGCGTTTCATCTCGCCGCGGTCATTGATAACGCCAAATTATTCGAAGCCGGGGTCCTGGACGGTCTTACGAATACGCATACCCGGAGGTTTTTTGAACACCGGCTGGAATATGAGCTTGCAGTCGGCATGCATTACAGGACTCAGCGGGTGTTGTGTTTGATCATGGCGGACCTGGATCATTTTAAGAATATTAACGATACATACGGGCATCAGGTCGGAGATCAGGTTTTGCGTGATTTCGCCAAGATAATCTTCGGGAATATCCGGATGACTGATATGTTTGCCCGGTACGGCGGGGAAGAATTTGTTATCATTATGCCGGAGGTTGATTTGAAAGAAGGCGGGGTTATTGCCCGGAGGATGCAGCAGTCGGTTGCATCTTTTACGTTTTTGCCGAGGGACCTGTCACTTAAAATTACCGCCAGTTTTGGGGTCGCGTCTTTTCCGGATTTCGCCAAAACAAAAGATGAACTTATCAAAGCCGCGGATGAAGCGTTGTATAAGTCAAAAGAGCGGGGCAGGAACAGAGTAACATTGTGTAATGAAAAATAATAAGCATAGCACGGGGAGGGAGTATGATTAGACATATAAAAAACGGGGATACATTCCCCATAACAGAACGCCGCAGGTTTATTCGCCACCCCTTGTGTTATCCGCTCACATATAATGTTGTTAGCCCGGGACCATCCAAAGAACGAAAAGAAGTCCGTTCTAAAACTATTAATGTGGGTTTAGGCGGATTGTTGTTTGCCGCTAAGCATCCCGCTAAAACAGGCGATATGATTAAAATAAAGATGCCTTTTGAGGATAAGGTGTTTGTCATTGATTCAAAGGTTGTTACCTGCACCAAGAACGCGGAAACAAATTTGTATAATATAGGAGTGAGTTTTTATAGATTTAAAGACGCGTATAAAGTGAAATTGGTCGAACAGATCTATCTTATTGCCGAATACCGTGATTTGAGGAGCATACAATTAGGAAAGGAAATTTCTTTGGAAGAAGCTTCCCGGGAATGGATCAGAAGATATTCGGAGCGGTTTAAAAATCTTTACTGGTAATAGCTTTTTTTGTGTTTTCTGCTGACTTGGATTGACAAGGTCCCAAAACGTGATAGAGTATATCCGATACCAGAGGGG
>Ga0302251_1000614_pt1 | contig 29946 bp, 30 predicted proteins | sample AAG_RA_Gln_MG_FD_193534 | JGI IMG/M metagenome (GOLD analysis project Ga0302251, IMG submission 193534) | Enriched activated sludge microbial communities from anaerobic digester in WTTP, New Holstein, Wisconsin, United States - AAG_RA_Gln | ecosystem: Engineered > Bioreactor > Anaerobic >... | reverse complement strand
GCGAACACTCGCTCTATCTGCTGCTTGAGTCGCTCTCTCAGGCCGGGTTGGCACAGCGCGTGATACCCGTGGTGGCGGACATAGCGGACGAAAGGACAATGACTGACGTTTTCCGTAAGTACACGCCCGAGGTCGTCTTCCACGCGGCCGCGCACAAGCACGTCCCGCTCATGGAGGAAAACCCGAGGGAGGCCGTGCGCGTCAATGCCTACGGCACATACGTCCTGGCCTCGCTGGCCGGCGAGCACGGGGCCGAAAGAATGGTGATGATATCCACGGACAAAGCCGTCCACCCGACAAGCGTCATGGGGGCCACCAAGCGCATCGCGGAGCGCCTCCTCTTCAATGTGCAGAAAAAATACCCTGGCACATCATATATGGCGGTGCGTTTTGGCAACGTGCTCGGAAGCCGTGGCAGCGTTGTGCCGAAGTTTGAACAGCAGATAAGAAACGGCGGGCCCGTAACGGTAACGCATAAGGACATGAAGCGTTATTTCATGCTTATACCCGAGGCGGTGAGCCTTGTGCTGCAGGCCGGGACTATGGGAAAAGGCGGGGAGCTGTTCGTGCTCGACATGGGGGAGCCGGTCAATATCACTGAAATGGCCGAGACCTTGATCCGCCTGCATGGGTATGAGCCGTACAAGGATATACAGATAAAATTCACCGGGATCCGCCCCGGGGAAAAGCTCTACGAAGAACTGTTCTACGACCCCGCGCACGTAGACAGCACGACAAACAAAAAGATATTCCTTTCCAGGCCGGTCCAGGAAAAGGAATCGCTTCTGCCCAAAGTGTCAAAAATGCTTGATGCGCCCTACGAAGAGGGATTTGCGGAAGCGGAGATTAAAATTGATATACTTAAACTGGCTGAGGAAATGTGAGAACGGGAAAAACTTAGCACAGCAATAGCATAGCAATGGCACAGCGATAGCGGAGCGATGGCAGAGCGATGGCACAGCGATGGCAGAGCGATGGCGGAGCGATAGCTTAGCGATGGCGAAGAGATGGCGGAGCAGTTGCACAGCAATAGCACAGCGATGGCATAGCAGTTGCAGAGCAATGGCACAGCGATAGCGAAGAGATGGCGGAGCGATGGCACAGCGATAGCATAGCGATGGCGGAGCGATAGCACAGCAATGGCACAGCGATAGCTTAGCGATGGCACAGCGATAGCGGAGCAATGGCGGAGCGGTTGGACAGCGATGGTGGAGCGTGGAAGGGATGTATTTAATTGGTCATAATCTTTGCTTTCCAAAAGCTTGATATCTACCATTTGGCTACGGAAATTGTGAAAGATTGTTATGACATGACTGAAAAATTCCCGTCAAAAGAACAATATGGCTTAATAAATCAGATGAACAGGGCTGCAATTTCAATTCCTTCTAATATCGCCGAGGGTATGTCAAGGAATAGTAAGAAGGATCGAATACATTTTTTAAATATCTCTTATGCTTCTTTAATGGAACTGGTATGTCAGGTGGAAATATCTCAAAAACTTAGTTACATTAGCGAAGAAGAGGCTGATTCATTTAATTTAAAAGCAAGAAATCTAGCTGTAAAAACAACAAATTTTATGAAAAGCATAGAAGCAAGGTCACTGGATTAGATTTTTTAAAAAGTTTTGTAGAAGCTAAGCAGCATTAAAAACAATTGCTGAGCAACCGCTGTGCCATAGCTGTGCAATTGCTATGCCAACGGTACGCAGAATCCTTTAAGCGAACGAAGGCGCATATCATGCAAACTGTTACTAAGCCAACCAGACGGATCCTCCTCTCCTACCCTCACATGAGCGGGGACGAGCTGAAATATATAAAAGAGGCTTTCGATTCCAACTGGATAGCCCCTCTTGGGCCTCATGTTGACGCGTTTGAAAAAGAAACAGCGGAGTTTGCGGGGGTAAAATCGGCTCTTGCTCTTTCAAGCGGAAGCGCGGCCCTGCACTTAGGGTTAAAGCTGCTTGGAGTAGGGGCGGGAGATATCGTATTCTGTTCCTCCCTAACCTTTATTGCGTCCGTGGCTCCCGCGGTATATCAGAACGCGGTGCCCGTGTTCATAGATTCGGATGAAGAGACATGGAACATGTCGCCTGCCGCTCTGCAGAAGGCGTTTGATGACGCGGTTAAAACAGGCCTTATGCCAAAGGCTGTGATAGTAGCCGAGCTTTACGGGCAGTGCCCGGATATGGATGCGATAAGGGACATATGCGCAAAATACAATGTCCCGATACTCGAAGATGCGGCGGAGGCTCTGGGCTCTGAATGGAAAGGAAAGAAATGCGGTTCCCTCTGCGATGTCGGGGTTTACTCATATAACGGGAACAAGATAGTGACGACTTCGGGAGGCGGCATGCTCCTGTCGGATAACGAAGGATACATAAAAAAAGCGCGTTTCTGGGCTACGCAGGCGCGTGATATGGCGCCATGGTATGAACATACTGAAATCGGCTACAACTATCGCATGAGCAACCTTCTCGCGGCAGTGGGACGCGGGCAGATGCTGCACATAGACGAAAGGATAGCGCGGCGCAGGGAAATATACGCGCGATATGCACGCGAGCTTGCCGATGTCGGCGGGGTCAAACTTATGCCGGAAGCTCAGGGGTGCCGCTCCATACAGTGGCTGACCGCAATTACTGTAGATCCTTCAACAGGCAAGAGCTTTATGGACGTCATTGATTATATGAACGAACAGAATGTGGAATGCCGCCCCGTATGGAAGCCGATGCATCGTCAGCCTGTATTTGCCGGGTGCAAATATTTTGCGCATGGCAGTGAAAGCGTATCTGATAAACTCTTCAACACCGGCATATGCCTGCCCTCTGCTTCCGCCATGACCGAGGAAGAGCAGGGATGGGTCATTGAATGCTTAAAGGGTGCTCTTGCGTAAATGTACAGGAAATATTTCAAAAGATTGTTTGATATAATTTTTTCATTTGTGTCACTCGTGTTTTTGTCTCCGGTGCTTTTAGCGGTAGCCTTGGCAGTGCGGGTAAAGCTGGGTTCTCCTGTGATTTTTAAGCAGCCGCGTCCCGGAAAGGATGAAAAAATTTTTACGCTCTATAAATTCCGGACTATGACTGACGCGCGAGATGAAAATGGCAACCTGTTGCCCGATGGGGTAAGATTAACGCCACTGGGCAGGTTCTTGAGAAGTACAAGCATGGACGAACTGCCAGAACTTTTTAACATTCTTAAGGGGGATATGAGTATAGTTGGACCAAGGCCTTTGCTTGTAAAAGACATGGTTTTTATGACTGATGAACAGAGAATGAGACATATGGTTCGTCCCGGGCTTACCGGATGGGCTCAGGTAAATGGGAGAAATAATATATTATGGGAAGAAAAACTGGGTCTTGATTTGGAATACATTCAAAACATAACATTATTTAATGATGTCAGGATAATATTTATGACATTAGCAAAAGTTGTAGCTGGTTCCGGGGTTAATACCGAGGGTATGGATACAGCTGAAGATCTAGGAGATTATTTATTAAGGAAAGATTTGACGAGCCAAGAGGAATATATAAAGAAAATACATGAAAGCAATAGCATAATTCAAGGTTTCTGTGAATAGATTGCGTAGAGCCTAAAGGTTGGAGTTGCACGGATGAAAATACTGCTTATTAATCACTACGCTGGGTCTGTTTATCACGGTATGGAATTTCGGCCTTATTATATGTCGAAGGAATGGGTGCGTATGGGGCATGATGTTACCGTTGTGGCCGCTTCGTTTTCGCACCTGAGGCAGAAAAACATAGAAATGGACGTTCCTGTGAAGGAAGAGTTTATTGACGGCATCAGATATGTATGGCTTAAAACGCCGGAGTATTCTGGCAACGGTTTGGGACGGATAAAGAACATGCTTGCGTTTCTATCTAAGCTTTACCGTTACGAGGGTGTTTTGACCGAAAATTTTGTGCCCGACGCCGTTATAGCTTCCTCCACGTATCCGCTTGATTCGTATCCTGCAAACAGGATTGCGAAGAAATATGGCGCCAAATTTGTGTTTGAACTTCACGACATCTGGCCCATGTCGCCGATGGTTCTTGGCAATATGTCAAAATGGCATCCCTTCATTATGGTTATGCAAAAAGCGGAGGATTACTGGTGCAGAAATGCCGACCTTGTCGTCTCGCTGCTGCCCGACGCCTATAAGCACCTCGTCACGCGCGGCATGTCCATGGACAAATACGTGGTCATCCCAAACGGAGTCAGCCCCGATGAATGGGAAGAGAAAAAAGAAGAAATTCCGGAAGAGCATAAACAGTGTCTTAGTACATTAAAAGAAAAGAATAAATTTATAGTCAGTTATGTTGGTGGACATGCCTTGAGTTGCGGTTTAGACATGTATCTTGATGTTGCTGATAAATTACTGGATGATAAGAAGATCCACTTTGTTTTCGTTGGGCAAGGTGCAGAAAAAAATCGGCTTATTAAAAGAGCAGAGAGTATGGGTTTAAAGAATGTAATATTTTTACCACCTGTTCCCAAAAAAAGCGTTCCTAGGTTGCTTGAAATGATGGATCTGTTAGTAATATGTGGATCTGACACCCCACTTTCGAAGTATGGCGAATCAGCAAATAAAATCAGAGATTATATGATGGCTGCGAAACCAATAATTCATTGTAGCAGAGTTGATAATGATATTGTTTCCTTAAGCGGATGCGGATTTGTCTTTTGTCATGGTGAAGTAGATATGATTGTAAATAAAATAATTGAACTTTCTGAAATGGATAAGGAAGGAATTTCAGAAATTGGCCAGAAGGGGAAATCATACGTCCTCCAGAAATTAACATATCCATTACTAGCAGCAAAATTAATTGATGAACTGAAAAAATAGTTTAGGAGATGGCTTAATGTCTTTAATCGATAAAATTAAATCGCGCACTGCGCATATCGGAGTTATCGGCCTTGGTTACGTGGGGCTTCCTCTTTCTGTCGAAAAAGCTAAGGCTGGTTTTGTCGTCCTTGGTTTTGATGTCCAGTGTCAGAAGGTGGATATGGTGAACAGGGGCGAGAACTATATCGGCGATATCGTTCCCCAGGACCTTAAGGATCTTGTCGCAAACGGATATCTTTCGGCGACATGTGATTTTGACAGATTGTCTGAATGCGACGTAGTCACTATATGCGTTCCGACGCCGCTTGATAGGTTCAAACAGCCAGACCTTTCGTACATAGTGAACTCCGCGAAAGAGATTTCCAAGAGGATGCATAAGGATATGCTCGTCGTGCTTGAGTCCACGACATACCCGGGGACGACGGAGGAGGTCGTGAGGCCGATACTTGAGGAGAGCGGGCTTAAGGCCGGAGTCGATTTTCACCTTGCGTTCAGCCCGGAAAGGGTGGACCCGGGCAACTTGATGTACAAAACCCACAACACGCCCAAGGTCGTTGGCGGGCTCACGCCTGAGTGCACAAAGATAGCCAAGGAGCTTTACGGCGCGGTGCTTGGTGCAGATGTGTTTACCGTCTCGTCGCCCAAGGAGGCGGAGGCGACTAAGATACTTGAGAACACGTTCCGCATAGTGAACTGCGCGCTTGCGAACGAGATGGCAATTGTCTACAAGAAGATGGGCATCGACGTCTGGGAGGTGATAGCGGCCGCGGCCACTAAGCCGTTCGGGTTCGTGCCGTTCTATCCGGGGCCGGGCGTCGGAGGGCACTGTATACCTCTTGACCCGTTCTATCTCACGTATAAGGCGCGCGAGTACGACTACCACACGAGGCTTATAGAGCTTGCCGGAGAGATAAACGACGGGATGCCGGCCTATGTCGTGGAGCGCCTCATGGACATACTAAACGAGCATGGCAAGGCGCTCAGCAGGAGCAAGGTAATGCTGCTGGGCATAGCATACAAGGGCGACATAGACGATATGAGGGAGTCCCCCGCGCTTAAGGTGTGGGATGAGCTTGAAAGGAAGGGCGCGCAGGTCGTCTATCATGACCCCTACTGTGAACGCACGGTCAGAAACGGATCCGAGGTGCGCTCTGTGCCGCTTTCGCAGGATGAGATATCCTCCTGTGACGCGGTGCTGATAACGGCGCTTCATAAGAGGAACGTGGACTACAGGCTGCTGCTTGACAGTGCTAAGGTGGTATTCGACACTAAAAACGCGATAGGCTCGGTCCTAGGGCCCGAGGCTTTGTTGTCGCGCAATATTTACAGGCTTTAATACGGCTTTTACGTGTTATATTAACGGAACGCGAACGGGAGGGGAACCTGTGGAAAACATCATATCCGATGCGGCTGTGATAGGCGGTAACGTTACAATGGGGCATGGCGTCATAATAGAGGACGGTGCTGTAATCGATGACGGCTCGGAGATAGGGCACAACGTCGTCATAAGAAGCGGCGTCAGGATAGGAGAGCGCTGCAAGATATTAGACGGAGCCGTCCTTGGCAAAACGCCGGCAAGGGCCTCGATGAGCGCGACTACTACCGGATCTTCGTCAGATCTGCCTCCTCTTTTGCTGGGACGGGCAGTGACTGTCGGCGCCGGCTGCGTGATCTACAGAGGGGCTGAAATTGCGGACGGTGCTTTCTTTGGCGACCTCGCGACCGTACGTGAAGATGTGAAGATCGGCGAAGGAACAATAATCGGCCGCGGCGCTACGGTAGAGAACAAAGTGTCGATCGGCAAAAAGGTGAAAATTGAAAGCAACGCCTATATAACGGCGTTCAGCACGATAGAGGACTACTGCTTCGTAGCCCCGTGCGTTGCTTTTTCTAACGATAACTATGTTGGACGCAGCGAGGAGAGAAAGAAACATTTCGGAGGCCCGGTACTTAGAAAAGGCGCACGGGTCGGAGCAGGTTCGGTCCTTCTGCCCGGAATCGAAATTGGAGAAGATGCTCTCGTAGCAGCGGGATCAGTTGTGACAAAAGATGTTCCGGCAAGAATGATAGTGCTTGGATCCCCAGCGAGGCCGTGGCGTCCTGTCCCAGAGGAGCAGTTGCTGGAAAATCAGATATACTATGAAAGTTAAGATGCTAAGCAACTGCTTAGCAGAGTCTCGGAGGGCCGACTTCATGTTCAAGGAAAAGCATTTTTCAGATGAGTCTTATATTGAGATAATGCAAACTATTAAGTCACATGGGTATGAATTTGTTAAACTGACTGATGGTATGTCTGACAAAAAAGTTAAAAGATTTTTGATGAGACACGATGTAGACATTTCTCCTGTTGGTGCAATTAAACTTGGGAAAATGGAAGCAGAAAATGGTGTTGTTTCAAATTTTTTTTTCCAGCTCAATGCAGAGACATACCAAATGCTTTCACCAACATGCATAGGTATATGCAAAGAACTGCAGTCGATGGGGCACTTAGTCGGACTGCACGTAGACAGCACCTTGTTTTCTGAAGAGGAAGACAAAATAAAGGGTACTATCGATTGGATAAGGGATAACCTTTTCCCGATGGACTATGCAATTTCTTTCCATCGTCCATTACCCGGATCCCTTGGGAAAAAATATGTTGGTTTTGTCTCCGCTTATGATGCTGATTTTTTCACTACAGATTTTTATGTTTCCGATTCCAGGGGAGAAGATAAGTTTTATGATAAACTTGAGCGGTTACTGAACTTAGATGCTACATTTATTCAGCTTTTGCTCCATCCCTGCTGGTGGGAGAACGAAACAGACAAAAGGGAGATTTATCAAACAATATCAAAAAGAAAACAAAACGATCTGGACGAGTATTTGCTTTTTAATTTTTCAAAAGTGTTCGGAAATATTATCAAAAGAGGTGATTAATAGAGATGTTCTCTGTCGATGAACTTCTTAATTTTCTTATAGAGAAAAAATACATTGACAAAAAGCCAGCCACTGTCGATGGCGATATTAAAATCATAAAAATTTCTTCTTTGGCGAACCCAACTAAAAGTTCACTGTGCTGGACAAAAAAAATGTTGAGCGTCAACGATATTCCGGATTGCTTAGTTTTGATCTGTCTGCCGGAGCAAGAACATAATCCAGACAGGGAAACATTGATGATCCATGTTGCAGAACCTCGAAGAGTATTTGGAGAGATTGTAGAAAAGTTCTGTCCGGAAAAATTATTGCCAGGCATCGCTCCTTCAGCGGAGATCCATCCCAGCGCTAAGATTGGCCAAGGAGTCTACATTGGTCCCAAATGCGTGATAGGTGAACACTGTGAAATTGGAGACAACACAAGGATAGATGCCAATGTAACCATATATGACCACGTAAAAATTGGCAAAAGATGTCATATCTCAAGCGGGGCCGTTATCGGAGCTGATGGTCACGGTTATTATCTTGACGAAAATAAAAGGTACAAAAAAATTCGCCACATGGGTGGGGTTACGATTGGCGATGATGTGGACATAGGAGCTAATTCCTGTGTCGATAGAGGAGTGCTTGACGACACCACAATAGGCGATAACACAAAAATAGACAATCTTGTACAAGTGGCGCATAGTGTTAGTATAGGATCAAACTGTGTATTGACGGCAGGTTCACTGCTTGCAGGAAGTGCCGCATTAGGAGATTATTGTTGGATTTCTCCAGGAGCAGTTGTAAAAAATGGAGTAATATTAAAAAATGAGACGCAAGTAGGGATGAATTCTGTAGTATATAGAAATGTAAAGGAATCAAATGTATGTTTAGTAGGGGATCCTGCAAAAATGATTAAAGAATATAAAGTTAAGTAGAAGGAGGTCCTCTTTTGCTATTTTCCTACTATCTTCCGCCGAGAATACTTACCAACGAAGAACTGGAGAAAGAATATGCCTCTCCGTCATGGACGGCTGCAAAAATATACCGTAAGACCGGAATAAAATCGAGGCACATAGCCAAAGATGAACTTGCATCAGACCTTGCGGTGGAAGCGGGCAAGAAACTCTTTGCCGAACATGGAATATCTCCATCAGAGATAGACTTTTTGCTCCTGTGCACGCAGAGCCCTGATTATTATCTTCCTACAACAGCCTGCATAGTTCAGGACAGGCTTGGAATACCGACAACAGCGGGTGCTTTTGACTATAATCTTGGCTGTTCAGGGTATATATACGGCCTTGCGGCAGCCAAAGGACTCCTTTCAGCGGGGATAGCGAAAAGCGTTCTCCTTATAACAGCCGAAACATACACGAAACATATACACCCGATGGACAGGAGCACACGTACAGTATTTGGTGACGGAGCTTCTGCAACGCTGATTAAGGAAGAAGACATTTCTAAAATCGGCCAGTTTGTCCTTGCCACCGACGGCAAGGGAGCCCCTAACCTGATAGTACCCACGGGCGCAATGGCAAATCCCCGCACAGAAGAAACGGCAAAAGAAAATGAAGATGCCAACGGCAACATAAGAAGCATGGATAATATTTACATGAATGGCCCCGAGATCTATGCTTTCACGCTGAGGGGAGTTCCAGACCTCATAGAAAAGACCCTGATCAAAAACAACATCACAATGGATCGAATTGACTATGTTATACTGCACCAGGCTAACAGACTTGTATTGGAATCATTAAGAGAAAAACTTGAAATACCTGAAGAAAAATACTGCATAGACGTAGAAGATATCGGTAACACAGTCAGTTCAACTATACCAATAGCACTGAGAAGGGCGATAGACAAAAACATCCCTCAGGCAAAAAACGGGAGCAAAATACTTATAGCAGGGTTCGGAGTAGGCTACTCGCTTGGTGCGACAGTAATTACAATATAGCAGACTAAAGAAAAAACCTGGAAAATTTATAGAGGGGATGCATATAATGACGATCGAAGAAAAACTTGACCTTATAGCTGAGACACTTGATGCAGAGCGTTCAAACATCAAACCTGAAACACAGCTGTGCACGCTGGAAGAATGGGATTCAATGGGAGTAATTTCCACGATAGCGATGCTGGACCGTAAATTTAAGAAAGTGCTGAGTGCCGAGCAGATAGAAAAGCTGACCACAGTACAAGATATACTTGACAGGATGGAAGAATGACGGAGGCCCCCCTGTTTTCACTTACAGGCAAAAAGATTCTTATAACCGGGGCATCCTCGGGCATAGGTTCTTCTGTAGCTAAACTTGCCTCAGAACAGGGAGCGGTATGCATTATAAACGGCAGGGATAAAGAAAGGCTTGACCGGACACTGAAAAGCCTTACGGGAGAAGGACATATTGCAGTCGTTTCCGACTTGAAAGAAGGCAATGGTGCAGAACTTGTACAGAAAGCAGTTGCTCAGGCCGACCGGATGAACGGATTTGTACACTGTGCAGGGATAGAGAAGACCCTGCCTTTCCGTTCGACCCAGATATCTGACTTAAGAGAGATCATGGCAATCAACCTTGAGACATTCTGGGAGATAACGCAGGAAATAACAAAAAGCAAAAACCATGAAAAGGAAAAGCTTTCTGTTGTCGGAATATCATCTGTCGCGGCGCAATACGGAGCAGCGGGGAAGACTGCATACGCAGCATCTAAGGGAGCCCTTATTTCTTTGATAAAATCTCTGGCAGCGGAGTATGCAAGTAAACAGATAAGGTTCAATGCGGTATGTCCGGGATATGTCGATACACCGATGCTGGATGCAGTAAAGAAGCTATACAGGACAGAAGAAGAATTTGTATCATCCATCGTATCGAAACATCCGTTGGGACTAGGAAGCCCGGAAGATATCGCAAGCGCAGTAGTATACTTACTTTCCGATGCGAGCAAATGGGTAACAGGCAGCGTATTGAACGTAGATGGAGGGTACGGGGTCAGATGAGGTCTTAAATGCGGCAAGCGATAGGAGATTATAAAACATTGGCGAGCAGTAGGCAAGCGATTGGCAAGCGATAGAAGATTATAAACATTGGCGGGAGATTTTTTATGGGGGATGCTGTTTTTAGATTTCAGAAACTGGAAATATATGGCCTGGCGATGGATATAGTCAAGGATAGTTATTCCCTTACTAAAACATTTCCTGCAGAGGAGCGGTTTGCTCTTGTCCCGCAGATGAACAGGGCTGTTGTCTCTGTGCCTTCGAATATCGCGGAGGGGATTTCTCGTGGAAGCAGAAAAGACCAAATCCATTTTTTGAATATTTCTTACGGTTCATTAATGGAATTGGCCTGTCAATCGGACGTCTCGTTTATGCTTGGTTATATAACAGATACGCAGCGCAAAGAATTATTTGCTAAGATAAACAATCTGGCAATAAAAATCAATAATTTCATCTCCTTTATACGTAAGGAGTTAAAAGAAAATGTTTAACGGTTTGAATGTTTTGCCAATGTTTTGTCAAAGGTTTGCCAATCGCTTGCCCATCGCTTGCCAACTGTTTGCCCATCGCTTGCCGATCGCTTGCCGATCGCTTGCCAAAGTTTTTAGTAGCCAACGGTTTGCCAATCGCTTGCCAAAGGTTTGCCAACGGTTTACCAATCGCTTGCCAACTGCTTGCCAACCGCTCGCCAAAGGGTTACCAGTGTTTTGCCAAAGGTTTGGCAATCGCTTGCCAACTGCTTGCCTATTGCTCGCCAACCGCTTGCCAAATGGTTTGCCAATCGCTTGCCAACGGTTTTAGTAGCCAACCACTTGCCAAAATCCTGGAGGGATATCAGCCATGCATAAAGTAGCACTGGCCGGTTGCGGCCGTATCAGCAAAAACCATATTGAATCACTGCTCAAACTGAGGGAAGAGGGAGTCGCTGAAATCGTTGCGTGCTGTGATGTCATATCCGAAAGGGCAGCAGAAGCTGCGGAAAAGATCGGTAACGGCTGCAAGCCATACACCGATTACATGCAGATGCTCAAAGAAGAGACAGACGTTGATCTTGTCTCAATCTGCACACCATCCGGCCTTCATCCGTACCAGAGTATCGAGGCGGCGGAAGCCGGCAAAAACATCCTTTCCGAGAAACCGCAGGGATGTTCGCTTGAAGCCTGCGATAAGGCCATAGACGCCGCCGAAAGAGCCGGTGTAAAATACATGGTGGTGAAGCAGAACAGGTTTAACCCGAGCGTCAGGCTGCTGCGGCGCGCCTTTGAAAAAGGCCGGTTCGGCAAAGTCTACATGATACTTGCAAACGTGCTCTGGACCAGGCCGCAGGAGTATTACGACATGGCTAAGTGGCGCGGCACGTACGAGCTTGACGGAGGATGCCTTTCAAACCAGGCAAGCCACTATGTTGATTTGGTCCAGTGGTTCGGTGGGGATTTTACAGATGTGACGTCCGAGTACTCGACGCAGAAGATAAGGATGGAGGCTGAGGACACGATATCAGTGGCCATAAAGTTCGCAAACGGTGCTATAGGAAGCATCAATGCGACAGTTCTTACATATCCTAAAAACCTCGAGGGCAGCCTTACCATTATCGGCGATCGCGGGACTTCGCGCGTGGGAGGCTTTGCGCTCAATACAATAGAGCATTGGGAGTTCGCGGACGAGGATCCGATGGACGAAGAGGCAAGAAGAGCAGACACTGCTCCCCCTTCCGTCTATGGTTTCGGCCACCTGCCCTATTACCGGCATGTCTTCGACGTGCTCGACGGGAAAACAGAACCATTGTGCACAGCCAGGGAAGCAAGGAAGACTGTCGAGATAATAATGAAGGCGTATGGGAAGGTGTAAAATGAAAGTATTATTAATCTCCAATTCGATTATTGAATATGATGGCCGCCTAAGGGAACTAGTGAAAATAGCAAAAGGTATAGGTGATACTTATTACATTTCTAGAGCTTTATCATTGGAAGAGAACGAAAAATCACACTATGTATTTTCAAGTTTAGGTAAATTTAATTATATAAGATTTATTAAGTATTGTTTACATATAGCAAAAAATATTGATCAGAAAACCCCCATCGATATTCTTTTTGTCGACAATAGAAAAGCTATACTCCCTGCAATATTAATTAAAAATAAAATAAAAATTAAATATATAATTTATGATAGCAGAGAGCTTTATTTGTTGAAAGAATCTAGGAGTATCTCGAATTTTATTGGTTGTGTGTTGGAAAATTTGTTTATACATAATTTCAATGTAATAATATGTGCTAATTCTCAGAGGTCTAAAATAATGAAAGATATTTACAATCTTAAAAAAAATCCATTAGTATTTGAAAATTTAAGAAAATTAAATTTTTCGAATAGAATCGAAAATATGCAAAATTATGAAAAAAAATATAAAAAAATATTTAATAATAATACTTTTATAGTAACTGTAACTGATGGTTTTTCTCAAAAAAGGGGAACAGATAAACTAATAGAGGCCATAAAAAATCTTGGAAAAAAATATTCCTTAGTTATTGCTGGAAAAACTACAGCACAGGATATGAATAAATTAAAAAAAATGTTAGAATTAAATGAGGACAATATACATGTTGTTGGTATTTTAGCTGAACAAGAATTAAACTATATTATAAATAAAAGCAATGTTGGATTTGCAAGCTATCCAATGGACACATACAATAATATTTATTGTGCATCAGGAAAAATTTACGAGTTTATATTTGAAGGGTTGCCAATTATTACTTCTAAAAACCCACCTCTAGTAGAAATATGCAATAAATATAAAATTGGTATTGCTACAGAAAACTATATAACTGCAATCATGGAAATATCAAACAACTATCAATATTATAAAAACAATGTATTAAATATGCAAAAAATAGTTAGTGTTGAAAACAATAACAATAAACTAATAGATCAAATTAAAAAAGAACTGCATATATGAAGAAATAATTACTGGATTAATTATTGATTTGATAGAAAATTATATATTAAAGGGAATATTGAATATGGATCAAAAAAATAAATTTTTTTCGTTTTGCATAGTTATGTCAACATTTTTTCATCAATATGGTTCCTTTTTGCCTGGTGTTACTTTGGGTGAACTGATGCTTATTTTAACTTTAGCATTCGTACTCTTGTTTGATGGATTCGATTTAAACATTGAAAAGACAAAGATGCTCATCCAGTTTTACGGATTATGTTTGTTGTTGACACTATTATCTTTCTTACTTCAGCAGCATGACTTTATTGCTGTATCAACATTTAAGGTTTTCTCCAGATGGGTGCGCTATTTTGCATATGTTGTGTTTATTGTTATATCTGCTGATAAATTAAATGCAAATTATGCTTTAAAAGTTTATAGATATTTTTGTATTTTTATTTCATTTTATATTATTCTGCAAACATTAGGTTATTATGCCTTTAATTTTGCGCTGCCTATAAAAATTTTGCCATTACCATTTTCGAGAGAGTCGGATATGTACGAACTATTTTCTGGGTTTGATAAATATTACTATAGAGCCTATGGGCCTTTTGCTGAGCCTGGCTATGCAGCTAAGTTTCTACTTCCGGGGTTAGCTCTATCATTGTATGATTCATTGAACGGTCACAAAAATATTGCATTAGTAATGCTGATCAGTGCAGGAATAATTTTTACAACCTCTGTACAGGGACTCTTGCTGTGTGTTTTTTCTTATATTTATTTCGGGTTTTCATTATTGCTGAACAAAAAGTTTCCAATTTCATTTAAGCCTGTAAAAATATTTTTTATTGGCTTATCGGTATTGATTCTCACATGTGTATTTTATTCTTTGGGAATATTTGATACACCAATAGAAAGAATATCTTCAATTTATACTGTCTCACAAGGTGGTACATTAGCTAGAGGTTCAACGGGAATAAGGGTTTACCGTGGTTTTGCTTTGTTTGCTGTACTACCGATACTGTATAAAATAATTGGAGTAGGCTTGGGTAACTTAGGAAATTTTGTAATAGAAAACAACATATATACAAATTTTGATTATTTTTTTACAAGCCTTAATCAATTTGAATATGTAAATGCTATTTCCGGGTTATTGTTGTCATCTGGTATCATTGGCGGAATATACTTTGTATCCTTATTAACTTCATTAGTTAAACATATAACAAATCAATATAAATTAATATTTTTTCAAATGGTAATACTTTTTTTTGGTGATGACAGCATTTTTTCTATGCATGCAGTATTATACTTTTCATTAATTTATATAGGTTATGTTAATACTAATAATTACACGTATCTAAGATATGAAAATGAAATAGTGAAGCAAAGGTAATTAAAATATTATTTAATTACGTTATGAAACACAGTATATCCACATAATATTTTTCTTGAATTAATTTATGACCTTGGTTTGGTGATTTTTATCCCAGTTTTTTGTCTTTTAGTTTTTTTGTCATATAAAACTATTTTTAGTAAAAGATCTGACGTAAACGATGTGGAATGTATATTGTTTTGTATGTCGATCCCGTCACTTTTGGTAAGCGGCTCATTGTGGGTTAGCTGGAATTTTTGGATGTGGTTCGCCTTGGCTGCAAAGAACAATATTTATTTTTATAAAGTGTATAAATCAATGAAATAATTATGTTAGTTGGGTGGGAAATATACTATGAATAATAGAATAAATATCTTATTTTTAAATTGGCATTTTACGATAGGTGGTGTTGAAACTGCGACATGTAGTTTAATTAATAACTTTAATGTAAATAATATATTTAATGTCTTCGTTTTAACTTTCAAAGGTGGAGTCCTTCTGGAAAAATTACCGCAAGATTTAAATATTGGCTACTTAAGTCCTCTTCCTCATGAAAATATAAACGGCAAAATGTTTAATTTGAAAAATATCCCTTTTTTTATAATAATATTATTAAAATTGTGTAAATATATAAAAGTTAATAAAATTGATGTCATTCATACGATGGATCCTTTAAGTTATTTTATAGCATCAGTTGCTTGTCGCGTAACAGGTATAAAGCACATCCGCACTCAACCAAATTTTATAAGAACAAAAGAAAGGTTAAACGCAAAAACATTTAAATGGACGCCTTTTGCTAAGTGGACAGATTTTTTTATTACGTACCAGTTTTATGCCCGAGACGATTTGCATAAACTCGGTGTTCCTTTAAATAAGATATATGTGCAAAAAAATAGATTTGATATTCGCAAAAATATTGAAACACCTATAACTTCTGATATACGTAAAGAATTTGGCTGGGATAAAAATGTAAAAATTGTCTGCAGCATGAGTCGCCTTGTCCGCGGCAAAGGTCTTGAGACTTTTGTGGAAATGATTCCTCATGTAGTCAAAGAATATAAAAACGTAAAATTTCTGATTCTTGGAGAAGGACCGATAAAAGAAGAATTAATTGAGCGTTGCAAAGAACTAGGGGTTTATAGTTATGTATTGTTCCCAGGCTTTAGAGTTGACAAAGAAAATATCGCCAAACAGGTCACATTGGGTGTTTATCCAACTGCGGATACTGCGGGCATGGCCGATATACCAATTTATGGAAACGTATTGATCTCGAAATATAGTGAAGCAATGGAGGATTATATTGTTGATAGGAAAACCGGTTATTTGATACGAGGTGATGATCCTATCGATTATGCCAAAGCTGTAATCACACTGCTCGAAGATGATATTTTGAGAGAAGAAATGCAAAAAAATCTTGTGGCCTTTTACTCGGATTATGAGCAAGGGTATTTCAAGAATTCAATTGGAATGAAAGAATTGGAAGGCATCATCATAAATTTAGTTAATGACAACAAGAAAAGAAGCTGAAAATATGTCCTTGGGAACAGCAGGCTGTCAGGATCGGCGTATCTTATACTCCTTCCTCTGGAAATACTTCGAACGGACAGGCAATCAGGCGGTACAGTTTGTTGTGCAAATTGTACTGGCACGGCTGTTGTTGCCTGCGGATTTTGGAGTTATTGCACTTCTTATGGTTTTTATAAGTTTAGCACAGGTCTTTGTACAAAGCGGTTGGGGGACTGCTCTTGTTCAGGCGAAGAATGCGGAGGATGTAGACTTTTCCTCTGTTTTTTATTTAAGTTTAAGTGTAGCAGGAGTGCTCTACCTGGTACTCTTTATCTCAGCACCGGCGATAGCTTCTTTCTACAGAATGCATGAGCTTATAAATGTTTTAAGGGTCCTCTCTCTTATCCTCTTCTTTGGAGCTGTTAATTCAATACAAAATGCCGTGATTGCTAGGGGATTCAAATTTAAACAGCTTTTTTACAGCAGTCTTGGCGCGATAGTGCTCTCCGGAGCTATTGGTGTTTTCCTAGCCTATGCAGGTTACGGGATATGGGCTTTAGTTTGGCAACAATTGACCAACTCACTTTTTCTATGCTTGATAATGTGGATTACAGTTAAATGGAGGCCTAAACTTCTTTTTTCTCTAGAACGGCTGTCAAGGCTTTTTTCGTACGGATGGAAGCTTTTGGTTTCAGGTCTTCTTGACACCGGATACAGAGAAATGCAAAGCCTTGTAATTGGGAAAATGTTTTCTCCCGCAGATCTTGGTTTTTACAACAGAGGGCGCATGTTTCCGCAGGTTATAGTGGGTAATATTGACGGATCGATACAATCCGTCATGATGCCGGCACTTTCTCAGAGCCAGGATGATCCTCGCCGAATAAAAGAAATGATGCGCAGGGCAATTACCATGAGCGCTTTTATTATTGCACCACTGATGGCCGGAATGATATCGACTGCAGAGCCGATTGTACGGATCGTACTTACAGAAAAATGGCTTCCGGCTGTGCCTTTTTTGCGGATATGCTGTATTAGCTTTTTCTTTTACCCAATTCATACGGCAAACCTTACCGCTATCAACGCTGTTGGCAGAAGCGACATATTTCTTAAACTGGAGATCATCAAGAAACTTATCGGCATTGCGATTCTTGCAATTACAATAATATTTTTCAGGTCAGTTATTGCGATCGCCTGGAGTGCCGTTGTAAGCGGAGCCAGCTCAACTTTTATCAATGCTTACCCCAACAAGAGGTTGATAGGATATACTTATCTTGAACAAATCAAAGACCTTATGCCGTCATTCTTGCTTTCTGCCTTTATGGGTGTTATTGTATATTTAGTAGGGCTTTTGCCGCTGGATACTTATATCAAACTGATTTTGCAGATCATTACAGGAGCTGTAGTTTATACTGTACTTGCATGGCAGTTTAAGATTTCGAGCTTTACATATTTGATTGGGATTATCGATTTTGAAAAACGTGTTTAGGTATTCTATAAAAGGGGGAGTTGGTGTGTTGATTGATCAGTACAAAGAATCAATAAACAAAGCGACAAAAGAACAGTTGAAAACTGCTGTGACAGTTTTACTTGGTTCACATGCTGCCCCTGTTTTTGGTGCTGCAAAAACAGTTGAACATGAAATTGCGGCTTTGAACGCTTTGAAAGCACTTGGCTATTTAGCTGATGATTCTGACGAATTCACTCTAGTGGAAAAACTAAGGATAACAAAATCAAAAGCCAGGTCATTGCTTTATCAAACTGCCTTAAGAAAAATAGATGAAGATGAAGCGGAAAAAGATATGCGCCTGATAAATGCTCTAAAGTCTACACAGATAGTTAAAGAAGGCAATCTTTTTATTATTGAAGTCCCAGATCCATTGACTATGGATAGGATGCGTAAAATAATAAGGGACGCAGGATATTTGTCAGACGAGACATTTTCAAATTCGCTCGCCAGAATACCTGAAGAGGCTTTAGTTGCGCTCATGGTTGAATTGATCCCTGAAAAAGACAAAAAAGCAATGGAAAAGAAAATGTCCGATTCAGGTGTAACAGACATAAGTATTCCAGGACTAATCAAGGCCATTATTAAACAAGAAGCTTCTAAAATCGCGGGCGATACCGGTAATAAAGCCGCAAGGATAATTGGAGATAAAATCTTTGATACACTAGAAAATATTTCAAGTATGACAATAGAAAAAATCAATAAAATTATGAGTTTGTAGATAACATTTAATTAGATGATTAGGAGATAATAACATTGAAACTTGCAATTATGCAACCATATTTTTTCCCATATATTGGTTATTGGCAGCTTATTAAAGCTGTTGACTGTTATATAATTTATGATGACGTAAATTTCATTAAAGGTGGCTGGATAACAAGAAATAGAATACTCAACAATGGTTTGCCATCTTATTTAAGCCTTCATACGTATAAAGCAAGTTCATTTGTACATATTAATGAAGTTGAAATTGCAAATGATAATGTAAAAAAAAGAAAATTGATCGATACATTAAAAAATAATTATGGAAAGGCTCCTTATTTTGAGCTTTCATTTCCAATAATTGAAAAAATTATTTTATCAAGCGAAGTAAATCTTGCGTCTTTTTTATTTAATTCCATAACGGAAATCTGCAAATACCTAAATATTAAGACTGAACTTAAAATATCTTCACAACTTATTAAAAATACAGAGCTATCTGGCCAAGCAAAAATCATTGACATCTGTAAAAGAATGAGAGCGACACATTACTATAATGCAATAGGAGGACAGATCCTGTATCAAAAGGATGAGTTTGATAAAAATGGGATAGTATTAAAATTTCTAAGCACTAGACCCGTTGAGTATAAGCAGTTTAATAACGATTTTTGTCCCAATCTCTCAATTATAGATGTTATGATGTTCAACTCTAAGGAAGAAATTTCAAACATGCTAATGGAGTATGATTTAGTATGATAGAAATCGGTGGATATTTCGGATTTGAAGATCTACCTCATAAAGAGTATTATCCGGATCTGCTTGCCCTTAACACAGCCCGCAATGCGCTTTGTTATGCAATTAAAGCGTATATAATTAAAAAAATATTTATTCTATATTATCTTTGCAATTCTATAGAAAAAATGCTTTTGAAAAATGACATACAATTTGAAAAATATCACGTAGATGAAAAATTTGAGCCGATTTACAGGAATAAGCTTGGAGTAAATGAATATATACTAATAGTCAATTATTATGGTCAGATATGCGCTGAACGGGCTCAAAAATTACAAAACAAATACAATAATGTTATTTTGGACAACACCCAGGCCTTTTTCCAAACGCAACTTGAGAGTATGCCCACACTTTACTCATGTCGCAAGTTTTTCGGGGTGTCAGATGGAGCTTATCTTGCAACTGAAAATATTCTTAATGATGAATTTGAAACAGACGTCTCAAAAGACAGAATGAAGCACCTACTTGGCAGGTATGAGGGAACAGCATCTGAATATTACGCTGATTTCAAAAAAAATGACGCAGAGTTGGCGAATGAACCGATAAAAGCGATGTCCAGGCTGACAAAAAATATACTCGGAGCAATCGATTACGAATGTGTCATCAAAAAACGCAATTTAAATTTCCAATTCCTGCACGAGAGACTGGGCGATAAAAATGTACTTAAATTATCTGTTCCACATGGACCTTTCGCCTATCCTTTCTACTCAGAAAACGCTGTTGAGATACGAAAAATCTTGGCAGAAAAAAAGATTTACATACCGGTCCTTTGGCCGAATGTAGTGAATGACCCACAAGCAAGTGAACTCGAGCGCAGATATGCGAAATGTATCCTACCGTTGCCATGTGACCAGAGGTATGAGTTTTTTTCAAAAGGACAATGAGATTGCTAGCCTAATTATTGATAATATGGAGTGATTACCATGACGCCAAGTCCAATGGGGCATTATTTTGAAGATTTTGTCATAGGAGACATAATTAACCACTCACCTTCAAAAACTATTTTTGAAAGTGATAATAATTTGTTCTCTCTATTAACTATGAATCATCATCCTGTCCATATAAATGCAGATTATGCATCAAAACATCAGCATGGAAAGATTCTTGTGGTAGGCACACTGGTCTTCAGTCTTGCAGTAGGAATGACAGTACCTGATATTAGCGGCAAAGCAATAGCCAATCTTGATTACGAAAAAATCGAGCATCTTGCCCCGGTTTTTATTGGGGATACAATCTATGCCGTGACTACAGTTTTGGATTGTGTTGAGTCAAAATCTAAACAAGACCGTGGGATAATATATGTAGAGACTTCTGTATACAATCAAAACGGATTAGAAGTATTAAGGTTTAGGAGACATGTTCTAATAATTAAAAAAGGAGATAAATAAAAAATGAAAAGGCTTGTTATATTAGGAGGTGGAGGCATAAGTATTATTGCCGCCACAATAGCTGATCGTATGCCTGATGTTGAAGTTTGGGGATATCTTAATGATAGGGTTCTACCAGGAGAATTAGTGGGAAAGAAAAAGAAACACGTTGTTTTGGGCAAAATTGAAGAAGTAGGGAGGTTTCTAAAAGAGAAAGATGTTTTTTTCTTTATAGCATTTGCTGGTTTTACAGATCCATCAAAAAGCTTAACACAAATTCACAGTCTTGATATTCCTCAAGATAGATATATTAACCTTATCGACCCAATGACTTCTATTGCGTATGATTACAGTGATATCGGATTTGACGTAATGGTGGCCCCCTTTGCTCAAATTGGCCCGGAAGTAAATATTTCAAATCACTGCGTATTGCTAGGAAATGCCTTTGTCGGCCATGGTAGTAATATAGAAGAATTTTCCCATATTGCTTCTAATGCGGTAGTTGGCGCTAACCTTACCGTTGGAAAAGGTTCACATATTGGAACAAATTCAGTAATTAGAGAATGTGCAAACATTGGGGAATTTTCAATTGTTGGCTCAGGTGCGGTAGTTTTGAATTCAATCCCTGCAAATTCTATTGTTGTTGGTAATCCTGCCAAGATTTTGAAAATGAGAGAACCTGTAAATGAAGAATAAATGCGATAAGCTTATTCTAAGAAGTCTACTTTACACTCCCGCCTATAAGAAAAAATTAATGTTTTCCGCTCTCAATTCAGGAGCAGACGGTATTATTATCGATCTTGAAGATTCTGTACCGGATATTTTCAAAGAAGAAGCGCGTAATAATATTCGTGATTTTTTGGAAGAAGGATTATTCTCCGGTCACACGATATTTATCCGTTTGAATTCGATAGAAAGTAAATTACTTTTTCAGGATCTGGAATCAGTATTTCACTCTGATGTAACGGGGTTCATGTTGACCAAGATCTATTCAGCTGATGATATGATCTATTATGACAAACTGGTAAGTCAGCTGGAGATTGAAAATGAGATCGAATCTGATCATTTTTCATTCATACCTCTAATCGAGACAACTGCGGCAGTCATGGACGTTTATAAGATCGCAAAAGCTTCAGCGCGAACTGTAGCTATAGCCTTTGGTGGAGAAGATTTTTTGGACAACTTGACTGGTATACACGGTACCCCTCCTCGCGCATTTGATTACCCCAGAGCAGCAATTGCACTTGCCGCAAGATCAGCGCGCGTTCTTCCAATAGACACTCCGTATCTAGCCTTGGACGATGAAGACGGTTTTATTAAAGAGGAAAGCATTTCCTTTGAAATGGGATTCGCAGGATGCCAGTTGATCCATCCTAAGCAGATCAAGCTTGCAAACAAGTGTTTCACCCCGAGTGAGGAAGAAGCATCCCGATCCTACTCAATTGTAGAAGCAATAAAACTGTCTGAACAAAAGGGATCCGGAGTTGCTATGCTTGATGGGATGATGATCGGGCCGCCTATGCGAAAACGTGCTGAAAAAGTACTCAAATACATGGAAATGCTTGATAAACACAAATGATCCTCTCTGAATTATTAGACCGTAATCCTCTTTTTGTGCCTTGTGATGAAAAATATTTGTCAAAGGTTGATTCTTTAAAGTCGAAGACGATTATTTTTGATTTAGAGGACTCTATTAAAGATGATAAAAAACAAAAAGCTTTAGAATCACTGTTGAGATTTTTGAATACATACAGCGGTAACAAAAAAATCTGGATTCGTGTCAACAATGATCGAATGGATATTGAAATTTCCGCACTTAAAGATAAAAATATTGTTGGATTTATGCTACCTAAAACAGAATCGTTCGAGATGATCGATAATATTGTCGCTGTTTCTAATGCAAGCAAGGTATGGGCTTTGATAGAAACCCCCATGGGGATTGCCAATCTTCTATCGATTGCCTCTCACCCATTGTTATCAGCCATAATGTTTGGTGGGGAAGACTATTCCAATTTCTTCTCAGACGATTCACATGACGAAGTTATTAGATTCGCAAAGAACATGATAGTTCTTTATGGTAGAGCGTTTAACCTGCCAGTGTTTGACACAATAAGTTGGAATTATCGTGATTTCAAGTTGTTTAAGGAAGAAGTTCTATTTTCAAAGAAATTTGGATTTTATGGAAAGGTTGCAATACACCCTGACCAGGTTGATATTATCAAAGAAGTGTTTAAAGAGAAAATTGAAGATCAAATTGAAATAATTGATCAGTTTGATCGGAGTTCGAGTGGAGTTATGATCTACAAAGGTAAAATTTATGAGCGCCCACATATTGAGAAGATGAAAATTATTTTAAAATCTCAAATTACCAAGACTAATGACAAATTGAGGTAAATAAATTATGAATATTCTAGAACCAGGCTACATAGGCAAACTCCACATAAAAAACAGGGTAATAATGTCACCTATGAATGTAGGTGGACTTAACAACAGCGATGGTAGCCTTTCTGATAGAGGAATTACATATTTTTTAGAACGAGCAAAAGGTGGAGTTGGACTTATTACTACCGGTGCGGTTAGAGTAACAAGATTATATGAGAGAGATTCTAAGACAATCCCGTTATGGATGCTTTTTGCTGACCATAAAATACATACAAGGTGGATATCAGAGTTAGCAGAAAAACTACACGATTACGATACAAAGCTTGCTATTCAGCTTACTCTTGGAGGAGGAAGGCAAGCAGGAGCATATGCTCAAAATAATGGACTTGCAATCGGTCCTTCTGAAAATAAATGTTTCTATCCCCCACATAAATATACTCGAGAAATGACAAAAGAAGATATCCGAACTTTTTTGAAAGCCTTTAAATTTAGTGCATCAATAATTAAATCAGCTGGAGCAGACGCGATTCAATTACACGGGCACGAAGGCTATCTTATGGATCAATTTACAATGGATCTATTCAACCACAGAACAGACGAATACGGAGGGTCACTAGAAAACCGCCTTCGCTTTGTCAAAGAAATTATTGAGGCAATAAAAGAAAGTGTCGGGACTTCTTTTCCAGTAATATATCGTTATGGACTTAGCCACTTTATCGAAGGTGGTCGAAGTATTGAAGAAGGATTGGAAATGGCCCAACTTTTGGAAATCTATGGCGTTGATGCTCTTGATATTGATGCTGGATGTTATGAAAATTGGTATTTACCACATCCACCATCTACAATACCAGCGGGCTCAATGTCATATTTAGCTGGCTTAGTAAAAAAAGTAGTTTCGATTCCAGTAATTTCTAGCGGAAAAATACATTATCCAGAAATTGCAAACAGAATCATTCTAGAAAAAGAAGCAGATTTTGTGTCTTTAGGTCGACCTCTTATTGCGGATCCAGAATGGGTTAATAAGGTAGCGCTTGGCAAAATTGAAGACATACGCCCCTGCATTGCATGTCATGAGGGATGTTTAAAGAGGATTAATGATTTTAAAAGCATAAGCTGTGCTGTGAATCCATGTGCTGGCAATGAAGAAGCACTCAAAATAATCCCAGCAGTGAAACCTAAACGGATCCTTATTGTTGGTGGGGGAGTATCAGGTATGGTCGCAGCACTTACATCTGAGAGAAAAGGGCATGATGTTGTATTGATTGAAAAGAATAATTATTTAGGGAGTAATTTTAAGAAAGAATTACTTCCATACTTTAAGTATGACTATTTAAAATATATAAATTATTTAGACAAACAGATTACAAATAGCAGAGTCAATGTTTTGTTAGAACACGATTTCAGTATTGAAGATATCGAGATGTTTGCACCAGATTATATTGTAATAGCCTCAGGAGCCCAGCATAAAAAGATAAAAAGATTTGAAGGAATTGAAAATGTTCAAAATATTAGCGTGCCCGATGCTTATAGCTCTACAAGTAATTTAGGATCAGTTAATAGAATTGTAGTAATTGGAGGAGGATTAGTTGGTGTTGAAGCAGCATTAAATCTGGCAATGAGAGGTATGTTTGTATACATAATTGAAGCTAAGAATGAAATTTTACAAAGCGCAGCCCGTCCGAACAGAGACCACTTACTTAAACTATTATCATATCACAATGTCTCAGTATATACCAATACCTATATTACTAAATACTATGAAAATAAATTTTTCTTTTGCTCTAAATGAATATGCCGCCTGAAATGGTGCGTATAGACCGCTGAGATGGTGCATGCAGACCGGCAAAATGGTGCACGGTTTCCGCATTTGTGGTGCATGGACTTCCAGCCTTTATATAATGAATTTTAGCATCATATGATGCAAATTCATTACAGGAGGTCGGATTATGACCAATCACAAAGAGATCCTCAGACTCAAAAGTCTGGGAATCACAAACACGGATATTGCAGCCGCCTGCACCTGCGGCCGGAATACTGTGACGCGTACGTTTGCAAGGGCGCAGGAGAACGGACTGACGTGGGAAAAGGCCCGCACCATGTCGCAGGAGGAAGTATCCCTTAAACTGTTTCCTGCAGATACCGGGGTACTAACCTACAAAATGCCGGATTACGAGCATGTCCATAGGGAAATGCAAAAGAGCGGTGTCACGCTTACCCTACTTTGGGTAGAATACTGTGAGCAGTGCCGTAAAAACGGCGAACTACCGTACAAATCGACACAGTTCAACAAGTACTACGCGGATTTCGTTCATAAGACGAAAGCCACAATGCACCTGGATCACAAGCCAGGGGAGACCATGCAGGTAGACTGGGCAGGTCAGACGGCAGGGATTGTGGACACGGATACTGGGGCGCTTATTACGGCTTATGTATTTGTGGCTGTGCTGCCTTACAGCGGGTATGCATACGTGGAAGCTTTTATGGATATGAAACAGGAAGCCTGGATCACAGCCCATGTCAACGCCTACCGCTTTTTCGGCGGCACCACCAGAATCCTTACACCGGACAATCTCAAAACCGGCGTTGTCAAAAACACACGGGATGAAGTCGTCCTCAATAAGTCGTATCAGGAGTTGGCCGAGCATTACGGCACTGCCATCATCCCAGCACGCCCAAAATCGCCCAAGGATAAGGCATTCGTGGAGGGCTCTGTCGGTGTAGTTTCCACCTGGATCATCGCGGCCATCCGCAACCAACAGTTTCTGTCGTTGGACGACCTGAACCAGGCCATTCACAAGAAACTGGATGAATTCAATCACAAGCCATTTCAGAAAAAAGAAGGCAGTCGTGCAACATCGTTTGAGGAAGAGCGTTTGTTCCTTTTGCCGTTGCCGGCGGCTCCTTTTGAATTGGCGGTCTGGAAAATAGCCACAGTCCAGTACAACTACCATATCAGTGTGGAGCACATGAATTATTCCGTTCCGTACGAATACATCAAACAGAAGGTGGATGTGCGGCTGACACGTTCCACTGTTGAGATATTTTTCTCAGGCAACAGAATTGCTTCTCATCCGCGGCTGCACGGTCACTTCTGCCAGTATAGCACGGTGGACGTCCATATGCCGCCGGAACATCAGGAATATTTGCAGTGGAACGGTGAGCGTTTTCTCCGCTGGGCAGAGCAGATCGGCGCGCATACCGCGGCTGTGGTCAGGCTGCTGTTAACTGCAAACAAGGTGGAGCAGCAGGGCTACAAATCCTGCATGGCGCTGCTCAAGCTGGCGGATAAGTACTCTGCTATGCGTATGGAAGCAGCCAGCAAGAAGGCGCTTTCATTCACACCCACACCAAGCTTGAAGGTCATCCAGTCCATTCTCAAATCAGGTCAGGATCAGTTACCGGAACAGGAACCTGAAATTTTACCCCCTAAAGTCACGCCATACAGCTTTACGCGCGGTGCAGAGTACTACAGGAGGGACAAATAATGCTGACGAATGAAACCGTACGGAAGCTTCAGGAAATGCACCTTAGTGTCATGGCAGAAAGCTTCAGTGTGCAGCTAAAAGACTCGCAATACAGCGCAATGTCATTTGAGGACCGTTTTGCGTTGCTGGTAGATGCAGAATGGGCTGCACGGAAAAGCAATGGCGTATTCCGGCGGACTTGAACACTGAATCCGGAAACACTTGAACGGTGTGCCGGAAACACTTGAACAGTGTACCGCGAGAGAATCGTGCGCCCGCAGGACGCCGTTCGGGCGGGCGTCAGCCTGGCCCGTTGCCTTTTTCAAATTGGCGCTCAGCCAGCGTTTTCCTCATGGATTCTCCGGTAATATTGAACTTATAAGCATTGTGGACGAGCCGATCCAGGATGGCGTCCGCCAGAGTCGGATCCGGAAACAGGTCGTACCATTTGTCACAGGGAAGCTGCCCGGCAATCACGGTGGAGGTTCTGCCGTACCGGAGCTCGGTCAGTTCCATCATCTCCTGCGTATCCTCCGGCGAAAAAGCCCGCAGGCCCCAGTCGTCCAAGATCAGAAGCGGAACGGCGGCCAGCTTCTTCCGCTGTTTCATGTAACTGCCGTCCATTTTAGCCGCGGAGAGCAGAAAAAACAAGTCTGGAACCCGCAGATATCTTGCCTGAATGCATTGGCGGCAGGCGCTGTTTCCCAGCGCGCAGGCGAGGTAAGTCTTGCCCACGCCGGAGGGGCCGGAGAGAATCACGTTCTGCTTATTTCGCAGATAACCGCCGTCGCAGAGCCGCAGGAAGTCCTCTTTTGTGATTCCCTGCTTCCCAACGTATTCCACATCCTCGGCCACAGCCGGTACCCGGAACTCCCCCTGCCGGATATATCGCTGGATTCGCCGTGCATGCTTCGCCGTCCATTCGGCGTCCACCAGCATGCCGAGCCGTTCCTCAAAGCTCAGGCTTTGAATTTCCGGCTGCTCCATCTGCCAGAGCAACTTTTCCGCCATGGTGTTGAGCTTCATCTCCCGCAGCCGCGCGGCTGTCGCGTGGTCAAGCATGCGTCTCACCTCTGTAGTAGCTACTTCCGCGGAGGTTTATATGCTCGATGGGCTTGGCCGGCGTCGGCTGGTTTTGGAGGCTTTGCAGCAGCATTTTGAAATACTTGTAGCTGAAAATATTCTGGGCCTTTGCCTGTGTACATACCGTTTCCATCCGGCCGGCGGGAAGATCCGTCCCAAGCCGCAGAATGCCGGCGCAGGTCTTGAACGCCTGCTCAGGGACCTCTCGCTGCTCCATCAGCCAGCCGAGGTAGTCCTCTGTAGCGGTTCCAAATTTGCGTGCCCAAGTCAGGAAGTGCTCCGGTGTCCAGTCAGCCACCGCACGGTGGTTCTCCGGCATATGCGCCTCGTCCGTTGTATAGCGCATCTGCCTGGTATAGCTTCGAATATGGGAGGCAATGCGTTCGTGCTCACAGAACACTTCGATGCTGTTTGCCGTGGCCCGCAGGTCCAGCTGCCTGCCAGCGTACTGATACGGCACGCTGTAATACCGCCCGTCAAATCCAACGTGGTAATCCATCCCAGCTTTCACAGTTTTCCACTCGGCATACTCGAAGCGTGAGGCAGGAAGGGGCCGTAGGGCATCCTTTTCCGTCTCCAGGAACACGGACAGCCTGCTGCCCGGCAGCTTCTGAAACGGCTGGCGGTTCAGCCTGTCCAGCTCCTCCAATGTCGCCTCGCGCATCTCCTCGAAGGTGAGGAACTGGCGGGTCCGCAGCTTTGCGATGATGCGGCGCTCCGCGATCTGCACGCCGTTTTCCGCGTGAGGCTTGTCTCTTGGTTTGCGCGGCCGTGCCGGGATGACCGCAACACCGTAGTGCCTGGCCATTTCCCCATAGGTGCGGTTGATGTCGGGGGCATAATAATCCGCTTTCTGTACGGCCGTTTTACAGTTATCCGGCACCAGAATCCTCGGAACGCCGCCGAAGTACGTAAAAGCGTTCACATGGGCGGTGATCCAGGAATAGCTTTCCATGTCTCGAAACGGCTCAAGATACAGGCACGCGCTGGCCGGCAGGGCTGCCACGAAGAAGTACGCTTTCTGTCCCTCGCCGTATGGCAGCGTCAGTCCGGCCCAGTCTGTTTCCAGCCGTTCGCCGGCTTTGTATTGCTTACGCATATAAACGTTGTTCTGCTTCCGAAAATCCCGGTAACGCTGGCAAAACTGTGTGTACATGAGCCCGTCCGGGTGGGCTGTCTTGTACTCCTCCCAAAGCAGAGTCAGCGTCACGCCCTTGCGCTGCATTTCGCGGTGAATATTCTCCAGGTCCGGCTCGGAATGTTTTTCTTCGCCTGTTCCGTCCTTTGGCGGATACAGGACCGAACCCAACTGCTTTGCCGTCATCTCAACCGGATATGTGATGTCAGCCGCTTTCGCCTTCGACAGAGTACTGGACACTGTCCCAAGCGAGCAGCCCGTTGCCGCGGCGATCTCCCGCTGGCTCAGCCCCAGCTCATCATGTAGCCTGAGTATTTCTTTTGTCTTTTCCACGTCGGTCCTCCTCATGATTGCCGCACCTCCCGTTATTTCTATAACGAGAGTTTAATTCCTACGACTTCTCGCGGAAAGCGTCCCGGCATGGTGTTCAAGTCCGCCGTTTTCGTGTTCAAGTGTTTCCGTTTTGGTGTTCAAATCCTCCGGATTCGCTGTTCAAGTGTCGCCGAAATATGCAAGCAATCATCTCTGCCGACTCATCAAAAACGCAGGTTATGCGGTTCCTTCCGCCTGCGTAGAGGATATTGAATACCAGGCGGAAAGAAAACTGGATCGTGCACAGATAATGCGTCTTGCCGCCTGTATCTACATTCAGGAGTCACACAACGTCATCCTGCTCGGCGCGACCGGCTCCGGTAAGACCTATATCTCCTGTGCTCTTGGCATAGCAGCCAACCGGAACTTCTATTCGGTCAAATATATCCGTTTGCCGGATCTGCTGGTAGAGATTGCGATGTCCAGAGGTGAGGGAACCTATCGGGAGTACATGAAGAGACTGAAGAAAATCAAATTGCTTATTCTGGATGCGAAACGCGGTGAAATAGAGCCACTGGCGCGGAGTTTTAGAGCCAGTCGCGCGCTCGCAGAGAGCCACCCCGCGCACTAAAAAGAGCCACCTTTCTAAAACTCCTGTAAGATGAAAATACTGCT
>Ga0302251_1000613_pt1 | contig 30053 bp, 24 predicted proteins | sample AAG_RA_Gln_MG_FD_193534 | JGI IMG/M metagenome (GOLD analysis project Ga0302251, IMG submission 193534) | Enriched activated sludge microbial communities from anaerobic digester in WTTP, New Holstein, Wisconsin, United States - AAG_RA_Gln | ecosystem: Engineered > Bioreactor > Anaerobic >... | reverse complement strand
CACAGGATATAGACTCGGCTTGGGCGGATATAAAACCGGCGGCATTTGACTACGGAGTGCTGGAAAAAACTGCCGCATTGTTGATGGTTAAAGCCCCTATTGAGCTCGGCTGGTCTGACCTCGGCAGCTGGCAATCCTGGGATGAAATGATATCCAAGGATTCCAGGGGAAATAATATCCCAAAGGGAGTAATAGATATTGAAAGTAGCAATACGACGGTAGTGCCGGACAAAAGACTAATCGCTACATTGGGTCTGGACAATCTGGTGATAGTGGATACTCCGGACGCTTTGCTTGTCGCCAGAAAAGATAAAAGCGAGGAAGTCAAAAAGGTGGTGGATGTTTTAAAAAACAGCCGCAGACAGGAGCATTACAGCCATCGCAAGGTCAAACGGCCATGGGGGAGTTTTACGGTATTAGAGCATTTGCCGGGATTTAAGATAAAACTTGTGGAAGTGAATCCAGGTCATTCTCTCAGCCTGCAACTGCACCGGCAGCGTTGTGAGCATTGGGTAGTTGTGGAAGGGGCGGCTGAAATAACCAGAGGAGATAATACTTTTATTCTTCAGGCTAATGAAAGCACCTATATACCTGTAGGCTGTACTCATCGGTTGACAAATTCCGGAAAATTGCCGCTTAAGCTTGTGGAAGTTCAAACTGGCGGTTATCTTGAGGAGGATGACATTGAACGCCGGCACGACAGGTACAACAGGAAATAGCCGTGTTCCCAAAAGATCGTTTGCGTCATTTTTAATTGTGGGGAAGGAAATTAGAACCAGGGGAAAGCTATTTCTTAGAATGTGTGAGAATGTGCCAGAAAATTATTGCTTTAGTGACGCATTAAGATATAATTGCTACAAGATATTTATTTTACTATCGTTATAAACAGCGTTAGGGGAAAAAGCGGTGTGATAGGATAACGATTTCTTAAATAAGATATAAAGGCATTTATTTTAAAAAAAGTCATAATTCTATGTAAAAGGAGTTAAAAAAAAGATGAAAACAGCGCTTATTACGGGTATTGACGGTCAGGATGGTTCATATTTATCGGAATTTTTGCTGGAAAAGGGATATCAGGTTCATGGCATTGTCAGAAGGGTCGCTTTAGAAGATCCAGATCACCATCTTTGGCGAATAAAGCATCTTTTAAAGAGAATTACCCTTCATTCCGGTTCTCTCGAAAGTTTTGCCAGTTTATTTAAGGTTGTGCATAAAATTAAGCCCGATGAGTGTTATCATCTGGCGGCGCAGAGTTTTGTCAGTTATTCTTTTGAGGATGAGTTTTCTACCATTAATACGAATATAAACGGCACACATTATATCCTTGCCGCAATTAAGGAGTTAGCTCCTCGCTGCAAGTTTTATTTCGCCGCTTCCAGCGAGATGTTCGGTATGGTCAGGGAAATCCCCCAGACGGAGAATACGCCGTTCCATCCCCGATCACCTTACGGGATATCAAAAGTCGCCGGTTTTGATTTGACGCGCAATTACCGCGAAGGTTACGGTATGTTCGCTTGTAACGGTATACTTTTTAACCACGAATCTCCCCGTCGTGGGTTTGAATTTGTTACGCGTAAAATAACCAACGCGGTCGCGGAGATAAAATTCGGCCTGGCAAAAGAACTAAGGCTGGGCAATTTAGACGCGAAACGTGATTGGGGATTTTCCGGAGATTATATTCAGGCGATGTGGCTTATGCTACAGCAGGATAAGCCCGATGATTTTGTTATTGCTACCGGTGAAACGCATACAGTAAAAGAGTTTGTCCAGTTGGCTTTTAGTTATGTCGGGCTTGATTGGAAGAAATATGTAAAGGTTGATAAGAGCTTTTATCGGCCTGCCGAGGTTCATCTCTTGCTGGGGGATTGTTCTAAAGCCAGGAGGAAATTAGGCTGGAAGCCGAAAGTAAAATTCAACGAATTAGTAAAAATGATGGTGGACGCGGATTTGACTAATATACAGGCTAAATGTAATAGAAGTTAATCTAATATTTCACGGCTGCCGCTTATGATTAAAAGTATGTATAATATATTTAACCTTATTGCCGGTGGTGCTATTTCGTTCTTTAGTGAAATTTGGGATAAGAAGTACGCTATTTATCAGCTTGTAAGACGCGACTTGGTTGAGCGTTACATCGGTTCTTACTTTGGGCTTGTTTGGGTGCTTGTTCAGCAGATATTGATGGTGGTGGTGATGTGGTTTGTTTTGCAATTCGGACTCCGCGTCCAGCCTGCCGGTAATGTCCCTTTTCTTGCCTGGATTGTTCCGGCAATGGCGATATGGACTTTATTTTCCGAAGCTCTTAATACGGCATCCAATTCTTTGATCAGTTATGCCTACATTGTCAAAAAAATCCAATTCAAACTTTCAATTCTACCGCTTATTAAAGTATTTTCCGCTGCAGTTATTCATTGTCTTTTTCTTGTAATAGTTATTATGGTGTTGATAATTCTTAAAGTCAGTCCGTCTTTTTGCTGGTTACAGAGTATTTATTACTTTTTCGCCTGTATCTGTCTGGTACTGGGTATGGGATGGCTGATGTCCGCTATAATGGTTTTTTTTCGTGATCTCGCAGCCGGAATCGGAATACTTTTAAATATTCTGATGTGGGTGACGCCCATTTATTGGAATATGGATATATTGCCGCCGCGTTTTAAGATCCTGTGCTATTTGAACCCGGTGAGTTATCTGACCGAGGGGTACAGAAAAAGTTTTTTATATAAAACGCCTTTTTGGAATGATCCGTTGTGGACGGCGTATTTCTGGGGCATCACCTTGTGCTTTATGACAGCCGGAATATTACTTTTCCGTAAACTCAAACCGCATTTCGCGGATGTTTTATAATATTTATGTCAGAAACTGCAGTTAAAGTTGAAAATCTATCCAAAATTTACCCCCTTTACGATCAAAAGATAGATCGTCTTAAGGAATCGTTACATCCTTTTAGGAAAAAATACCATCACGATTTTTATGCTCTTAAAGAAGTTAGTTTTGAAGTCAAAAAGGGAGAAACTTTTGGAATTATTGGTAAGAATGGTTCCGGTAAATCAACATTACTCAAGATACTTTCTGGAGTTTTAGCACCGACTTACGGAACTTATAGCATAAACGGACGAATAGCTTCACTCCTTGAATTAGGAACAGGATTTAATCCCGAGTTGACAGGTATTGAGAATATTTATTTCAATGGAACTCTCTTGGGGCTTTCCAAGAGTGAATTAGATAAAAAGTTTGACCAAGTTGTCGCATTTGCAGATATTGGAGAATTTATTAATCAACCGGTTGGGGTATATTCTTCCGGAATGTTTGTGCGCTTAGCTTTTGCTGTTCAGACTCATATTGATGCTTCAATAGTTATAATTGATGAGGCGCTGGCCGTAGGCGATGTATTTTTTCGTCAAAAATGTTATACCCGTTTGGAGCAATTACGAAATTCAGGAACGGCAATTTTGCTCGTTTCTCATTCGATGCCGGAGATTGAACAATATTGCAAACGAGCACTCCTTTTGGATCACGGGGATCAACGTTTTACCGGGGTAGCAACGGAAGCCACAAAACGTTACTATCTGCTTCATCAGTCTCACTCAATTGTAAAAGTTGGGTCAAACCCGGTTATAGATAACAATAAATCGCTTTCCAATAAAGATTTTTCGTTATTGCCGCATCCACCCGCCAACGCCTTCAGCGATATTACCGATAAAGTTCAAGTCACTAATGGACAAGCCTGTTGTACGAGGTTTGCGATTTGTGATACTAACAATCAACCCTGTGATTCGTTTCGACAGGGTGATATCGCGGTTTTCTATTACGAATTTGAGTTAAAAGAAGATATTGGCATTCCTATTTGCGGGTTGGTGATCTCTAACGAAAAAGGGGTTATCGTTCATGGTAAGAACAGTTGGCAATACGATGTAGAGCCGCTCTCGAGTTTTTGTGCCGGCCGCAAAATAATGTGTAGGCAAGAAATTGGTTTGGAATTGTCGCCAGGTGAATACATTTTTGAGATCGGATTAGTCGGGGTATCTGAGAAAACATGGCGGAATCGGAAATGTGTATCATTTGAAGAGTTTTCTGAGAATCACATCCGTATTTGTCATATTGTAAATGCGGGGATGTTTTCTGTCGGGTTATCGCAGTCTAATGGGGTATCTATACTAACACATCATGGAATTGCTAATTTACCTGGGAAAATAGAAGTGATTTCAGTCCCTGTAAGAAATCAATAACTATTTGTTTAGTGGTCAGAATATAGTTTTATACGCTTGAGTGGTTTTAATACATAGAATGCATTTGACTTTGCGGCGTAGTTGCAAAGGTCAAAGAATCTTTTATTCATCATATGGTTAATTCATGTCTTTAGAAAGGAAATCAATGCGATTTATTTCTTATTCACAGAATTTCGAAGATGTGATGCTATGGCGTGCGCTGAGACATATCAAAAAAGGATTTTACATAGATGTTGGTGCGCAGGACCCCGTGAACGATTCGGTTAGTAAGGCTTTCTATGAGCGTGGCTGGAGGGGGATTCATATTGAGCCTGTACCCGAATACGCCGCGTTGTTGCGTAAGGACAGGCCGGACGAAACAGTCTTGGAGATCGCGCTTGCAGATGTCGATGGAGAAATTGAACTTAATGTTATTCCAAATACTGGATTAAGTAATGTTATTGACGTCTCTGCGCAATATTTGCCAATAGCTCCCGATATCTCCTCTCAGCGGATTAAAGTGATGGCCTTGACTTTAAAATCTGCTTTGGCTTCGTTGGGGAAGAAAGATGTTCACTGGTTAAAAATTGACGTTGAAGGACTAGAAGAAAAAGTCCTTAAAGGATGGGATAGTCAAGTTTTGCGGCCTTGGATTATCGTTGTTGAGGCGACTATTCCTAATTCTCCTGAGATAAACTACGCAAGTTGGGATCCTATTCTAACCGTTGCTAATTACCAGTTTGTTTACTTCGATGGACTGAATCGTTTTTATGTGGCTGAAGAGCATCTCGATCTAGTTGCGGCGTTTAATTGCCCGCCTAATTGTTTTGATGATTTTGAGCTTACAGCAACCTCTCAATTTTGCAGATCGCTCTCTGCAATGTTACAGGAATCGGAAGCTGATCGGGCTGACCGCTGGAGACAGATTAAGTCGCTTACAGCAATGTTAAATGAATCGGAAGCTGATCGTGATAGACTAAAACAACAGATTAATCCGATAATGAAAGGTTTAGGCGTATTGTTCTTATTTCGGCTGTTAAAGTTGTTTACAAGATTTGCGGGACAGTCCAGAACTCTTTCGAAAAAGAAAGCGCTTAAAACTATCGCGGTAGATTTAACCCCTATTCTTCCAGGAGGGGATAACGGCGGCGCAAAGATCTTCGTGCTTGAATTACTGCGTCGATTGGCAAGAATGGCACCAGAAACACAATTTATATTGCTTACACAAATGACATCGCATAATGAATTGTCCATAATGGACAGTCATAATATGCGCCGCCAAATGGTGGCTGTTTCCGTATACAAGAATCATTGTCGTTCGCGTCTGATGAGTTTTGTCTTTCGTATTCTATCTCATTTTCCTGTTAGGTTGCGCAGCGTCTTTATTTACACAGGCTATAAATTGAACACTTTGCTGAAGCGAAACGGTTCCGGTTCGCTGTTGCGGGGTATGAATGTTGATTTACTTTTTTGTCCCTTTACCGCTCCCACGTATTTCGAAATGGGGATTACGACTGTTTGCACAATCTATGATCTTCAATACAAAACTTACCCGGAGTTCTTTTCTACTGAAGAAGCGTTACACCGTGAACGTGCATTTATCGAAGCCTGCCGTAAAGCTAATATTTTAACAGCAATTTCCAATTATTCGCGAAATTCCGCTATTACTTACGGTGGTCTTGTTCCTGAACGCATACGCACGATCTATCTACGGATGGCACAGCGTATCTCATCTGGCGTTGATTTCGATAATGATATTTTAAGCCGTCTTGGCCTTATTAAAAGGAGGTATTTGTTTTACCCCGCTAATTTCTGGAAACATAAGAATCACGAAATGCTTCTTACTGCTTTTGGTATAGCTTGTCATGAAGGATTAGCGGCGGATATTAAATTGGTCTGTACCGGTGCGCCAGGGGAACGGCAAGATTGGTTGATTAATGTCGCCCGCGCCATGGGTATAGGCGAACGGATTATCTTCCCCGGATATCTGCCGGATATAGAATTCTCCGCGTTAATGCTTAATTGTAAGGGGATGGTATTTCCTTCTCTCTATGAAGGGTTCGGCTTACCGGTTATTGAGGCGATGTCCGCCGGTGTTCCTGTTGCCTGCAGTAATACTACTTCGCTTCCCGAAGTGGCGGCTGACGCTGCTATACTTTTTGATCCGCGAGTTCCTGCTCAAATAGCGCAAGCTTTAACCTCATTGGTAGAAAATGAGACATTGTGTGCTCTACTTGTTCAGGCTGGACGAAAGCGTGCTCTGGAATTCTCAGATACTGAACGTATGGCGCGGGAGTATTGGGAACTCTTTCAACTTGCCTTGGCCAACGAAAAACGCGAAAATCTGTTAGTCGGCGCTTATTCCGATGGATGGGCCGGACGTAGATTGAGCATGCAAGTTGCTCCTGCTTCGAGTGCTCAGACTCTTGAAATTGAATTTTTTGCTCCGGAATGGCTGCCACAGTCTTTAGTCACAATTCAAACTATTCGACGAGGGAAACCTCAAGGGGAATCGTTTGAAGTTATCCGTGGCGCTAAAGCGCGTTGGTTAATGCCGATAGATCCGGCTGGCGGTTACTATGAAATTGAGATTACTCCTACTTTTGTTCCTGCGTATTCGGGGCATGGTGAAGATCAAAGGGAGCTCTCGGTTATGTTACAACGTTGCGGTATCTTGCGTGCCGGTGGTGAATATATTGATTTATTCCCTGTAAAGGTTGCCGTATGAAAATCAGTATAGTTACACCATCTTTTAATCAAGGGCAATTTATTGAGCGTACATTGCGTAGCGTGGCATGTCAGACAGGCGCAGATATCGAACATGTGATTTTCGATGGCGGCAGCACGGATGACACGGTCGAAATACTTAAAAGATTTAGCCCATCGGTGCGTTGGGTATCACAGAAAGACAATGGGCAAGCCCATGCTGTTAATAAAGGTATTCGCGCTACAGATGGAGAGGTTATCGGTTGGTTGAATTCCGATGATATTTATTATCTTGGAACTATCGCCCGCGTCGTATCATTCTTTAAGGCTAATCCTGAGATTGATGTTGTATATGGCATGGCTGATCATATTGATGTTAAGGATCAGGTTTTCGAGTCATACCCTACTGAACCCTGGAATTTTGAGCGGCTAAAACAAACTTGCTTTATCTGCCAGCCGGCGTTATTTTTTAGAAGGCGGATAATAAAAGAGTATGGTTTACTCGATGAATCATTGGACTATTGCATGGATTATGAATATTGGCTGCGGCTCGGTAGGGCAGGAGTGCGATTTGCTTATCTTGAAGAGAAATTGGCCGGCTCAAGGCTATATGCTGAAACTAAAACATTGGGCGCCAGAGTGAAAGTACACAGCGAAATCAACGATATGCTTAAGAAGATGTTTGGCCGGGTACCGGATAGGTGGTTATTTAATTATGCGATTGTGGTAGTGGAACACCGTATAGGAGGGTGTGTTCGGTCAGCTTGGGCTGTGTTTGAAATTGGAGTTAGGTCTTTACTCGCGGCGTTGCTATGGAATCAGAGGATCACATTAAACATGGGCAAAACTTTGATTACTTGGTTTTTAAATTCGCAGAGGGCATAAATTGTCAATAGCTAATGCTTTGATCCGCTCGATATTGTTTTATGGGTTTCTCATTATCTTAGGCCGGGCGACTATCGTATTTTGTTGTCATCAATTGGATCCTTTGGAAAATCATGCCATCTCGCCTGTTATAGGATTGGCAGTCCTTACTTTGCTTACGACTTACTTGGTACTTCTCGGTATACCTTTGGATATAGTGGCAAGAAGTATGATGTTAGGAATAGCTGTTTTCGCAATAATCTTTTTAGTGTTAAGCCCGAGAGGAGGTTTTAATAAAGGGGTATATTTTTCTTTTAAATATCTGGCACCATTGTTTGTTACGGCATTATTTCTTACGTTGCCTTTTATATTGGGAGGGTATCAGTTTGCTATTCTTCGTGGAAATGGTACGGACGCATTTAACTATGTCACGATGGCTGATGCGCTCGCGAAGTTTCCAATGAATTGGATATTATCTCAAACGAAAGAAACTCTTAGTGTTCAAAGTCCTAGTTTACCCCTTGCTCAAGATTTACTGCATAGTCGCTGGTCAACGTCCGCACTGTTATCTTTTGCATCTAGCGCATTTGGTATCTCACCAGTTGAGTTTGAGTATGTATTTACTTTAACCATAATGGTCGTTATTTCCAATGCGCTTATTGCCGCGCTGTCCGCGATATGCTCACTCACCAGGTTAACAAACTGGCTTCCTGTAGTTTTCGTTGTCGGTTTTTGGGGCCAATTTACACTGGATATACGTGCGTTTTCGCAGATAGCATCCTTGCCTATTTTAGTTGTTTTAATAGGTTGGTTGTTGTCCTGTTCTAACTATTCCGTCCCAATCTTTCGCTACGGTATTTCTATAACTGCAATATTATTTGCTGCTTTATTTTTTCAATATCCGGAGATCGTTGTAGCATTTTTACCAGGAGCAGGGTTAATATTTCTGATTTTTTTATTGAGAACATATCGCAAGAATGAACTAACGAAAGAAGCTATAAAAAAACTCGCAGCATTCTCGTTAAGCACTCTTTTTCTGATTACTCCACTTATCAAGTTTATATTTAGGTTTGCTTTTGAACAGGTGAATTCTACAGCCAACCAATCTTTTGGATGGGAAAAGGCATATTTTACTTGGTTAAAGAACCCAATCCAGGGACTCTGGGGAATTGCTATTAATCCTGGTTTGGGACATTACTTCGATAATGTATTCGAGGGGATAACATTCTTCATTGCATTAGTATTAACTTTCGGCGTTATCACCAGAGTTTCAGTGTTCTTAGTGTTACGCCAACGATTGCATGATAATCTTTCTGAAGCAGGACTATTCCTGATAGGCATCTCTGGTTTGGTTGGGTCAATCGCACTTTTCGTTAGGGGAAATATCTGGGCAGCAGGGAAAGTTCTTAGTTATTTTTCTATTCTTATTCCAATTTGGATGGCGATATATATATCTAAAAAAAGATTGAAGGAATCTAATTCCCGATTGAACAAGGTGTTATCTCGGATTCTATTTGTGACAATCTTGGGCTGGATGGCTATAAATTTTATTTTTGCGGGGGCTCGTATTGTTCATGCTGTAAACGGAAACGACTTCCGTAATTATATTATGCATCATGGTGAGTATCGTCGGGTCAATGCGGATATTTTTTCAGAAAAATTGATTTCTGACTGCCCAATTGGCTCAACTGTTGCAGTGATTGATCCACGCGTTTGGGCTCGTGAATTTAAAGTGCATTTACTTGAAGGGAGAGGGTATAAAGTCAATCTACCGGGTATCGGATCTATCCGCTCAGGTGATTTACCCGATACAGTTAATAGCTTTTCCTCGAGTTCTTATCTACTTGTTGGAGATGGTCGGTTTAGTACTGTGGGGCAAGGGAAAACGCACCCTTCAATTATTTCCCTTTCTTCATATTTGATAGGAATAGTAGGTATAAATAATGATTATGGATTAGAGTTTGACGCTAAGGGGAGATATGTTTATTTATGGAATTCAGGGCGACCGATGGAAATTAAGTTATTTTCCGATAGGGAAAGTGAAATTAGTTTTGAATTTGAATTATGTCCAGGGAAAAATCGAACGGAAACAAATCCGATATTTGTATATTTGGGAGATAAACAAAAGTACGTGAAGTTAACCCAATGCACATTTGTAACTATACCTCAGCATGTTTCTAAAGGGGTAAACATATTTAGAATATCTGTGATGGATAGTGATAGGGATCCTACGATTATTGGTAAGGATACTCGGGATCTCAGGTTGTTAGTGAAAATCTTAGGTATTGAAGTAAAATGTGGAATATAATACATAAAAAGATGATTAAAAATGCTGGGGTTTTCGCAATCCTATCATTAATAGCCATCGTGTCTTGCAGCCAACTTCTTTTTCAGTATGGTTTGCCGCACACGCCCAATGAAGATCTGGCAAGACATGCCGCATTAGCCTTGAATTTTAGAGAGGCTCTTAAGCAAGGGCAATATATTCCAAGGCTACAACCAAATCCTATTACCTTTCCCGATCTTCCCGTATATCAGTATTATGGATTTATGTCTTCCGCGATTTCGCAGGTTGGACTCTGGCTTCATTTACCAGCACTTAACTCCGTTATTTTAGGAGTGGTTTTATGTCGCATACTCGGGTTACTGGCACTTTTTATTGCTCTTAAGCGAGTTGGCGTATCTTTGATATCTTTGATTATCGCTTGTTGTGCGTATGCATTTTTCCCATATCTTCAAACAAATTTATATGGACGTGCCGCAATACCTGAGGCCTGCGCACATGGATTATTGCCAATTCTCTTTTTGGGGTATGTATATTCTATTACAGACAAGAGATGGTGGATTCCTGTTTTACTGATTGCTGTTGGTATTGTTTTCTTGGCTTTAGCTCATCCTATTTTTCTACTCTGGGGAGTTATCTCTGTTTTGGTATTAGCAATCATTAATGTATTACTGCACACCGAGTATCGATATCGTAATTCTTCAGTTTTGATATTTGGGTTACTTTTTGGTATGGCGATGTCTTCATTTCAGTGGTATCCGGCGTACATTTCCTCAAAAGATCTTAATACAAATTTCATTGGATCAAGTCCTTATAGCGCTGCTTATCTAACTTCACTTTCTGGATTCCTTGGATTGCCTAAAAAACTTAACAGCTACGGTTCGGATCTCTATTTAACTGGTGTGAGTTGGATATTGCCAGTCGTTGTAGTAGCAACATTTTTATTTTTTAAAATGAACCGTCGTAATCAGAGTCCGCAGTTACGAATGATAATTATGGCATCTATTATGTCAACAGCATTCTTTTGTTTCTTATCAATTAGTCCTGTCGATATATGGCGTTATTTACCTCATGCTACTTATGCTACTCAGTTTCCGTATCGTTTACTTGCATTTGTGGCTCTTTTTTCTGTGGTATTGCTGGGTATTTGCGTAGATAAAGTGATTGAATCTTCAAAGCTTAAAATAGCACTTGGTGGTTTTATTATAACATTATCTGGACTATCTCTTGTAGCGCCGGAAAATATTTTTGGGCCGCGGCTTCTGCAACAAAGTAATTCAGAAATTGTTTCAAGCTTCTCTTCTTTTGACTATGCGGTTACCGGAAAAGGTAATGTGACGGATGTAGATGGATGGCTGATTAAAGAGAATTTTATTCACCTTCCTAAAAGGCAGGAGAAAAATTTTGTTACGATTGTTGGTCATATGGATGGACTTGTTCATGCAGATGATTTATCACTATGGTTTGTCGACCCAGATGAACGTAACTTGGTGGTGAGCGATGTGTTTATTGTGAAAAAGAATCGTTTTGTTCATACTTTTGCTATAAAGGCAGGGAAGCAGGTAGTCCGTCTGGTGGCATCTAAATATGTGCGTCCATCTGATATCGATCGTAAAAGCACAGATACTCGTTTATTATCAATTATGATAGATGGGTTAGAAATTAGTTGTGCGAACGAAAAATTGATTATTTCTAGTGAGATTAATCGTGAAGTGATAAATGGCTATACTAGAAAGTTTACCTTGAGAAATAATTTAATGTCTGATAACAGTATGACTCGGCATTTTATTTTAACGCTACCGCTTGCTTATTCTAGATTTAACGATATAACTCAAAACGGTAAAAAACTACAGATGCGTCCTAATAGTCTTGGTCTTACGTTGGTTAATGTGGAGAATTTCTCTACGCCATTGATTTCTGTTTACCGTTCACATGCTGCATCAAATATTATTAGCGCTATAGCGTTAATAATATTAATTCTTTTATCTATTTATTATTTTTTGGTCCCTCAGCCTAAACCCGCCTAGGTTTCTAAGTTCGGATAGGCGAGTTGAGTGCGACCATGTGCAGATAGAGTTAAAGCCAAGTGATAGTCTTGCAAATATCATATAGATATTGCAAGGTAGCAGCAGTAGAATTCCGAGAAAAGATTATCCCGAGTCTGTAGAACAGATAGTTGAATCGGTTATCAGCAAATATATTAAAACACAAACTAAATAACCAGATAGATTATCTCGAAGGTTTGAAACTCAGTGCTCCAGCTATCGAAAAATGTTATAAATCTTGTTTAGACAGATAAGCCTTGTTATAATATGACTATAAAGGTATAAACAATTGGATAAATATGGGAGTTCATAACTTTGGAGTGAGGATGATCCATATCTCAGTAGTTGTTCCAGTCTACAAAGAAGAAGCTAATATCCGTCCATTCCTGCAGCGCGTCGAAGCAGTAATGAAAAAAGTGGGAACTAGTTACGAAATTATCTTTTCTCTTGATCCGTCCTCAGATAATACTGAAGGCGTAATCATGGAGGAGATTAACCGTAATCCTAACATCAAGTTGATCGTGTTCTCTCGTCGTTTCGGTCAGCCTGCCGCTACTATGGCAGGTATTTTTAGTTGTTCGGGAGAAAACTGTGTTGTTATTGATGTTGATCTTCAGGATCAGCCAGAACTTATCGAACAGATGTACGCTAAATTGAACGAAGGTTATGAGGTAGTTTATGCCAAGAGACGGTCTCGTAGAGGGGAAACGCTGATTAAGCGTATCATTTCTCATATTGGGTATTTAGTTATAAACAAACTCAGTGATGTACAAATTCCTCGTAACACCGGAGATTTTCGTATTATGACGCGGCGGGTTATCGAAGAGTTGCGGCGACTGAATGAGAATCACGGTTTTCTGCGTGGTCTAGTTGCTTATGTCGGTTTTAAACAGGCGTTTATTGAATACGATCGTGACGAACGTTATGTTGGGAAAGGAAACTATAATCGACTGACTGGATCGCTCAAGATAGGATTGAATGGGTTAATTAGTTTTAGTAGTAGACCGCTTCAAATTATGTCAATAGTAGGTCTTCTACTGGCAGGTTTTAGTTTTTTGTTGGGCGGATGGTATGTGTTTCAGAAAGTGATCGGCATGAATCTGACCCCAGGGCTTTCTACTACTGTATTAGTAGTGACTTGTTTCTCTGGAGTACAATTGTTTGGTTTGGGTTTAATAGGAGAATACGTTGGACGTATTTATGACGAAGTAAAACGGCGTCCGATGTATATTGTGAATCGGCAAGTTAATTTCGGAGAGAAAAGCTGATGTTTCCGTTTGTTTTGCCTCCACCTACAGGTTGTTCAGTTTCTCCTAAGTGGGACGGCCGAAATTTTGTTCTTGGAGATCAGAGCACGCCTGTACTTGAGTACAGTGAGAATTTTGCTGGATGGTCAGATGACTTGACTAAGCTTCATGAAGAAGCTGCTGGGAGGAACCATCCAATTGATATTGCTTCACGAAATGATGCTTTAGCACAGATAAGAAAATATATGAAACATCCTCAAGCTGTGATAATGGAAATTGGTTGTTCATCTGGTTTTTTAATCCGGGGTTTAAAAAAAGTTTTTCCGGAAGCACTAATCATAGGTTCTGATGTTGTTAAAAAACCGCTTTATCAGCTTGCGCGGGATTTCCCGGGAATACCTTTAATTCGTTTTGATTTGCTTCAATGTCCATTACCAAATCAAAGCATAGATGTCTTGGTCCTGTTAAATGTCCTTGAGCACATTGAAAATGATGTTGAAGCGTTGGAAAAAGTCTTCAATCTGTTGAAGCCCGGTGGATTTCTAATTATTGAAGTACCGGCTGGTTCAAGTCTTTACGACGCTTACGATGCAGAGTTGCACCATTTTAGACGTTATTCGCTAGCGGAGTTAGAAGGTAAATTAATTGAAGCTGGATTTATAATCCGTAGAAAATCGCATCTTGGTTTTCTCTGTTTCCCGGTTTTTGTGGTAATGAAGTTCCTAAATAAGCTTTTGTTTCCTAGAAAAAATAAAGAGATTGTTCGCGTTCAAGCTAATAGCACTTCCCACAGCTATCTCGTTGCGTTAGCGATGTCCATCGAGTCAAATTATTTATCGCATTTAAGTTTGCCATTTGGGATTAGGGTGATTATAGTTGCCGAAAAAAAGGAGAATCATGTGGGTAAATGTGAAGATATAGGCAATAAAAAATGTGGGCAAACGCAAACTTCTGTTAAAAAAAATCAAACATTTTTTGAGGTAGAATATCAGAGGTATAAAGCAAGGGTAGAATCGATAGATACCTATGCTTTTATACCTGCTGCGTTAAATATGAAGTTGCAAGGGATACAGCGTTTGTTGGACATAGGAAATGGTGGTGTATTTAATTATAATACGAGATTAATTGGAGAGGTCATAGGGTTAGATTTGTTTCTCGACAAGCTGGTTCTCGGTGATCATTTTCCAAAAAATGTTTCTATGGTTCAGGGTAATGCCCTTGATATACCGAGAACATTGCATAGTTTTGATGGTGTACTAATGGTGATGCTGATACACCATTTGGTTGGGAATACTGTCAATGATTGTTTGATTAATATCCAACAGTTACTTTCTGAGGCTCGCAGAGTTATGTGTCCAGGTGGTAGGTTGGTTATTATAGAATCTTGTGTCCCATATTGGTTCTTTGTTTTTGAAAAAATAGTATTTAAGCCTGCAACATTGGTTATTGAGAAAATAATGAAGCATCCTTCTACAATTCAATATCCTATAGATTTTCTTTTTAAAATGATAGAAAAAGCAGGTTTTGTTGAGGTAAAAAAAGAAAAAATCCCAAAAGGCAAATATGTGCTTCAATATGGCGTAAAGGTGCCTTCATGGATTACGCCCGTACAGCCAATTTTATTTTCTGCAATATGTCCGTGATTGTAGATCATGGATAATTTGTCGTTAGACACGCTTTGTTTGGTTTAGTAAATAGTGTGGTTTACAGTTGTTTGTCATGGTTTTTAAAAGAACAATAGTTTTTTTTGTAATGGGGCTCAGCATGACTAACAAATTTATTGTCACCGGTTGTGCCGGTTTTATAGGTAGTAACTTGGTTGATCGTCTGTTGGTTCTCAATCATCAAGTAACGGGCATTGACAATTTTTCTACAGGTCAACGCAGATTTCTTAATGGAGCATTGATGAACCCGAATTTCCGGCTCATAGAGATTGATTTACTTGATTATGATTTATTAAAGGAAGTATTTGCTGGCGGTGAAATAGTTTTTCATCTTGCCGCAAATGCCGATGTCCGTTTTGGCACCGAACATCCGCGTAAGGATTTGGAACAAAATACTGTCGCCACCTATAATGTCCTGGAAGCAATGCGTGCGAACGGGATCAAGAAGATAGCATTTTCCTCTACCGGCTCTGTATACGGCGAAGCGGCTGTTATTCCGACTCCTGAAAACGGACCGTTTCCCATTCAAACCTCGCTTTATGGAGCTTCAAAGGCAGCAGGAGAGGGTTTAATCTCGGCCTACTGTGAAGGTTTCGGCTTTCAATCTTGGATATTTCGTTTCGTTTCAATCCTCGGTGAACGCTACACACACGGCCATGTCTTTGATTTCTACCAGAAACTTAAAGCAGACCCTTTGTGCTTGCCAGTACTTGGTAACGGGAAACAAAAGAAATCTTACCTTTACGTTCAAGATTGTATTGATGCGATTCTCTTGGCTATGGATAAAGCTGTTGATAAGGTAAATATTTTTAACCTGGGCGTAAACGAATATTGCGAAGTTAATGATTCCATTCGTTGGATCTGTCAAGAATTGGGCCTCAAGCCTAAACTGGAGTATTCGGGTGGTGACCGGGGATGGATTGGAGATAACCCCTTTATCTTTTTGGATACGAAGAAAATTCGGTCTTTGGGATGGAAGCCAAAGGTTGACATTCGCGATGGAGTGATTAAAACGGTTGAGTATTTACGCGCGAACGAGTGGGTATTTGAGGCGCGCGCATGAATACAAAATTCGCGTTGATTACCGGAGCTTCTAGAGGATTAGGTGAAAGGTTGGCTTACCGTTTTTGGGATGCAGGGTTTAATCTTTGTCTTATCGCTCGCGGGAAACCAGGATTGGAAAAAGTCATAAATGCACTTCCAGAACGAAAGAGCCAACAGGTTACTCCTTTAATTTGTGATTTAAGTGATACTGCTCTTGTTTTAAAATTGCCTGCTCGGGTTAGAGACTACTTGCCGCGTCTAGATGTGTTGATTAACAACGCCGCAATTCATGGCCCAATAGGGCCTTTGTGGGAAAATGATTTTTCGCTGTGGCAACAGGTGATACAGGTTGATTTACTTGCTCCTGTGGCGTTATGCCGCGCTTTTATTCCCTGGATGAAGGAAACTGGAGGAGGCTCAATTATTAATCTCTCCGGTGGCGGTGCGGCTGCCTCGAGGGCCCATTTCAGTGCTTATTCTACCGCGAAGGCAGGTATTATCCGTTTCAGCGAGACGCTCGCGGAAGAAACCAAATCATTAAGTATAAAGGTTAACTGTGTTGCCCCGGGAGCAATGAAGACGGCCTTGCTGGGTGAAATACTAAAAGAAGCTATTGGGACAGTAGGGGAAAAAGAGTTCAACATTGCCAGTAAGATATTCGCGGAAGGCGGCGCTTCGATGGATAAAGTAGCAGATTTAGCCTTATTTCTTGCCAGCGATGCAAGTAAAGGTATAACCGGTAAACTTATTAGTGCAGTTTGGGACGATTGGGAGCATTGGCCGGAGCATCTGGGTGAGTTATCTTCAAGCGATATTTATACACTACGCCGGATTACTGGCCGGGATCGTGGTTTTATCTGGGGTGACAAATGACAAAAATAGATGGAGCGTTAGGGATTGGTATTATCGGTTGTGGGTCAATTGGGCAAAAACGCGCAAGAGCGCTTAGCCCTGGAGGGCGTTTATTGGCTTGCGCGGATATCAATGTCGGCCGGGCCGAGAGTTTAGCAAAATCATCAGGGGCTAAGGTCTTTCGCGATTGGCATGAACTGCTTTATTTGTCGGAAGTGGATATCGTGATAGTGTCTACTTTGCATGATTCATTAGCTAATATTACATTGGCAGCGATCGAAATGGATAAACATATACTAGTGGAGAAACCGGCGGCACGTTCAACGGCTGAATTGGAACCGGTTATAGCGGCCGCTAAAAAGCGTAACGTTAAGGTGCGAGTTGGTTTTAACCACAGATACCATCGTTCTTTACTGAAAGCTAAAGAAATTATCAGTTCCGGCATCTTGGGTGAACTGATGTTTATTCGGGCGCGTTACGGGCACGGAGGGCGGGTCGGGTACGATAAGGAATGGCGTGCCAATCCTAAACTCTCCGGAGGCGGTGAATTGATTGATCAAGGGCCGCATTTAATTGATCTGTCCCGTTGGTTCTTGGGTGATTTTAGTGAAACTCAAGGCTTTGCGCATACCTACTACTGGGATATGCCGGTTGAGGACAATGGTTTTATGATTCTTAAAACTCCTAAACAACAGGTTGCTTTTCTTCATGCATCATGTACTGAATGGAAAAACCTGTTCTCAATGGAAATTTACGGCAAGGGCGGTAAGCTGGACATTTCCGGTTTAGGCGGCAGCTACGGGGTGGAACGGTTGATTCACTACAAAATGCTGCCGGAAATGGGACCACCGGCAACTAACTCCTGGGAATACCCGATGGAGGATAATTCCTGGGCGGTTGAGATAGCTGAGTTCTATGAAGATATACGCTTGAATCGCGTTCCCGCGGCGGGGTTGGAAGATGCCTATGCCGTGTTAAAAATTATTGAAAAGATTTACAAGGAGTCTAAGTTATGATCATTGCGCGTAGTCCTTTACGCATTACTTTAGGTGGTGGTGGTACCGATTTACCATCTTATTACCGGGAGTATGAGGGGTTTTTAATCGCGGCAGCTATAGATAAATATGTTTATGTGACTGTTATGCGGCCTTTTACCCAAGGAATCTACTTGAAATATTCACAACTCGAGCATGTCGAGAAGGTGGCGGATGTTAAACATTCAATCATTAGAGAGGCCTTACAGATGCAAGGGCTAAGAACACCACAAGTGGAAATTACAACGCTGGCGGATATTCCGGCAGGGACTGGCTTGGGGTCTTCAGGAAGTTTTACGACGGCTTTGCTTAAAAGTCTTTACGCTCATCGACGTAAGTTAATTCACCCGAAGGAATTGGCCGAAATGGCCTGTCATATAGAAATTGAACGGTTAGGAGAGCCTATTGGTAAACAGGATCAGTACATAGCCGCATACGGCGGATTGACTTGTTTCAGCTTTCATAAAGATGACCGGGTAACGGCGGATCCGTTGCGCGTTTCCATGGATACGATGTTTGATCTGGAGGATAATTTATTGTTATTTTTTACCGGGTTTTGCCGCAGCGCAGGAGTAGTTTTGAAAGACCAACAGGCTCGTTCAGAGAAGAACGACGATACCATGTTGCGTAATTTACATTATGTCAAAGAGCTTGGCTATCGCAGTAAAGAAGCGCTGGAGGCCGGTAAAGTGGCACAATTTGGGGAATTGATGCATGAACATTGGGAGCACAAGAAGCGTCGTTCTGGAGGCATGAGCAATCATCAGATTGATGAGTGGTATAAACTCGGGATAAAGAATGGTGCGATCGGTGGAAAATTAGTAGGTGCTGGCGGCGGTGGTTTTCTGATGTTTTGCGCGAATGACCGGAATAAACTGCGCCACGTTATGTCCAAGGCCGGATTGGAAGAAGTTCGTTTTCGCTTTGACTTTGAGGGCACTAAGGTGGTATTAAGCTAATGTTACCTGTAGCTATTCTTGCGGGTGGTCTGGCTACCCGGTTGCATCCAATTACTGAAACCATCCCTAAGGCTTTAATAGAAGTTGCGGGAATGCCGTTTGTTTGCCGACAGTTGCAGTATTTGCATAATCAAGGAATTACTCGGGTAGTTTTATGTATAGGCTATTTGGGTGAGATGGTGAAAGCAGTTGTGGGCAATGGAAAACGTTTTGGCATTGATGTCGCGTATTCTCCTGATGGACCTGTTCTATTGGGTACCGGAGGGGCGTTAAAACAAGCAGTGCCTTTATTGGACGAACATTTTTTTGTTTTGTATGGAGATTCGTTTTTGCCGGTGGATTTTGCTCCGGTTGAACGAGCGTTTTTTGAAAGCAAGAAAGCCGCGTTAATGACAGTGATGGAAAATGGTGATCGCTGGGATAAAAGTAACGTTTTGTTGCGCGAAGATAATTTAGTAGAGTATAATAAACATAGCCCTCTGCCGGAGATGTCTTTTATCGACTACGGCTTAGGAGTAATGACCAGTCGCGTGTTGGAAAGATACCCTATCGAACAGGCATTCGACTTGTCTGAAGTTTACCATAAGTTATCTCTTCAGGGACAACTTGCTGGTTATGAGGTACATGAGCGTTTCTATGAAATTGGCTCGCATAACGGATTAAAAGAAACAGAAATGTATTTCTTGAAGAAAGGCAAAATATGAATTACGCCCAACAGCATTTGAATGAAGCCGCTGAAATTATTCAAAAAATTGACGTAGCTGCCATTGAAAGAGTGGCTTGTCTTTTGGTTGCGGTCAAGGCTCAAGGCGGTAGAATTTTCTTTCTGGGTGTAGGTGGCAGCGCGGGGAATTGTTCGCATGCCGTGAACGACTTTCGTAAGATTGTCGGTATTGAGTCGTATGCTCCTACTGATAATGTTTCGGAATTGACCGCGAGAGTTAACGATGAAGGTTGGAACAGCATTTTTGTCGAGTGGTTGAAAATCAGCAAGTTGTTTAAGAATGATGCGCTCTTTATTTTTTCCGTGGGCGGCGGGAATTTGGAAAAGAATATTTCACCGAATTTGGTTGAAGCGGTAAAGTTTGCCAAGTCCGTCGGTGCTAAGGTAACCGGCGTAGTCGGTCGTGATGGCGGATATACAGCGCAGGTAGCTGACGCGTGCGTAGTCATTCCTACCGTCAATTCTGAGAATATCACTCCACATTCTGAGGCTTTCCAGGCGGTTATTTGGCATCTATTGGTATCGCATCCAAAGCTGAAGTCTAAACAGACCAAGTGGGAATCGGCTGTTAGATAGATGAAAAACAGGCGCGCAGTATTCCTAGACAGGGATGGCGTGATAAATCGTGCGTATGTGCGGGAAGGGAGACCTTATCCTCCAGCCGGATTGGCGGAGATTGAATTTCTGCCCGGAGTCGCCCAAGCTTTAACTGCGCTTCATGAAGCTGGCTTTTTGCTAATCGTAGTGACAAATCAGCCTGACGTGGCTCGTGGAATCACTCCGCGTGAAATAATTGAAGAAATCAACAATTATCTTGCGGCACATTTAGCGATTGACGAGTTTAGAGTTTGTTTCCACGATGACAGCGATGGCTGCGATTGTCGAAAACCCTTGCCGGGAGCTTTACTGGCGGCAGCAAAGTTACACGATATTGATCTTGCCAAAAGTTACATGGTCGGCGACCGTTGGAAAGATACCGAAGCAGGACAGAAGGCTGGGTGCAAAACGATTTTCATCGATTATGGTTACGTCGAGAAACAACCTGAGTCAGTAGATTATCGCGTAAAGTCTTTATTTGAGGCCGCACAAATTATTTTGGGGGAGAAATGATCGAGAAAATTGAAGAGTTAAAAGTTAAGATTTTTGCTGATGGAGCGGATAAAGCAGGGATGCTGGAAATGTATGCTAAACCCTACATCAAAGGATTGACCACCAATCCTACATTGATGAAAAAAGCCGGGATTAGCGATTATCGGGCATTCTGCAAAGAGATTCTTCAATTTATTAAGGATAAACCGTTATCTTTTGAGGTTTTCTCGGATGATTTCGCTGAGATGGAGCGTCAGGCAATGGAGATTGCCAGTTGGGGGGATAACGTGTATGTCAAAATTCCGGTAAGCAACACGAAGCAGGAAACCTGTTATTCGCTGGTAAGGAAGCTCGTTTCAAGAAAAGTAAAACTGAATATCACCGCAATTATGACGTTGACCCAGGTTAGCGATGTCGTTGCATCTTTGGATCCAAATGTACCGAGCTACGTTTCCGTTTTTGCGGGGCGTATTGCCGATACCGGACGTGATCCGGTACCGATAATGACCTCTGCCGTGAAAATTCTTAAGACTGTGCCGAAAGCCGAATTAATTTGGGCAAGCCCGCGTGAATTATTGAATATTTTCCAAGCGAATGACATCGGCTGTCACGTAATTACTGTTACAAATGATATATTGCGAAAGCTTACTTCTGTAGGAAAAGATTTAAAGGAGTTTTCGCTAGATACTGTAAAAATGTTTTACAACGATGCAATGGCCGCCGGATTTCATTTATAAGTCGTTATTACATGGACTTTAACAATGCATATAGGTTTTGATATTTCGCAAACTGGTTCCGGTAAGGCAGGCTGTGGATACTTTGCTCATGCGATGATACGGCAGATGTTGGAAATTTCTCCTTGTCATCGTTATTCTCTTTTTCCCAGTTTCGGCGACTTTTATTTTGACCCGCATATACCTCGCCGTAATCCTTATCCCGGTCGAAATGTAACTTACGGGCCTCTTCATAACTCTCGTGATACAGCGGCCATATTTTGGTCGCGGCGTGATCTTGAGACTACGATAGAAAAGCCTGATGTGTTACATTCTAATAATTTCTGGTGTCCTATCCAAGCCCTATCAGCGAAGTTAATTTATACACTATACGATATGAGTTTTCTTGTAGAGCCATCATGGACTACGGAAACGAATCGCATAGGATGTTTTGAAGGAGTTTTTCGTTCTTCAATCATGGCCGACTGGATAATTGCCATATCTAACGCAACACGAGAGCATTATTTAAAAATGTTTCCTTATTTTCCAACAGAGCATATACGCGTTATTTATCCATGTTCGCGTTTTAATGATTCTGCTTCTCAAGGGGAAAGACCGAAGATGCTTCAAAATGTCACGCCCGGCGCTTATTGGCTGAGTGTAGGCACTATCGAACCAAGAAAGAATCAACGAATGCTTGTTGCGGCATATGCGCGTTATTTAACTTCTGGCGGTTGCAAAATGCCTTTGGTATTGGCTGGCGGAAGAGGCTGGCTCATGGAAGATTTAGCTGACTATCTTAACAATTTGGGAATTACTTCGGATGTTATTGTAACAGGAAGAGTTTCAGATGATGAGTTAGTTTGGCTTTACCGTAATTGTTATGCCAATCTTTATCCGTCACTTTTTGAAGGTTTCGGACTGCCTGTTTTAGAAGGTATGCAGTTTGGCGCGCCGACATTGGCTTCACAATCCACTTCGATTCCGGAAGTTACCGGAAAAGCTGCTATTCTGCTTAATCCGCAAGACATCGAAAATTGGGCGCAAACTATGTTACGATTAGTATCGAATAAGGTTGAAAGAGATAAGTTGAGCGTAGCTGCACTTGAGCAGGCGGAAAAGTTCGATTGTAGACATAGTGCAATTGAGTTGTTACAACTTTACAAAGAAGCGTTGATATCTCCCAAAAGACATTCTCAGTGAAAGGGTAATCAGATATATGAAAAAACGGATATTAGTTACCGGCGGTGCCGGGTTCTTAGGCTCTTTTGTAGTGAGAAAATTACGGAAAAACGGCTATCGGGATATTTTTATTCCCCGTAGTAAAAAGTATGATCTTACTCAAATGGAATCTGTTAAGAGAGTATATCAAGACGCGAAACCTGATATTGTCATTCATCTATCCGCCAAAGTCGGAGGGATTGGAGCTAACCGTGAGAATCCCGGCAAATTTTTCTATGACAATTTGATGATGGGCGTTCAACTGATGGAGATCGGCCGGCAAAAAGGGATCGAGAAATTTGTCGCGTTAGGAACAATCTGTGCTTATCCTAAATTCGCTCCCATTCCTTTCAAAGAAGAAGATATCTGGAACGGCTATCCTGAGGAGACAAACGCTCCATACGGACTTGCCAAGAAGATGCTCTTAGTTCAATCTCAGGCTTACCGGGCGCAATATGGCTTTAATTCTATTTATCTTATGCCGGTCAATCTTTATGGTCCTGGAGACAATTTTGATCCTTCGTCTTCTCACGTTATTCCGGCGTTGATCAGAAAATGCGTGGAGGCTGTTGAACAGAAAAAAGACGAGATTGTAGCTTGGGGCACCGGAAAAGCGACCCGTGAGTTCTTATACGTGGAGGATTGCGCCGAAGCAATTGTTTTAGCTGCTGAGCGTTATGATGGACCTGAACCGGTCAATATCGGGGCCGGTTTTGAAATATCAATAAAGGATTTGACGTATCTTATTGCAGAACTTGTTGGTTTTAAAGGTAAGATTGTTTGGGATGCTTCTAAGCCCGACGGGCAGCCAAGGAGATGTCTGGATACAAGAAGGGCTACAAAGGAATTCGGTTTCCAGGCTAAAACTGATTTTAAAAAAGGATTAACTGCGACAATTCAATGGTATCGCCGGCGGGGCGTAAACTAAAGGTGCTGAGCTGTGGGTAAAGGTCGAATATTATTAGAATGCAGCAACACCTGGAAGAGTGACGTAAATACCGGTATTCAAAGGGTGGTGCGTAATATTGTCAGGGAGTATCCTGCCATAGAGAATTCCATCGGTCTTGAGGTAATACCGGTAATTATTAAATTCAATCGTTTCTTTCGTACCGGTAAGAAGCCAGGGAATATAGGCAATGCCGGTTGTTACTATTATTTAAAGTCGGTTTATCATCGTTTCAGGTGCTTTATCAAGCGCTGCCCGTTTTTAGATGCGGTAGAAGGTTTCTTGGTTTTATACTCCCGCAGAGTTATGTCGGCTTTATTCGATATAGTAACGCTTCCCTTTTCTTTCAGAAAATACGGCCGCTTACGGCTGGTCCCCGCTAAGGGAGATATTCTTCTTTTATTGGATTCTTCCTGGATGTATACCGTATGGCCGGCGGCCGGGAGGGCGAAGGCAGCCGGCGCGAATATCGGGGTGATGGTATATGACATAATACCGTTGACACATCCGGAGTTTTTTCCGCCGGTTATTTCTATGCGTTTCAGAAAATGGTTTGATCAGGCAGTAAAAAACGCGGATTTCTTCGCGGCTATATCATTAACAGTAAAAAGGGAAGTGGAAGCGTACATAAAGAGGAATTATCCTGCCTATAGCGGTATACATGTTTTTTCTTTTGCTCTCGGCTCTGAATTGGATAATGCTCATCAAAGAGTTGCAAAAGATACCAGTTCAGGCGGCTTCATAGAGAAGAAAAATGCGTTTCTTTGCGTCGGGACCATCGAATCCCGGAAGAACCATAAGTATTTATTGGATACTTTCGACTTGGTCTGGCAGAAATGTCCGGATGTCAGTCTGTGTATTATCGGTAAGATAGGCTGGTTAAGCGATGCGGTCATAAACCGCATAAATACACACCCTTTATTTAAAAAGAAGCTTTTTATGTTTAATAACATATCGGATACAGAACTGGAGTATTATTATCGATACTCTAAAGCGTTAATCTTTCCTTCTTTCGTTGAAGGGTTCGGTCTCCCGATCGTGGAAGCGCTGCATTACGGGCTGCCGGTTTTGGCCAGCGATATCCCGGTGCACAGGGAAGCCGGCGGAGATTTCTGTACCTATTTTGATACAAAAGACCCGCTAAGCCTGGCGGAAATTATTGCCGGTATCGAGAATAGCGGGAAGATGCCGCATGTAAAAGACAATAAGGAATATATTCCGGTAACTTGGGAAGACAGCTGCCGGGAATTACTTCATAAAACTGTGCTATCCGGCGTTTCTCACTTACGCTGATTTGAGTTCTCGACAATCATACTCACAATGGGAAAATATGAAAATCGCATTCGTGCATGATTGGCTTACCGGAATGCGCGGGGGAGAACGCTGCCTGGAGGCGATGTGCGAACTTTTTCCCGGCGCGGATATATATACTCTACTGTATATACCGGGTTCTGTCTCGGCAATAATCGAACGCCACCGCATAATAACCTCGCCTCTGCAGCAGCTGCCTTTTGTGAGAAGCCGTTACCGTTATTATCTCCCCTTGATGCCCTGGGCTATAGAGTCGTTCTGTTTGCGGGGATACGATCTGGTGATCTCCTCCAGCCACTGCGTGGCCAAGGGGGCGCGCATTTGCGGGGATACTCCGCATTTATGCTATTGTTATACCCCGATGCGTTATATCTGGGATATGCACGCCCAGTATTTCCGCGGCGGAGATCCGTCTTCCCTGGCAATGGGGCTGCTGCGGGGATACCTCAAACGCTGGGACCGTTCCTCCGCGGAGCGCGTGAACGGTTTCATAGCCATTTCCGAAACAGTTCAAAAACGGATAAAACGATGTTATAATAAAGATTCCGATGTTATCTATCCTCCGGTTGATACGGACCGCTTCGCTATCCGGGAAGAGACAGAGGATTTTTATCTTCTAATAGGGGCGCTGGTCCCGTATAAACGGGTGGACATTGCGGTGGAAGCCTTCAACATTCTGGGGTACCCGCTTAAGATAGCCGGCACCGGCCCGGAGGAGAGCAGGCTAAAGAGGAAGGCCCGGAGCAATATAGATTTCCTGGGCTGGGTGCCCGATGATGAGATAGCCTCGTTATACGGGCGCTGCAGGGCGCTTATATTCCCGGGTGAGGAAGATTTCGGCATTGTGCCGGTGGAGGCGATGGCATCCGGCAGGCCGGTCCTGGCGTTTTCCGGCGGAGGGGCGGGCGAGACGGTGCCGCCCCTGGAGGAGGGATCAGTACGCCCCGCAGGCGGGATGCTGTTCGGCGAACAGTCTGCGGCCGCCCTGGCGGAAACCGTCGGGCGGTTCGAGAAGGTGGAGCGGTTTTTCCGGCCTGAAGAAATACGGAAACACGCGCTTCTTTTCGGTAAAGACGTTTTCAAGGCGCGTTTCGGCCGAGCCGTGGAGGAATTCCTGTCACATGCTTAAAAAACACGGTCAGCTGCTGCTTAGTCTGTTCTTCGCGGCAGACATCATACTGATAAGCGTATGCTGGACGCTGACGTACGTTCTCCGTTTTTCCACGCATATCTTCCCGGTCTTCAGCGATATTCCCGGGTTCAGCCAGCATACCGGGCTGCTGTTGTGGATAGTGCCCGTTTACGCCCTGGTTTTCGAGGCCGCCGGCATATACAGGCCGAGGCGGACTTCGCAGTTGAGCTCCGAGATACTGGATATACTGAAGGTCTCGCTTGTCTCGCTGATGACTTTCGTTTTCATCATCTATTTCTTCCGGCGCGGGTTCCATTATTCCCGGCTGACCCTGGCCCTGTTCTTCATCTTGAGCACTTCCGGCCTGGTGGCGGTCCGGGGATTGCTGCGCAAGACGGTCAAGTTCTTAAGGAAAAGAGGCTATAACCTGCGCCATGTCCTGATCGTGGGGGCCGGTCCGCACGCCCAGGAGGTATATGAAAAGATACATGAACACCTGGAGTTTGGTCTCAACTGCGTAGGTTTCCTTTCCAAAGGGAAGCCGGATCATCGCCCGTCGGTCCGCCAGGACAGGATACTTGGAACTTACGGGGATATCGAAACCGTGATCGTGGAGAGGGGGATCGACCAGGTCATCTTCGCCATGCCTTCCGGGGAGGAACGCATAATAAGGGCCCTGCTGAAGAAAATAGAGAAAGAGGGCGTGGATATAAAGGTCATCCTGGATACGGGCGACTTTTTCACCTTGCGCAGGAGTTTCGAGGACCTGGCCGGCCTGCCGGTGATAACGCTGCGGGAAAGCCCGTTGTTCGGCTGGGCGCGGATAGGCAAACGGCTGGCGGACATTGCCGGCTCCACGGCCTGTATCGTGATAAGCGCGCCGTTGATGTGCTGTGTGGCGCTGTTGATCAAGCTGACCTCGGCCGGCCCGCTGCTTTATAAGCAGGAGCGGGTGGGGCTGGACGGCGATAAATTCATAATTTATAAGTTCAGGTCTATGCGCGCCGACGCCGAGAAGAGCACCGGCCCGGTGTGGACGTCCCAAGAGGACGGCAGGCGGACGCCTGTGGGCGCCTTCATTAGAAGGAGCGGTCTCGATGAGCTGCCGCAGCTTTTCAACGTGCTCTGGGGACAGATGAGCCTGGTGGGCCCGCGGCCGGAACGGCCGGTGTTCGTGGAGAAGTTCAGGAAACGCCTGCCGAATTACATGCTTCGCCACAAGATAAAAGCCGGGGTCACCGGATGGGCGCAGGTACATGGATGGCGTGGAGATACTTCCCTTGAGGAAAGGATTAAATACGACCTTTTTTATATCGAACATTGGTCTTTATTGTTTGATTTAAAGATACTTTGTATGACACTACCTGCCGTTTTAAAGGGAGAGGGCGCTTATTGACCGGAGCCGTGCGTGAAGTCAGCCCGTTCCTTTTCGATTGTTTTACAGCTAATACTGAAATCTTTTTAACCTGGTTTGATGTCTGATATGCCGGATAAAGATAAAATATACAGATTCTTCGATAATCTTCAATTTTACGGGTTCTGTCTGATATTATTGGCGACGCCTTTCTCTCTTGCGGCGATAGAATCCTTTTTCGGCGTAGTCCTCTTATCGTCGGTAGTTAAATTAGCCGTCAGATGTGATTTATCTTTCATCAAAACCAGGCATACGGCCCTGTTGATTCTGTATATGCTTTTTCTCGCTCTGTCTCTGTTTAACTGCGGAGCGTACCTTAATATTGGACTTAAAGCCTGGTTTTTCAAGTGGGGTGAATATGCGCTTATGTTTTTGGCCGCTTCCGCCACCTTCCGTTCACGAAAACGCCTGACGGCAGGGATACAGGTCCTTATTATCTCCTCTTTTTCTGTCCTGATTTCGGTCGTTACCCAGATATGGCAGGGAAAGGACATCTTACGGGGAAGGGAGTTAATTACCATTGCTCCCGGGGTTAACGGGATTACCGGTTCTTTTAACAGCCATAATGATTTAGGCTGTTATCTCTCCATAATACTTATTTTACTCTTAGCCTATTTCCTAACGAGGCACAGCCGTAGGACAAAAATATTAGTTGGATTATGGAGCGTGGTGATCTGCGCCGGACTTCTTTTTACCTTTTCCAGAGGCAGTTGGTTAAACTTTACCGTGGCAATCATCTTTTTTCTGGCTATGTTACGTAATGTAACCGGACGGGTTTTACTGAAGGCCGGCATTTTCTGGTTTCTTTTCCTGGCCCTTATCCTGGCAGTACCGTCTCTTAAGGCCAGAATGCTCTTTACCTTCTCGGCCGAAGGGGACGCGTTAAGGTTTTCAATATGGAAAAGCTGTTGGCAAATGATTAAGGAGCATATCATTTTAGGCAGGGGGCTTGGGACATTTATGAGTCATTTTCCCAGTTTTTCGAGCGATTTCAAAACGGCCTATTACGCTCATAATTGTTACCTGCAGATGTGGGTGGAGTCGGGGTTGTTTTCCCTGCTGGCTTTTCTCGCTTTCACCGGATCTGTCATCGTTTCCGTGTGGCAATATGTAAAGCGTTCCAGGGACGTGATGAAAGCGGGATTGCTTGCCGGATGCGTCGGTTTCCTTGCGCACAGTTTCCTGGACACCCAGCTTTATTCTCTTCAGCTTTCGGCGCTGTTCTGGATATTGCTGGGCATGACGGCTGCGGATACGAGGAACGTTATCCCGGCGCGAAACCCTGATTGCCGGTAAGGAGACAACTGCATGGGAACCCATTCTGGGAGGCTGGGCCGTTTCCTGGCAGTAAGCACCCCTATTATCTTCTGCTTCCTCGGTATATCGGCAGCTTTATTCTCCGGTACTATTTTTTTCACCAATTATTCTTTTTATCTGAAGCGTCCTGTGTCAATGTTCTTCCCGTTTTTTCTGTTCTCGATCGTGTTTTTCGCCGCAGCGGCATACTTCACGCGGAAACGGCGGGGGAAGGTGCCGGTGGCGGGCATACTGTCGAAACCGCTCAAGGAGAATGCGGCTTTTTCTATCTGTGGAGCTGTCGTTTTCCTGTCGGCGATCATATTTTTGCTTTCTCTGACGCGCTACAACTCCTATTCCAGTAATTTCGACCTCGCCATATACGACCAGATCATCTGGAATTCCGCGCACGGCCGCTTCTTCGTTTCTTCGATCATGGGTGATTGTAATTCCCTCGGTAACCACTTTGAACCTGTATTGTTGCTGCTGGCGCCGTTCTACAGGATATTTCCGGATGTCAGGTTTCTTTTCGCGGTGCAGGCGCTGGCGCTTTCTTCGGCGATGATACCGTTGTATCTTGTTTCCAGGCGCATACTGGAGCGCAGGCCGCTTGTGTTCAGCGTCCTCGCGGCTTATTTTCTTTCCCGCGGCATACAGGGAGCGGGGATGTTCGAGTTCCATCCCGATTGTTTTCTGCCGGTATTGCTTTTGTATGCTTATTATCTGCTGATTACGAGCCGGCACCGCGGAGTAGTATGGATGTGCCTTTTAATGCTGTTATGTAAAGAGAACGCCGCGTTCCTGGTGCTGGGACTCGGTATATTCGCGATAACCGGAAAAGAGAGCAGGAGGATAGGATTTATTCTTTTCGCCGCGGCCCTGCTTTACTGGATCATTCTCACGAAATTCGTTATGCCTGTTTTTTTCCGTCCTCCGGGAGCGGAACAATACCAGTATTACGCCTGGCTTCCCTTCGGGCCTACAGTTAAAGATAATTTTACCGCTCTCGCGCGTGATCCGGCGAGTTTTATCCGGGTATTTTTCGATGAGGTCAGGTTGAGATACTATTTTCAACTGTTGGGCCCTACCGGTTTCCTGGCTTTATTGAGCCCGGCGCACTACGCTTTGTTTATGCTTCCGGCAGGTATTTTTGTTCTGGGGAGTTTCGGGCATCTTGGACTGCTGAATATAATGGCGCAGTATTCGGCGCACACGGTGCCGGCTGTTTTTATCGCGGCGATAAGCGGGCTAACTGTTCTGCAAAAGAAGCTGTTCCTAAGATTCCCGGGGCATAAGGAGAGGA
>Ga0302251_1000611_pt1 | contig 30129 bp, 23 predicted proteins | sample AAG_RA_Gln_MG_FD_193534 | JGI IMG/M metagenome (GOLD analysis project Ga0302251, IMG submission 193534) | Enriched activated sludge microbial communities from anaerobic digester in WTTP, New Holstein, Wisconsin, United States - AAG_RA_Gln | ecosystem: Engineered > Bioreactor > Anaerobic >... | reverse complement strand
AGCAAAGGGTGCTCGATGAATTGGCGTTTCACCACTGGCGATGCGCGTATCAAGCTGAAGCGCCTTTACCCATCGATTGAGTCTTGACGAACTACTAGGATGGGCCCGATGATTGCAGGAGGTGTGTGGTCATGGAAATGCAGATGCAGGTACGCGCCAAGAACTATCGTCTGACCCCCAATCTACGCGCCTATATCGACAAAAAGGTGCCGCGGCTCACCCGCTACCTGGACGACATCGCCGAGACCAAGGTGGAGCTGGCCAAGGCCGACACGCGCTCCCAGGGACCCCAGGTGGTGGCGCAACTGACGGTCACGCTGCGCAACGGGGTGATCCTCCGGGCGGAGGAGCGTTCGTCCGATCCGTACACCTCGCTCGACGCCGTGCTGGACACGATGGAGCGCCAGGTGGCCCGCTTCAAGGACCGCTACTATGCCAAGAACGGGCGGCGGCGTGCCGGCCAGCCGGCCACCCTTTCGGAGCTGCCGATGGCGCCCGAGTCGCCGGCCCGGCCGGCCGCCGAGGTCGAGGCCGAGCCGCACCTCGTCAAGACCAAGCAGTTCCTCGTCAAACCGATGGACAGCGAGGAGGCCATCTCGCAGATGGAGCTGCTGGGCCACGACTTTTTCATCTTTAACAACGCCGAGACGCAGCGGCTGAGCGTGGTCTACCGCCGCCGGGATGGGCATTACGGGTTGATCGAGCCGATCCAGGAGTAGGGCGAGAGAGCGAGAGAGCGATAAAGCGAAAAACCATACGCGGGGGTGCCGTCGAGGCGCCCCCGCGTTGTTGTGAGGGGATTGGACGTTGGATATCAAGCCTTACTCCCCTCGCGACTGCTTCATCAGCCAGATATAGCCGTCCTCCAGGCTCGGCTCCGCCGAGACAGCCTCCCAAGAGGCACCCGGCTGCCCCAGCACACGGTACTGCACGCCGTCCTGCATCTGCAAGGTCGAGATGATGGTCAGCCCGCCGTCGGGGCGCTCACCGTCGCGGCTCAGGATCGTCCAGACCTGCCCGCGAGCCCGGGCGATGAGCTCCCGCGGCGCCCCGCGAAAGAGAACCGCCCCCTGGTAGAGCACGGCCATGTCGCCGCAGCTCTGGCCGATGTCCTCGACGATGTGCGTGGAGAGGATCACGGTGCAGCTGCGGGCCGCCTCGGCCAGCAGGTTGCGCAGGCGGACGCGCTCCTCGGGGTCCAGGCCGGCCGTGGGCTCGTCGACGATCAACAGCTGCGGCCGGCCGAGCAGGGCCTGGGCGATGCCCACACGCCGCTTCATCCCGCCGGAGCATGTCTTGAGCGGGCGGTTGGCGACCTCGGCGATGCGCAGCTCCTCCAACAACGCCTCGACCTGGCGGCCGCGCTCCTCCCGGCCGGCAACGCCCTTTAGGATGGCGATATAGTCGAGGAACTCGCGCGCCGTCAGGTTGGGGTAGAGCCCCAGCTCCTGCGGCAGGTACCCCAGGAGGGCCTTGACGGCCTGCTTGCCCGAGGCCGTGCGCACGTCGTGGCCCAGGACATGGACTGTGCCGCTGGTCGGCTGGAGCAGGCCGGCCAAGATGCGCATCAGCGTGGTCTTGCCGGCGCCGTTGACTCCCAGCAGGCCAAACATGCCGCTGGTCTGGATCTCGAGGTCGATCCCGGCCAGGGCACGTACGCCGCCCTTGTACACCTTGGTCAGCTCCTGGATAGCAATCATCGCTCTCCTCCTGGCCGGCCGGCGCCGAATGCCAGCACCCCGGCGACGATCAGTTCGAGCAGTCCCGCGGCGGCCGCCAGGGCATAGGCCTCCGCGGCACGCAGCGTCCGCCCCAACCAGACAATGTCGGGCCAGACAGCGTTGTCCATATAGTAGTAGAGGATCGTCGGCCGCAGCGGGTTCAACAGCTGCAGGGGCGAGCTCGTGCCCGCCTGCTGCAAGAGCAGGGGTACGACGATCACGCAGGCCAGGCCGACGAGCAGAGCCCGGAGCGCGTTCGGCTGCCCGGCCGCCGCCAGCACCGTCAGGCCGCAGTTGAGCAGGATCAACACGTTGGTTCCGAGCAGCATGGCGGCCAGGAAGGGCCCCAGCCGGTACGGGCCGACCATGATCCGCCACGCGACCCCGGACAAGGCCATCACCGGCAGGACGGCGGCGGCCACGCTGAGCCAGACGCCCAGCACCTTGCCGGCCAGGTAGACGGGCCGGGGCAGCGGCAGGCTGTCGAGCAACTCGCGCACGCCAAACTGCCGGTCGCGCGGCAGCGCCTCGGCGGCGACAAAGGGGTACATGACCAGCAAAAAGACCGCCGCGGCCGGCCAGCTTCCCAATAGGACGATGCCGGTGTTGTAGGTCAGGATATCGGCCGCCGGAATGTTCAGGGGGTTGCCGGGGAGGATGAACGACCCCTGGAAGTATTGCCACAGGAAGAAGAATACCTGCATCACCAGGTGGGCCAAGAGCATGACCTTGAGCCCGCGCCGGCGCCAGTGGATGCGGAACTCGCAGCGGGCGATGGCCCAGGTTTGAGCCAGGCTATGCGGCATTCCCACTCTCCTTGTGCTGAAAAGCGCGCCGGCCGGCCCGCACCCCGAGGAGGGTCCGTTCGGTGTCGCGCAGGGAGCCGGCCGCCAGGGCAAAGAACAGGCCGCCGAGGCCGGCCAGGACAAGACGGTTCACGACATAGTCGGCCGGCGGCAGCATCCCCGGCTGCAGGTACGGATGCACCACCCAGAGCACGGGCTGGAGCAGATCAAACGGCCGGGGAAAAGGAAACCCCAGGACCGCGGCCGGCAGGAGCAAGCTGCGCCCCAGGAGGGTGCCGGCCCAGCCGAACGCCGTCATGAGCAGGCCCAGGGCCGGCTCCCGCGTCCGTATCGCCAGGACCGCGGCCGCCCCGCCAAAGAACAAGGCCGGCGGCACCCAGCGGGCCAGGGCCAGCAGCACGTCCCTTTCCCCGGCGACGGCCATGGCGGCCGCCATGCCGGTCAGGCCAATTCCCCCTTGCACCGCCAGGGCGACGGCCAGCCGCTCCAGAAAGAGCCAGGGCGTCGGGCGTGGGCAGGCCAGGAGCACCTCCAGCGGCGGCTCGTCGTTCGGGGTCAACAGCGTGACTACCTGGGCGGCCACGGCCAACGGCATGACGATCTCGGCGGCCATCTCGACGCCGCCCCATCCCTGGATGCTCCCCAGGACGACGTAGCCGGCCAGGGCGGCCGCGCCAAGGGCCGGCACCAGCCAGCCGACCCGCCACAGGCTGATGCGCCAGGCAAACCCCGGGAACCTTTTCACGGTGCCCCTCCTGGAGCCCGCTCCGTGCGCCCGGCCGACCACAGCGCCACCAGGACACAGGCCAGGGCGAGCGCGAACAGCCAGGGGCGGGCCGCCGTGGAGGTCAGGTCGGGCCACCAGACGCGCCCGGAGCCGTCGGCTACCACCATACGGCCGACGCTCAGGACCGTCCACAGCGTCATGCTGACGACAATGCCGAACAGGGAATCTTTGCTCAAGACGCTGAGCATAAAGGCCACCATCGAGAGAAAGGTCATTGGGGCCAGCCAGGACAGCACCAACGGCCCAAAGGTCAGGTGGGGAGGCACAAGCGCCAGGACGGCGCTGCCGGCCAGGGCCAACGCGCAGTCCAGGCCAAAGACCACCAGGAGGCGCGCCAACAGCAGCACCTGGACGGGCACGGGCGTGCTCTGCTCCACTTCTAGCGTCTGCTCGACCTGGCCGTTATAGATCAGGGCCGTGCCGGCCGCCGCGGCCAGCGGCGCCAGCAGGACGATGGGCAGGGTGCTCAGGGCGTCGGTGGAGGTATTGAGCAGCGACGTCACCAGGGCGCCCAGGACCAGGATCAAGGCCGAGGCCAACAGGGCCTCGCGCTGGACCACGCGGGCCTGGCTCTGGAGCAGCCGCAGGGGCCACCAGGCGCCGCGCGGCTCGCGGGAAGATGGCGGATGAGCCGCCAGCTCGGCCGCCAGCGTCCGGACCAGGCGGGTCCTTTCTTCCGTGTCGGCCGGCGGCTCGCGGCGCAGGCGGGCCAGCAGCGGGGCCAGGGCCCGCACCTCTTCCGGGGAAGCGGCGTCCTCATCCAGCAGTGTTCTCAGCCGGCGCTGCTCGTCATTTCGATGGGCCATCTTGCCGCTCCAGGAGGGCGCGCAGCCGGCGCAGCCCCAACGACAGTCGTGATTTGACCGTGCCGACGGGAATGCCCAGCACTGCGGCGATCTCGCCGAGGGCCAACTCCTCGCCGTAACGCAGGGCGATGACCTCGCGCTGGCCTTGCGGCAGGGCGGCCAGCATGGCCGCGGCGCGGTGGGCCTCGGCGGCCTCCGCCAGCGCATCCTCGTCGGCATCCTCGGCCAGGCCGGCCAGGGCGCGCCCGTCCACAGGAAAGCTCCGCCGCGTCTCCGCCCGTTTGTAATGGTTGCGGGCCAGGTTCGTGGCGATGGCATAGAGCCAGGCCTTGAACGGCCGTGGGTAGCGGTATTGCCGAATGGCACGCAGGGCCTGGCAGAAGGTGTCCTGGGCCAGATCGGCCGCCAGCTCGCGGTCGCCACCACTCAGCCGGTAGAGGTATCCCACCAGGCGATCATAGTGCCGCTCGACCAGCGCCGCAAGGTCATCCGTCCGGCCCTGCTGAACCCCCAGGGCCAGGTATTCGTCCGAGGGCATCGAATCGCGTTCCTTGGAAACCGGTCTCTGAACCCAATACAACGCAGCGGGGAGAAAGGTTCAGAACTCTTGAAGCACGCGCCGGGCGCGCAGCGTCACCCACTTACTGGGCTGTTTCTTGGGCCCCCAGTCCACCCAGGTCTTGCCGGCATAGTCGTACTCCAGCAACCAGCGTCCCTGGGCATCCTGTTTATCGCGGACGAGAGCCAGCAGGCCATCCAGCCGCGGATCGCCGCCGTACCCCAATCGGAGCAGCGCCTCGGCGACCTGCAGCAGGTCGGTGACGTAAAAGACGGGGAAGCCAAACTTCCACCAATTTCCGCTCGGCTTGGCAGCCCACCCCGCCGGGTAGTTGGCCTCGGTCGGGTCCGTGCCGAGCAGAAACTCGGCTCCTTGCTGAATGGCCTGCTCGATCAGCGGCGTCCGCCGTTCCGCGGGCCAACTGCCGAACGCCATCATCACCTTGGCCGCGCCCCAGGCACAGGGGAGCTTGTTGTTCGCCCCGCAGGCAAAAAGGGGCCCGCACTTGCCGGCATAGTAGCGCCGTTCGGCACCGTGCGCTTGCGCCGGCGCCAGCCCTTCCCCGGTGACGGTGCGCGCCAGCCACTCGAAAGCGGTCTCCAGGCGGGGATCCTGCCAGCCCAGCTCGAGCAGCGCCCAGCAGAGGTTGCCTTGGAGGCAGTCGATCGTGCCGGAAGGCGCGCCGGACATTGTGAATTGCCCACCAGGGCTAAAGGCATTCTCCAACAAGTAGGCGCAGGCCCGGGCAACGCGCTCATCCTCGGCCGCCGCCGCGCCCAACTGGGCCAGCATGAGGATCGACCAGACGGTGGAGCGGTACTTGGGCAGGTAGCCAGGGCCGGGTTCGACCCAGTAGCCGGCCTCGTTCATCTCGGCCAGGATGGTCGCGATGGGCCCCTCCGCGTGGGCCGCCCGGCGCGCAGCGATGAGCTCGGGATCGTGGGAGGGCCGGCACAAGAGGTCGCGCAAGGCCAGGTAGCGGACTCCAGGGGCATCCGGCTCCAACAGCCAGGATAGCAGCCGCGCGTGGCCGGCGGGCTCGTCGGACAGCGGCAGTTCGGAGAGAGGGATCTCCACAGCACACCTCCGAGAGGAAACGGATCCTATTCGTTCAACCGTGCCAACACCGTCTTTTCCTGAAAGTATCCGATCAAGGCGTCGGCGGCCAGGTAGAGCGCCAGGGCGCAGGCCCATAGCGCCAGGAGTGGGGCCCAGAGGGCGACGACGTTGGTCTGCAGGGCGTTCATCCCGTCGCGCAGCAGGCTGCCCAGCGCCGGCGTGGGCGGTTGCATCCCCACCCCGACATAGTCCACCGTGGCCCCGATCCCCAGGCCGAAGAGGACGGCGCCGGCGAAGAGCGCCCCCAACCCATCCAGCAGCGCGCCCGTCTGCCCAGGCGCCCGGCCCAGCCACAGCGTCTGGGCCGCACGGATCGTCCGCGGCAGGAGGGCGAGCGCCACGGCGCCCAGCACCGGCAGCCAGTTCACCTCCGTCGGGGCATCCGCGGCGGGAAGCCGGCGCGCCACCAGGAGCGCGGCCGGCAAGGCGGGGAGATAGAGCGCCACGTCGGCCGGCCAGAGGAGCACGTCGGACAGCGATTCGCCGAGCAGGGTGCGCTGCGACGACAGGTAGCCGGCCAGGACGCCGTAGCCCCCACCGACCAGGACGGCCCCGATGGCCCCGATCACCGCCGCGGAGAGCGACAACAACGTGCCGCGCAGCACCCGCGCCTGGATGTCCCGGCCCTGCGCATCGGTCCCCCAGGGATGCTCCGGGCTCGGTTCCTGGCTGCGGACCGCCGTATCGGTCCGCAGGACGGCCTCGGGGCTGCTGAACACGCCGGCCGCGGCCAGCCCGAACGGCACCAGGAGCAGCCCCAGCGCCGCGACCACATAGACCTTGCGGGCCCGCAGCCGCCAGGGCGCGGGCGCGGCCGGCTCCGGTTCCTTCCGCACCAACCGCTCCAGCCAGCGGAACAGCTCGGCCGCCAGCCGCCCGACGAGGATGAAGAGGGTCAGCGCGGTGAGCGCGCCGAGCAGCACCGGGTAGTCTTTGCGCAGGAGCCCCTCGGCCACGGCTCGGCCCAGGCCCGGCCAGGCAAAGGCCGTCTCCACCAGCACCGCCGCGCCTACCACGCCACCGCTCTGCCCCAGCAGCGTGCCCAGTGCCCGCAGGAGGCCGGCCGGCCCCCGGCGGGCGCCCCCCGGCGCGCGCGGCAGCGTCAGCTCGCGGGCGGCAGCCTGGGCCGTCGCCACGGCAGGAAGGGCGGCCAGCGCCAACGCCGGCAGCCCCAGGTGGCGCAGGGTATCGGCCGCGTTGGGAGCCTCGCCCACGGTGGCCATGCCGACCGCCGGAAGCAGCTGCCAGCGAAAGGCCAGAAAGTAGACCAGGACAACCCCCAGTCCCCAGGCCGGCAGGGCCGCCGGGGCGAAGCAGACGATCCGGCCCAGCCCCTTGAGCACCGAGCCTAACGGGCCGGCGCGGTCCTCCAGCCGGTGCACGAGGACGGCCACGAGCGCCAGGATCAACGCCAGGGCCAGCGCAAGCCCCATGGCCGCCCCGACCAGGAGCAGCGTGTTGGGCAGGCGCTCGGCCACGATCTCGGCCACGAGCATGGGGTTCTGCACCCGCGAGACCGCCCAGTTCACCGCCGCGGCCCCGCCGGGCTGCGCGCCCGCCAGGCCGGCCACCAGCCCGCCGATGATGACCCTCGACAGGACCCAGGCCAGCACCAGCAGCACGACGCGGCGCGGAAGCTGCAGCACGGCGGCTAGGGGCAGCCTCCCCCCAGCGACAGTCGGGGACACGGCTTCAGAAGCTGGATATTCGGCCATCGTTTTCTCCTTGGCGTTGGATGATGTGGGCTCCTTTGTACCATAGATGGGGCGGGATGTCAACGGTGCTGATCGGTTGTCGGGGATCGGTGATCTGTGGTCTGGATGCCAGGTTTGCCTTTTCCGATCCCCGAAACCGATCCCCGATACCCCTCCCCAACTTGCACATTGCCCCGAGAGCGCCTATAATGTCCCCAAAACCAGCGCGAGGTGCCGAGCCATGCCCATCCACGTCGAACTGCGCCGCGATCCTGCCGTCTTCTCCGAACTGGCCACCGAGTGGTCCGCCCTGCTGCACCGCAGCGCCGTGGACACGATCTTTACCACGCCGCAGTGGCAGGCAGTGTGGTGGAAGCATTTCCAGGCCGGCCGCGAGCTGCGCATCCTCCTTGCCCGCGACGACGGCGAACTCGTGGGCATCGCCCCGTTCTACGCCGTGGAGCATGGCGGGCAGACGCTCCTGCAGTTTGTCGGCGGTGTAGAGATCTCGGACTATCTCGATTTTGTCATCGCCCAGGGCCGCGAGGAAGAGGTCTACCGCGCCCTGATGCTCTACCTGCGGGACGATGCCCCGCCCTGGGACCTCCTCGACCTGCACTGCCTGCCCGGCCATTCCCCGACGCGGGCCGGCCTCCTCTGCCAGGCCTGCGCCGAGTGCTGCTCGGAGGATGTCCAGGCTCAGCAGGAGGAAGCGGCCCCCTACATCCCCCTGCCCGCCGATTGGGAGACCTACCTGGGCACGCTGGACAAGAAGCAGCGCCACGAGGTCCGCCGCAAGATGCGGCGCGCCGAGACCGAGGCTGAGGTGCGCTGGTACCGGGTGCAGGAAACGGCCCAGCTCGAGGAAAGCGTCGCGCACTTTCTCGCGCTGCACCGGGCCAGCCATCCCGAGAAAGACGCCTTTATGACGCCCCAGATGGAGGGCTTTTTCCGCGAGATGGCCCGCGTCGCCTGGGAGCAGGGCTGGCTGAACCTCTACCTGCTCTGGATCGACGGCCGGCCGGCGGCCACGATGTGGTGCTTCGACTACGGCGACGACCTCCTCGTCTACAACTCGGGCTACGACCCCACCTGGCGCTACGAGCTCTCCTCCGGGATCGTCCTGCTCTCCTATTGCATCCAGGAGGCCATCGCCCGCGGCAAGAAGCGCTTCGACTTTATGCGCGGCGACGAGGTGTACAAGTATCGCTTCGGGGCCGTAGAGGGCGCCGTGTACCGGCTCGTCGTGCGCAAGCACACGCCATAGTCCGGCAATTTGGCCACCCAGTCACCTTTCACGTCTTCCACGCGTCACCTTCCGGAGGTTCCCATGCCCACCGAAGCTGCCCTCTCCATCCAGGGCCTGTTCAAATCCTACGGCCGCGTCCCGGCCCTGCGCGGCCTCGATCTGGAAGTCAAACAAGGGGAAATCTTGGGTTTCCTCGGCCCCAACGGGGCCGGCAAGACCACGACCATCCGCTGCCTGCTGGACCTCATCCGTCCGGACGGTGGCACCATCCGCGTGCTGGGGCTGGACCCCCAGGCGCAGCCGGTGGCGGTCAAGGCGCGCTGCGGCTACCTGCCGGGCGAGCTAGCGCTGCAGGACAATACGACCGTCGAGGGGCTGCTGCGCTACCTGAGTCGCCTGCGCGGGGGCCGTGTGGACTGGACGTACGTGCGGGAGCTGGCCGGCCGGCTGGAACTCGACCTCAAGCGCCCGCTCAAGAACCTCTCCAAGGGCAACAAGCAAAAGGTGGGGGTCGTCCAGGCGCTGATGCACCGGCCGGAGCTGCTGCTGCTGGACGAGCCCACCGCCGGCCTGGACCCGCTGATGCAGCAGGAGGTGCTCAAGCTCCTCCGCGAGGCGCGGTCCAACGGCGCGACCGTCTTTTTCTCCTCGCACATCATCAGCGAGGTGGAGGAGGTCGCCGAGCGGGTCGGGATCATCCGCCAGGGCCGGCTCGTCGAGATGGCGCAGGTCGCCGCGCTCGTGCACCGCGCCCTGCGCCGGGTCACGGTGCGCTTCCGGGAGACGGTGGACGCGGGCGCTCTGGCCGGCCTGCCGGGGGTGACGGTGCTCTCGGCGGAGCCGGCGGGCGTCACCTTGCAGGTCCAGGGGGAGATGGACGGGCTGATCAAAGCGCTGGCCGCCTGGCCGGTGGTCGACATGGAGACGGTGCGGCCGTCGCTGGAGGAGGTCTTTCTGGCCTACTACCAGGGCGGTCCGGCCAGCGGGGAGGTGCGCTAATGGGCACCGAGTTCCGCTACACCCTGAACCGCTTCCGCGGGCAGATTCTCGGCTGGGGACTCTCCATCGCCGCGCTGGGCCTCTTCCTCGTGCCGTTCTACGACGTCTTTGCGGAGCAGAAAGAGGGGCTGCTGCAGCTGCTGGAAAGCTACCCCAAGGGGCTCATGGCTTTCTTTGGCGACATGACCGAGTTCTTTTCGCCGGCCGGCTACCTGGACACCTACCTGTCCTACCTGCCGGTGATTGTCGGTATCTTTGCCGTGCTGGGCGGGAGCGGCCTGCTCGCGGGGGATGAGGAGAGCGGCCGGCTAGACCTGGTGCTGGCCCAGCCCGTGGGGCGCACGGCGCTCTTCTTCGGCCGTCTGGCCGCCTTCGTCCTCACCACCGTGGGAATCATGGCCATCAGCTGGTTCGGTTTCTCCGTGACGCTCGGCTCGACCGCGCTGGAGATGACCTGGGGCCAGATGGCGCTGCCCTTTATCACCCTGCTGGCACAGATGCTCCTCTATGGTATGTTGGCGCTTGCCTTGAGCCTGGTCCTCCCTTCACGCCGTCTGGCGGCATCGGCGGCCGGCCTGGTGCTGGTAGCCAGCTACTTTCTCAGCTCGCTGTCGCGCATCAACAAGGACCTCCGCGTCGTGGCCCAGCTCCTGCCGCACGACTACTACCAGGGCGGCAAAGCCGTCGCCGGGCTGAACCTGACCTGGCTGTTTGGGCTGCTAGCGGCGAGCGCAGTCCTGGCGCTGCTCGCCTGGGTGCTCTTTCTGCGGCGGGACATTCGCGTGAGCGGGGAAGGGGGCTGGCGGCTGCCGGGGAGGTGATCGGTGATTGGTGATCGGTGAACGGGTATCGGTGATTGGGGAAAGAGTACCTGGCGCCTTGCATGGCCAACGCATCAGCGGATCGCGGCGGCTGTAGGGCGGCCGTAGGGCAGGCGTCAGGTTTGTTCCTCCCGCATGTTGTACAATCAAGGGGAGAGCAGAGACGAGGAGGACATGATGGCTGGCGATCGGGAACGCGTCTTTCGTGGTGGGGTATTTCTTGCACTACTGGCTTTGCTGTTGAGCGGTTGCGCCACTACGACCGCGCCGCCCCCTCCCACGCCGTACCCGACCGCCTCGTCCCTCCCGACGGCCGGCCCGACCCCAACCCCCGCGCCGAGTCCCCCCACCCAGACGCCGATATCGAGCCCTCGCCCCACGCGCACGCCCACGCCAACGCGTACCCCCACACCGACGCCCTCCTTCCCCGCCGCGGCGGCCGTGCCGGCAGGCTGGCCGGCCCTCCCTGCCGACCTCTACTTTCTGCGCGACGGGCACCTCTGGCGCTGGCCGGCCGCGGGTGGAGAGCTGCAGCATATCGCGGGGGACTCGTTGGTGGCCTATCGCGGCACACCGGACGGGCGGCGGGTGGTCTACCTGACCGCCGAAGGCCGCTACTACCTCCTGGATGAGGGCGGCCCGGGACCCCAACTGCTTCCCACGACCGGGCGGCCGCTCGTCTACTACACGACGCGGGGCAACATCCTGAACCCCGATCTCAATGACCTGCTGCGACTCGACCAGTTCGCCCTGGCCCCGGATGGCCGCTACCTGGTCTATATCGCCTGGGGCGCGGATGCGCCGCCGACGACAGTTGAACCTGCCGCGCCGGCCTCCACGCCCGCCACCCAGGTGCGCGGCACCCTCTATGCATGGGACCTGGACGGCGGCGAGCAGACCGAACTGGGCCTTTGCACCGACGAAGGTGGGCTGGGGACGACGGCTTGCGAGGGGCTGCTCCTTTCGCCTGACGGCACACAGGTTGCCTACGCGGATGCGGTCGGGCTATGGGTGGCCCAGGTCCCCGCCGGCGACCACCGGCTCTTGGCGGCGCACATCGAGCCCGGCGGGAGCCCCTATTCGAGGATCATGCTCCCCCACGCCTGGTCGCCGAACGCGCGGTGGCTATTGGCGAGAGTAGCCCATTATGAGGGGTATGGCCTGGCCATGATCGATGTCCGCCGCGGGACAATGCAGGACCTCCCCGACGCGTTCTGCTACGTGGGCTGCTACATCGAGGGAAGCTGGGCCGGAGACACATTGACGGTGGCCACGATTGGCATCTCCGCAACGCTCTACCTAGCCCAACCGGCTGAAGGGGGAAAGCTCACCGTACAGCGGCTGCTCTCCCCGGAGCAGGTGTTGGCTTATACCCCACGCAGCGTCTACCTTCGGCCCGACAGCCGATTGGCCTTTGCCCACTTCCGTGACGCCCAAGCCCCAGAGTCCCCGGCCGGGATTTATGCCCTGGCGGTCGATGGCTCCCTGGAAGAGATTGCCCCCCTGCCCGAGGAGAGCGACTACTGCCGTGATGGGGATTGTGGGACACCGCGGGTTCTGTGGGCCCCCGCGGGATCAGCCTTCCTATACCTGGATATGGAGGCCGATCCTGCCCTGCTCGGCCTCCCCTCCAGTTCCGTCCTCTGGGACGTGCGGGACCTGCTGCGTGGGGCGTATGGGTTTCGCTGGGGCAGCGCCCGGTAGGCGGGGGAAAATAGAGAAAGCAGCGGAGGAAAACGGACAAGCGAACCATCAACAGAACGATTTCTCCATTCCACAACCCGCAACCTGCCAACCCGTAACCTTCCCCTTGCCTCCTGCCTCCTCCAGAAATATGGTATAATACCCCCAGACGCGATTCGCAGCCTGAAAGGGTGCGCCATGCTCACCTGGCTCCGCTCCTGGATCGTTCCCGCCTTTGCGGATGAGGACATCAACCGCCGGGCCCGCCTGCTCAACGTGATGGCCGTCTTTGCCCTGCTCCTGGCCATCGTCGTCAACCTCTTTCTGGTCGCGACGGCCGAGCTGTGGGAAGGCCGGCTCATCGCCATCGTCACCATGGTGGTCTCACTCCTGTGGATCGGCACAACCCTCTTTCTCTCCCGCCGGGGGCAGGTCGGCGCCGGCAGCCACCTTCTCCTGTGGGGCGGCGTGGTGCTGGCCGCGGCCTCGAACCTCACGGACCCGAACGCGGGGATGGAGGACCCTGTCTGGGGACTGCTCTCGGTCATTGTCGTGGCCGCGGCCCTGCTTCTGGGAACCCGCTGGGCGGTATCCTTTGCCGTCATCGAGACCGTGCTCTATGTGGGGGCCAACCTGGCCGAGGTGTACGGCCTGATTCCGCGAAGCGCGATCAAAGCCCTGCCGAACGTCCCCTATCGCATAGCGATGACCAGCGGCGTGCTGCTTGTGCTGGCGGTCCTGGGCTGGCTCTTTGGCAGTGGGCTGGAACGGGCCCTGCGCCAGGCCCGCCAACGGGCGGACGAGCTGGCCGAGGCCAAGGAGCGCCTCGAGCGCACCCAGGCCTACCTGGAGCAGACAGTGGAGCGGACGGTGGCCGCGTATACCACCTTTGCCCAGCGCGTGGCCGCGGGCGACCTGGCCTCGCGCCTGGAGCCGGTCGACGAGGCCAACCCGCTGGCCGCCCTGGGGCGGAGCCTCAACGCGATGGTCGAGGGGCTGCAGCAGATCAGTGCGCAGGTGCACGAGGCAGTGGGTGAGTTGACGGCGGTGGCCGGCGGCATCCAGGCAGTCTGCGCGCAGCAAGGCGCGGGGGCCGGCCGCCAGTCCGAGGCCATCGGCGCGGCCTCTTCCACCATCGCCGAGGTCCGCGCGCTCACGGAACAGACGGCCGAGCGCGCCGAAGGGGTGGCCGGCCTGGCCCGGCAGACGGCCGAGGTCTCGCGCTCCGGCGAGCAGGCCGTGGCCGAGACGGTCGCCGGGATGGGCCAGGTCAAGGAGCGGGTGGGCGAGATCGCTGCCCACATCCTGACGCTGGCCGAGCAGATGGGGGCCATCGAGCAGATCCTCACCACGGTCGGCGAGGTGGCGAAGCGCTCCAGGCTGCTGGCATTGAACGCGGCGGTGGAGGCGGCGCGGGCCAGCGAGTCGGGCAAGTCGTTCGCTGTCGTCGCCGGGGAGATGCGCGGGCTGGCCGAGCAGAGTCGGGGGGCGACGGAGCAGATCGGCCGCATCATCGCCGAGCTGCGGCAGGAGGTCGCCGCGGCGGTCCAGGCGACCGAAGAGGGCGTCCAGCGGGCCGACGCGGGTGTGCTCCTGGCGGGCGAGGCCGGCGAGGCCATCCGCCGGCTGGCCGAGGGCGTGGCCGCCTCGGCACAGGCGGCGGTCCAGATCGCGGCCGCGGCCGGCCAACAGATCGTCGGCGTGGAGCAGGTCGCCGGGGCGATGGACAAGATCCACCAGGTGACGGCGCTCGGGCTGGACAGCACGCGCCAGGCGGAGCAATCGGCGGAGGAGTTGAACCTCTTGGCCGACCGGCTGCGCGAGATCGTGGCGCAGTATCGGTTGTGACTGGTGATTGGTGATTGGTGATTGGTGACTGGTGATTGGGGATTGGGGACTGGTGATTGGTAACTGGTAGCCAGAGATGGTTTTCCCGATACCCGATACCCGATACCCGATACCCGATACCCGATACCCGATACCCGATAACCCACCATCAAGGATGCTCCGATGCGGTTGGCCTACTTCAGCCCCCTCAATCCCATACCGTCCGGGATCTCGGACTATAGCGAGGACCTCCTCCCCTACCTCGCCGCTTATGCCGATGTGGAGATCTTTATCGACGCCGGCTACCGGCCGGCCAACGCCGACATCGCGGCGCACTTCCCCGTCCAACCGTTCCAGCGCTACGCCAGGCGGGCCCGCCGGCCGGCCTATGACGCGACCCTCTACCACGTCGGCAACAGCCCGGCCCACGATTACATCCTCAAGACGCTGGAGAAGCACCCCGGCGTCGTCGTCCTGCACGATTACGTGCTCCACCACCTGGTGCTCTGGCGCGCCTTTCGCTACGGCGACGGCACGGCCTACCACGACGCCATGGTCCGCTACGGCGAGGCCGCCTGGAAGCTGGCGCTGCACATGATGCGCGGGCAGATGTCGGACGAGGTCTTTCAGTACCCGTTGTGCGAAGAGGTCGTCGGCCAGGCGGCGGCCGTGATCGCGCACAGCGAATACGTTGCCGGCCAGGTGCGCGCCCTGCGGCCGGAGCTGCCCGTCGCGGTTGTGCCAATGGGCGTGCCGCTCCCGGCCCTGCCGGAGCGCGCCCTCGCCCGCGAACGCCTGGGTTTGCCCCCAAACGCGCTGGTCCTGTCCTCCTTTGGCCACATCAACCCCTACAAGCGTATGGAGCCGGCCCTGCGCGCCTTCCGCCGCCTGCGAGAAGACTACCCCGCGGCCCTCTTCGTCCTGGTCGGCAGCGTGTCGCCCCACCTGGACCTGGCCGGCCTCATCCGCCGGCTGGGGCTGGCGGACAGCGTGCGCGTGACCGGCTACGTCGAGACGGGCGCCTTTAACGGCTACCTGGCGGCGAGCGACATCTGCCTGAACCTGCGCTACCCCACGGCGGGGGAGACCTCGGCGAGCCTGCTGCGCATCCTGGGGGCCGGCCTGCCTACGCTCGTCTCGCGCACCGGCGCCTTTTGCGAGCTGCCGGCCGACGCCGCGATCCAGGTAGGCGTGGGGGCGGAGGAAGAGGACGAGCTGCACGCCTTTCTTGATCATCTGGCCGGCCATCCCGAGGCGCGCGCGGCCCTGGGCGCAAGGGCCCGGCATTATGTCACGACACGCCACGCGATGGAGGCCGCGGCGGCGGGGTACGCCGGCTTCCTGGCGCAGCTGGCCGGGCAGGAGCCTCCGGCGCCGCGGCGCGCGCCGCTCTTCGTCCCCCAGACCGGCCGGCCGGCCCCTCTCCCCGCGACGCCGCCGGCGCCGCCGCCCCTGGAAAAGCCCACCACCCTGCCGGCGCAGGTCGCCGCCCAGGCGCTGGCCGAGCTCGGCCTGACCGAGGACGACAGGGCGTCGCTCCAGGCGGTGGCCGAGGTGCTGGCCGAGCTGCCCGAGCTGGCATGAAAATAGCCTGTGCCTACATCAACGTCCGCGTGGCCGGGGGTACCTTGCGAAGGTCCTGCGGACCTTCGCAAGGTACCCCCTCCGCGACGACGACACTTACATGGTTTATGGTGCCCCGAAGGGGCATGTCCACTGCTTTGAAAACAGCCCAACTCGTTTGCGGCAAGCCCTGGAGCGAAGCGTAGTGGCGCACCCGCTTTCATCGTAGGCGGCGCGATATGGGCTCCTATCGGCATAGCTCTGGAGGGAAATTCCCATGAAGACACGCCCTCTTTTCCCCTACCTGCTCCTGGGCGCGCTCCTGCTGGCCATGGGGCCTTCGGCCGCGCGGAACGGGGCCCTGCCGCAAGGCGGCCGCCCTTTGGCCGGCCGTGAACCCGCCCAGAGCTGCCGGGCGCGGCTCAACGACGCGCCGGCGGACTATCCTTCCGTCCAGGCCGCGGTGGACGCCAGCACCCACCCCACCGACGTCGTCAAGGTGGCGGGGCACTGCGCCGGGGTGGAGCAGCGCGCCGGCCTCACGCAGACTGTCTACCTGAGCAAGACGCTGACGCTTCAGGGCGGCTACACCTTCACCAACTGGACGGATCCCGACCCCCTCCTCCACCCGACCATGCTGGACGCGCTGGGCGCGGGGCGGGCGCTGCTGGTCGTCGGAAACGTCACGCCCACGCTGGCCGGCCTGCGTTTCACGGGCGGCGACGCGCTCCGCGCCGGCGCCGACCCCTACGGCCAGGGCCGCGGCGGCGGGCTCTACCTCTGGGGCGCCGTGGCAGAGATCAGCGGGTGCCTCTTTTACAGCAACACCGCCGACTCGGGCGGGGGGATCTATACCTACGACAGCCTCCTCACGATGCGCGGCAGCACCCTGACGGCCAACGCGGCGCCCTTCTTTGGCGGGGGGATGCTGATGTACGGGGGTGCCGGCCGGCTGGAGGGCAACCTCTTTTTCTCCAACACTGCCGGCATGGGGGCCGGGGCCTATTTCGGCTCCGACGCCCTGACCCTGACGAACAATGCCTTTCTCTCCAACACCGCCCTGTACGAGGGCGGGGGCCTGATTGTCGAGATCTATGGCGGGAACTCGGAGCTGGTGGGGAACGAGGTGGTCGGCAACCGGGCCTACTTCAACGGGGGCGGGCTGTACTTTGGGGAGGAGGTGCGGGGGGGCAGTGGGAGAGCGGGTGACGCCCCGGACCCCCGCATCGAACCGTGCTGTGGGGCGGGGCTGTACCCGGTGGTGGGGCCTGCCTCGTACGCCTCGTTGTTGGGGTGCTATAACTGTGCACAATCGGGTTCCAGGGGAGAACTGGCCTGGTCGGGAATAGCCTCAGCCGGTTCTCCAGCAAGGTCCTGTGCAGAGGGTCCGGGGGACTGCAAGTCCCCCGGCGGGGTGCAGGGGCAGAGCCCCGGCAAAGAAATCCTGGACGCACCCTCGCGGGGTGCAGCGGCCAAGCCCCTGCTCTTTGCCGGTAACCTCATCGCCCACAACTGGACGGCCGGCCACGGCGGGGGGGTGTACATGGGCGGTGACGGCGGCGCGGCCGAGCTGGTCGGGAACATGGTGCAGGAGAACACGGCCGGCGGCGATGGCGGGGGGATCTACCTGGACAATAGCGCCGACCCGACGCCGATCCTCAGCAACACCGTGAGCGGGAACACGGCCGGCGGCGACGGCGGCGGCATCTACCTGGCGACCACGACGGCGACGGTCCGGGGGAACGTCGTCCAGGGTAACCTTGCCGGGGGCAACGGCGGCGGTGGACACGGGCGGGGGGTCTGGAGCGGCAACACCTTTTCCGGCAACGAGTCCATGGGGAGCGGAGGAGGATTGTACGGCGGCGGCACCCTGGCCCGCAACGCCGTGGTCTCGAACGGCGCGCGTTACGGCGGGGGCATCTACCTGTCCCCAGGGCCGACCGTGATTGTAGAGAACACGGTGCGATCGAACACTGCCGCCGAGGGAGGCGGCCTCTACCTCACCGCGGGCCCCGTCACCTTGACGGCCAATCTCATCGCCTCCAACGACGGCGGCAAACGCGGCGGCGGGGCGTACCTGGATCAAAGCACTGCGATCGTGCAATCCAATGTGATTGCTTCTAACGAGGCGAACGACGGCGGGGGATTGTTCCTGGACGGGTACCTGTCCGGGCAGGACGATGCCCTGCTCGTCAACAACTGGATCGTGGATAACCGCTCTTGGGGCTATGGGGGAGGGGGCTTGCACGTCGAGGACTTTGCCCTCTCCCGGCTGTCGCACAATACCCTTGCTCGCAACACGGGCGACGCCGGCATCTTTCTCCGGGGCAACACGGGGCGTTGGAGCACGGTGGTCCTCACCGACACGATCCTGGTGAGCCACACAGTGGGGCTGTACGTCGAATCCGGCAACACCGCCCGGCTGGAAGCCACCCTCTGGGGCAACGACGCCGACTGGGCCGGGGACGGCGCCATCGTCACCGGCACGGTCAACCTCTGGGGCCCGCCGGCCTTCCTCGACCCGGCCGACGGGGATTACCACATCGGCGCCCTTTCCGCCGCGCTGGACGCGGGCGTGGACGCGGGCGTATACGCCGACATCGACGGCGAGCCGCGGCCCCTCGGCGCGGGGTACGACATCGGGGCGGACGAGGCCGGCGCGCGGCTGGCCCTGGCCAAGTATGCCGTCCCGGACCCGGTGGCCGCCGGGAGTCTATTGACCTACACCCTCCTCCTCACCAACAGCGGCGTCATCTCCCTACACGCTGTGCTCAGCGAAACCCTGCCGGCGCACGTCACGCCCACCGGCGTGCTCACCTGGAGCGCGGCACTGGCTCCCGGCGGCGCCTGGACGCGGGAGGTTGTCGTCGCGGTGGAGGAGGGCTATGCCGGCCCGCTCGTGAACACGGCGGCGGTGACGACGGTGGAAGGGCTGGCCGGCCGGGCCGCCGTCACTGTCACGGCGGTGGTGCCCATCCTGGGCCTGGCGGCGTGGAACGACGGCCCCACCGTGCTCGGCGCGTGGACGACATTGACCGCGACCATCGCCGCGGGGACCGGCGTGACCTACACCTGGGCGCTGGGCGACGGCGCCGTCGTCCATGGCCCCTGCGTTCTGACGTACACCTATCCCGCGGCCGGCCTCTACACCGCCGTCGTCACGGCCAGCAACGCGGTGAGCGCGGCTGCGGCCGGCACCGTCGTCGCGATTGTGCCGGAGCTGGGCTGGCGGATCTATGTGCCGCTGGTGGTGCGGGGGCTCAGTCGCCAATGATCTTGACGAGCACGCGCTTCCGGCGCCGGCCGTCGAACTCGCCGTAAAAGATCTGCTCCCACGGCCCCAGGTCCAGCCGGCCCGCCGTCACCGCCACGACGACCTCGCGCCCCATCACCTGGCGCTTGAGGTGGGCGTCGGCGTTGTCCTCGCCGGTGCGGTTGTGGCGGTAGCGGCCGACCGGCTCGTGCGGGGCCAGCTGCTCCAGCCACTCCTCATAGTCGGCGTGGAGCCCCCCTTCGTCGTCGTTGATAAAGACGCTGGCCGTAATGTGCATCGCGTTCACCAGGACCAGCCCTTCCCGTACGCCGCTGGCCCGCAGCGCTTCCTCGACCTGCGGCGTGATGTTGATAAAGGCCCGCCGGGCGGGCACGTTGAACCACAGCTCCTGACGATAGCTTTTCATCAGCGTCCTCCTGCAAGCGTTCTGCACCGCACAGTATACCGGAAGCGACCGGCCGGCGCAACTCCACGGCCGTATCCCCCTCGTTGCGGTGCGGCCCCATGGCCGGGTCCGGCCGCGGGCCGCGCGGCGCGCCCGGCAGGCATTGTGCCGCGGCGACGGGAGGGGCCCGCGGACATGCAGGCCGGCCGCCAGAGAGTTGACTTCAGCGAGCATTGGGCCTATAATCCGTCTGCCATAGCGGCGAGGTATTCCATGCGCATCGCCATGTTGAGCGTCCACACCTGCCCCCTGGCTACGCTGGGGGGCAAAGATACGGGGGGCATGAACGTCTACGTCCGCGAGCTGGCCCGCGAGCTCGGCCGGCGCGGCGTCGCCGTGGACGTCTACACCCGCGCCCAGGATCCGCAGATCCCCCCGGTGCGCTGGCTGGGGGAGAACGCCCGCGTCATCCACATCGCCGCCGGCCCGCAGGAGCCGCGCGACAAGAACAGCCTCTGGCAGTACCTGCCCGAGTTCGCCACCCAGGTCCGGGCCTTTGCCGCCGCCGAGGGACTCACCTACGACGTCCTCCACAGCCACTACTGGCTCTCGGCCCTGGCCGCCCGCGAGCTGCGCGCAGCCTGGTCCGTGCCCATCGTCCACATGTTCCACACCCTGGCCGCCGTCAAGGATATCGTCGGGCAGGACCAGGGCTACCGCGAAGACCGCCGCCGACTCGCCGCCGAGGGCGAGATCGTCCGGTTCGTGGATGCGATCGTCGCCGCTACGCCGCTGGACAAGGAACAGATGGTCACGCACTACCAGTCCCCGGCGGAACACATCCACGTCATCCCCCCGGGCGTGAACCTGGACATCTTTCACCCGATCGACCGCCAGGGGTCCCGCGGGCGGGTCGGCACGCCCTGCAACCCGTGCGGGGAGGCCCACATGCTGCTCTATGTCGGGCGGATGGACCCGCTCAAGGGCGTGGACGACCTCTTGCGCGCGCTGCCCTACGTGGCCCAGGACTTGCCCGCCGATTGGCCCTGTCAGGCGTGTCTCGCCCTCGTCGGGGGGGATGCCGAGAGCACGGACGAAGCGCTGCGCCGGGAGATGGCCCGGCTGGAGCAGCTGAAGCAGGAACTGGGGATCGGCGAGCTGGCGACCTTTCTCGGCCGGCGCGACCAGGACGAACTGCCCTACTACTACTCCGCCGCCGACATCTGCATCGTCCCCTCCCATTACGAGTCCTTTGGGATGGTAGCCCTGGAGGCCCTGGCCTGCGGCACACCGGTGATCGCCTCGCGCGTGGGCGGGCTCACCTATATCGTCGAGGATGGGGTGAACGGCTTTCTCGTGCCCACGGGCGAGCCCCAGTCCCTGGCCCACCGCATCTCCCAACTGCTGGAGGACTGCCAGCTGCGCCGGCAGATGGGGCTCTATGGGGTCGAGATGGCCCGGGAGTACGCCTGGCCGCAGATCGCCGATCGGGTGGTAGAGCTATACGCGGGGCTGGGGGCGGTTTGACACCCCGACGAGGCGCTGGTATACTGCGGGGGCAAGGAGCAAGAAGCAAGGGGGAGGCGGCAGGTTGGCGGTTGCAGGTTCCAGGTTGTAACCTGCAGACCCGCGGCCGGCAACAGACCAACCTCACCCTGTGAACCTGTAAACCTGCAACTCGTAACCTGTACCTGATCATAGTCTAAAGGAGGATCTGATGAAACACAAGCTACTGTCCCTATTGATCCTGATCCTGCTGGCCGGTTCGCTCCTGCCGGCCGGCCTGACCGGCGTGCCGGCAGCCCAGGCGACGGCCTACCACGCCATCGCCATCGACGGCGACCTGAGCGACTGGGCCGCCGACGAGGACATGGAGGCCGACGGCGCCTACGGCCTCTACCTCACCTGGGACGCCAGCAACCTCTACCTCGGCCTCACCGGGGCCACCCTCGGCGACACCCCCAGTCAGGACAAGAGCTTTTACGCCTGCTTCGACACCGACCAGACCGCCGGGTCCGGCGCCGCGGCGGACGGCTACAGCAACGTCACCTTTATCACGACCACCTTCGCCCCCGAGTACTGCTACTACTTTGCCGGAGGCTCCGGCTGGTACGAGTGGTCTACCTGGAGCGGCGCGGCCTGGACCTGGAACGGCTGGCGCAACGACGGGACCTATTACAACTGGCCCGGCAACACGGCACCCATCCCGGGCTCGGAGCTGACCATCCTCCGCAGCGACATCGGCAGCCCCAGTGCCCTCCGCGTGGTCGCCTGGCTGACCCCCGAAGAGTCCGGCGCGCTCGACGCCTCCTGGCCCACGGCCAACCCCACCGGCGCGGCCCCGACGCTGCCGCTGTTCTACCACCTGCCCACCCTAACCGACGGCGTCTCCCCGGATCGGTCGCGCCTGGCCAACCACGTCGTCGCCAACGAGTTTGCCCCCAAGGGCACCGAGTGGGTCGAGATCTATAACCCCACCGCCGCGGCCGTCTCCCTGCAGGGCTGGTACGCCGACGATGCCGCCTGCGGCACGGGGACGAGCGTGATCGGCGCGGTGACCCTCGACCCGGGCGCCACCTATGTCATCGACGCGAGCCAGCCGGGCGACAACTTTACCTTTGACAACGGCGGCGGCACCATGTACCTGTGCGACGCCAGCCACAACGAGGTCGACCAGGCGGGCTACGGCTACCTCGGCGGCGCGCCCATTTCCCACGCTCAAAGCGGCATCAACAACACCACGGCCCGCACGCCCAACGGCACCGACACGGACGACCCGGCGCGGGATTGGAACGTCGCCACGACGCCGACCAAGAACGCACCCAACACCGCTCCGGCGGTCCTCCTGGGCAGTTCGCTGACCATCAACGAGGTGGAATACGCCGGCAGCAGCGCCTCCTCGCGCGTGGAGCTCTACAACCCCACTGCCGAGGCCATCGACCTCAACGGCTGGCTCTTTTCCGACGGCGACCGCCCACCCTGGGCCATTATCACCACGACCACCACGCTGCTCCCCGGCGAAGTCTATTACTTCCCGTACAGCGACCTGAACAACGGGGGCATCGGCGGAACGGACGTCTCTTACCTCTTTACCCCCACCGGCATCCGCGTTGACCAGCTCGGCTGGAACGGCGTGACCCTGGTGAACTCGGCGCAGCGCATCTGCGACGGCGAGGGCCCCAACGACGGCTACAACTGGGCCACCTCCGGCGGCGGCAGCACGCTGCTCGACCTGCCGCAGACCTATGGCGCGCTGAACTGCCTGCCCGACGCGGGGATCGCCAAGGCCGGCCCGGGCTATGTCGGCATCGGGGGCGGCAATATCGACTACCTGCTCACCTATGAGATGACCAGCGGGGCGGGCGGCTCCAACATCGTCATCACCGACACCCTCCCATCTGGCGTCACCTACGTCAGCTTCGACAGCATCCTGCCGGTCACCCTGACAAACACCGACCCCGTCGTCTTTGACGCCGGCAACCTGGCGGGGCAGGGCAGCAACGTCATCACCCTCACCGCCAACGTCCCCTCCGGCCTGGCCTATGGGACGCGCCTGACCAACACCGTGACGATCGCCTGCGACGGCGACGCAAACGCGAGCAACGACGAGGCCGAGTGGGTCACCATCGTCGTCGGCTCCGAGACGGGGATCGCCAAGGCCGGCCCCGACTTTGCCCTGCCCGGGCAGGCCATCGCCTATACCCTCACCTATACGGTGGAAGGCGACCCCGCCCAGGGCGTCGTCATCACCGACACCCTGCCGGCCGACGTGACCTATGTCGGCGACAACGCCCCCGTCATTCCCACCGAGCCCACGCCGGGCACCTGGGTCTGGGACCTGGGCACCGTCGCCGCCGGGACGAACTTTTTCGTCGTGCAGGGGCTGGTCAGCAGCGCCCCGCTGACCTGGACGCTGCATAACGAGGCCGCGATCGCCTCCACGAACGACACCGACCCGGGGAACAACCAGGCCACCTGGGACACCAACACGCCGCTGCCGATCCAAGAGATCCAGTATACCACCGAACCGGGCGACGGCACCTACCCCTCGCTGCGCGATGGGCAGGACGTGTGGACCCTCGGCGCGGTGATCGCCGACGAATCGACCTTTGGCAGCCCGAACTATCGCATCTTTATCCAGGACCCCGCGGGCGACGGCCCCTGGGACGGCATCCTCCTCTACTACGGGGGCGCCACCGCCCCGGACGTGAACGTGGGGGACCTGCTGCTGGTCTATGGCACCGTCGACGAGTACGGCGGGGTGACTGAGCTCGCCACCACCGCGGCCGACACAACGGTGCTCCAGACCGGCGTCCCCGTCACCTCCACGGCGATCCCCACCGCCGACCTGATCGACGGGATCGTCGCCGAGTCGTACGAGTCGGTGTTGGTCGAGTTCAACTGCGCCCTGGTGACCAACCCCGACCTGGGCTATGGCGAATGGGGCGTGACCGACTCGTCGGGCGAGGAAGCCGCCGTGGACGACTGGGCGACCTACGCCTACAGCCCGACCATGGGCGACAGCCTGGCCATGGTTCGCGGCGTGGGCAACTACTATGTCAATTGGAAGCTGGCGCCGCGCGGCGATGCCGACATCGTCCTGGGCCTCGGCCTGGTCAGCGCCGGGCCGGCCGATGGTGCTGTCGACGTGCCCGTCAACACCGTCGTCACCGCGACCTTTAGCGCCGCGCTCGACCCCGCGACGGTGACCCCGGCCACCTTCTACCTGGAAGGGGTCTCCGGCACCGTCTCCTACGACCCCGGCTCCTGGACCGCCACCTTTACTCCGGACGCGGACCTGGCGTACGGCACGACCTACACCGCCCACGCCACCACCGGTATCGAGAGCGCGGACGGCGCGCCGCTGTGCGACGAGTACGTATGGTCCTTTACCACCGAGGAGCTGCCCGCGCCCGACCTGCGCGATTCGAGCAAGCTGGCCAGCCTGTCGCAGGTGCCGGTCGGCGGCACCTTTACCTACACGATCCGCCTGCTCAACACGGGCGACCTGACCGCCTCGGCCGTGCTGACCGACGTCCTGCCGGCCGAGGTCACCGTCCTCACCCCGACGCTGCCGCCCGGCATGGTCTATGTGGGCGGGCAGCTGCTCTGGAGCGGCGAGGTCTACCCGAACCAGGCGCCCATCCTGCTCCCCTTCCAGGTGCAGGTCAACCCGGATGTGCCCACGGGGTCGACGATCGTCAACGTCGTCTGGATCGACGACGGTGTGCACCTCTTTACCCGCACCGTCTCCGTCGAGGTGACCGGCGCGCCGGACATTGTCGTGACGCCCGACGCCTTTAGCGTCATCCTCGCGCCCGACCAGAACACCACCCGCGACCTGACGATCGCGAACCAGGGCGACGCGCTCCTGTCCTGGATGCTGAGCGAGGTACCGCCCGTGGACTGGCTCTCCGAAGACCTGACTGCGGGCCAGGTGCCGGCCGGCGGGCAGACCGGCGTGGTGGTCACCTTCAACGCCGCCGGCCTGGCCGTGGGCAGTTACGACACGGTGCTGGATATTTACAGCTCCGACCCGGACGAGCCGCACGTCTATGTGGACGTGACGCTGGTCGTCACCACCAGCTGCGTTCCGGTCAGCGACCCGGACTTTTCCTGGCTGCCGGCCAGCCCCCTGGTGGGCGAGGCCATCACCTTTGAGGCCGGCGCGAACGGCAGCGAGCCGATCACCTACGCCTGGGCCTTTGGCGACGGCGCCACCGGCACAGGCGCGACCGTCGAGCACACCTATACCGTCAGCGACACCTACACCGTCGTGCTGACGGCGACCAACGCCTGCGGGGAATCCTCGATCAGCCACACGGTGGTAGTGACGGGCGAACCGGGGCAGGTATGGCAGGTGTTCCTGCCGGTCGTGATGCGGGGTGGGGGGCGATAGAACGCCGCGCCGTCGATTCACCGCACCACATCGTACGTGTAAGAAAGCGCCCCTCCTCCGCCTGGCGCGGGGGAGGGGCGCGTGCAATACCAGGTCAATCGACTTCTTCGTGCGTCCCGATGTCGAGCAGGACAATCACTTCTCTGCCAGGTGTTCTGCTGCTATCATTCATCTTCCTGCAAGGCTGCCCGCACGCGCGCATACGTCTCTTCCAGCGCCTCGGGGATCATCTTGGTCCCCCCCAGCAGCGGCATAAAGTTCATGTCGCCCTGCCAGCGGGGGACGATGTGCACGTGCAGGTGGTCGGCAATGCCGGCCCCGGCGACGCGCCCCAGGTTCATCCCGATGTTGAACGCCTGCGGTTGATAGACTCGGCGCAGCGCGCGGACGCAGCGCTGCGTCAGGACCATCAGCTCGGCCGCGGTGACGGGGTCCAGCTCCCCCAGGTCGGCAGCGTGGGCGTAGGGGGCGACCATGACGTGGCCGTTGTTGTATGGATAGAGGTTGAGGAGGATATAGCAGCGTTCACCGCGCCAGAGCAGCAGGTTGCGGACGTCGTCGTTCTCGGCCGGCACGCGGCAGAGGACGCAGCCCTCGTCGTGGGGGCCCGTGATATAGGCCATGCGCCAGGGCGTGAATTTGATCTCCACGGATGCCTCCTTGTCGAGGGTAGTGATAGGGCCAGGATCGGGGAGCGGCAAGACGCCGCGCAAGGCGTTCCAGCGTGCGCTCTGAATCGACAATCCAAAATCGACAATCTGAAATCTAAAATCGTCAGCAGGCCCTGCGCCAGACGCGCTCGCAGAGCGGCCGGCCGTAGCGAGCCTCGGCCCGGGAGACGAGCTCGGCGGCGATGGCGTTGTGGCGGGCGATGAGGGCTGGGAGGTCCACGCCGGGGATGGCGCCATCCCACACGCGGACCTTGCCCTGGACGAGCGCCAGGTCCACGCCGGCCGGCGCGCACAGCAGCAGCGCCCCGACGGGATCGTGCTGCGCCCCAGCATACTCCAGGCGGCCCCGGCGCACACCGATCAGGTCGGCGGCCTTGCCGGGGGCCAAGGCGCCGATATCGTCGCGCCCCAGGACGCGCGCCCCGCCCAGGGTGGCGAGCTCCAGCGCCTGGCTGACGGAGAGCGCCCCGGCACCATAGCGCACCCGCTGCAAGAGCAGCGCCTGGCGCGCCTCGGCCAGCATGTGCGACGAGTCGTTCGAGGCGCTGCCGTCCACCGCCAGGCCGACGGGCACTCCGGCCTGGAGCATCGGCACGATGGGAGCGATCCCCGAGCCCAGCCGCATGTTCGACGAGGGACAGTGCGCCACGCCGGTGCCGGTCTCGGCCAGGCGCGCGATCTCGGCCTCGTTCACGTGCACCACGTGGGCGAACCAGACGTCCGGCCCGAGCCACCCCATCTCCTCCATCAAGCCCACCGGGCGCACGCCATAGGTTTTGAGGCAGAAGCGCTCCTCGTCCAACGTCTCGGCCAGGTGCGTGTGCAGGCGGACGCCCTCGCGCCGGCCCAGGTCGCGCACCGCCTCCATGCCCTGCCGGCTCACCGAAAAGGGCGAGCAGGGGGCCAGGTCGATCCGCACCATCCCGCCCGGCTGCGGATCGTGGTAGGTGTGGATCAGCCGCTCGCTGTCGTAGAGGATCTCTTCCTCCGCCTGCACGACGTCGTCGGGCGGGAGCCCGCCCTGGCTCTTGCCGCGGGACATGCTCCCGCGCCCGGGGTGGAAGCGCACGCCCAGCTCGCGCGCCGCCTTGATCTCGGCGTCGATGGAAACATCGCCACCGCGCGGAAAGACATAGTACAGGTCGCTGGCCGTCGTGCAGCCGGAGAGCAAGAGCTCGGCCAGCCCCAGCATCGCGCTCACGTAGACGGCTTCCCCGGTCAGCCCTCCCCAAACGAGGTAGAGGTTGCGCAGCCAGTCAAAGAGCTCGGCATCCTGCACGACGGGCAGGGCGCGGGTGAGGGTTTGGTAGAGATGGTGGTGGGTGTTTACCAGGCCGGGCAGGACGACCATGCCGCCGGCCTCCACGACGCGGTCGGCGTGGGCCGGCAGGTCTGCCGTCGGGCCGACGGCGCGGATCAGCCCCTCCTCGGCAAAGACGGCCCCGTCGGGGATTACCCGGCGGTCGGCGTCCATCGTCACCAGGAGGTCAGCATGGCGGAGAAGGGTGGTGGACATGGGCAGCTCCTTGGCAAGGCGTAATCAGCAAAAGTGAAGCGTGACGAGTGCAGCGCGAAGCATTCAGGGCGAACGGGGCAGCCACTGAATCTTGACGACGTCCTCCAGGTGCTGGAACTCGGGATCACCGGTCACCAGGACGGCGCCGGACTGCTGGGCAAGCGCCGCAGCGAAGGCGTCGGCATAGGCGATCGGATGGTGCGCTTTGACGTGGGCTGCCGCTAGCGCCAGTGACTGTTCGACCAGCATGGGCTCGAGCTCGGTGGCGGCCAGCAGAGCAAGCACCTGGTGCAGTCGTCGTTCACCCCAACGGCGCTCGACGATGTAGGCCACCTCTCCCAGGTTGGCCCACGAGATCTGCAGGCGCACCTCGCCGGCCGCGGCCTGGTGCAATAGACGCGCGACCTCCACTCCTCCGGGTTCACCACCCAGCAACGCCAGCACGGCGAAACTGTCCAGTACAAAGCTATTCGCCACCGGAGGACTCCTCGGCAGCCCGTTCGCGAGCGTGTTCGGACAGGAGCTCCTCGGTCAAAGCCGGTCCTTCCGCCAGCATACCGTGCAGGGTAGTCACCGGGTCCTCGGGGAGCGGCACCAGGGCCAGCACGCCGCCGTAGTCAACCACCTGGACGCGGGCGCCTTTTTTCAACCCGTACCTGTCTCGCAGCAGTTGGGGTATTACGATCCACCCCTTGGCTGACACCTTGACAGTAGCCATTTCGGCCTCCTCGGTATAACCGATATGCGATTAGTATACCATGAAAACACGGGGAGTACAACTTGCGCAGCCCCTTGCAGCTTCTCTTTTGCCGATCTGGGCTTCCCGTGGTATACTGTACGGCGCAGCAGAGACCTGAAGGAAAAGCGATGGCCACGACCAAGACCGAGTTCCGCCTGGAAAACGAGCGCACCTACAACCGCACGGGTCCGGTGCGGTGGATTGTCGCGCACCTGCTGCGCTATCCCCTCATTCCCCTGGCGGCGATCGCCGCGGCGGTCCTCAACAACATCTTTTACAGCAACGTCCAGGTCTTTATCGGGCGGGCCTTTGACCTGATCGCAACGCCGGGTTGGGCGAACCCGGCCCTGCTGGCCCTGGCGCTCAGCGTGTTCGGCATCGCGGCCGGCCAGGGGATCACCGGGCTGATGCGCAACTGGTCGGTCGAGCTCGTCGCCCAGCTGATCGAGCGCGACGCGCGCGAGGAGCTCTTTGTCAGCCTGCTGGGCAAGAGCCAGACCTTTCACGGCCGGCAGCGCATCGGCGATATCATGGCCCGTGCCACCAACGACGTCCACACCCTGAACCTGATGTTCAGCCCCGGGCTGATGCTGATCCTGGATTCGGCCATGGGCACCGTCATCCCGGTGGCGCTCATCGGCCTCATCCGCCCGCAGCTCCTCCTCGTGCCCGGCGTCTTTCTCCTCTTCCTCGCCGTCACCCTCATCGGTTACAACCGGCAGTTGAACCCCGTCAGCCAGGCCATGCGCGAGCAGTTCGGCAAGCTGAACGCCGGCCTGGCCGAGGCCATCGGGGGCATCGAGGTCGTCAAGGCCAATACCCAGGAAGCGCGCGAGGAGGAACGGTTTGTCGCCGATGCCCGCGGGTACCGCGACCTCTTTGTCCGCCAGGGTCTCATCCAGGCACGCTACCTGCCTTTCCTGGTATTCAGCGTGGCCTGGGGCAGCGCTTTCCTTCACGCCATGCTCCTTTGGCAGAGTGGGGGGATCACCCTGGGCCAGGTCGTGACCTTTATGGGTCTGATGGGGGCCCTGCGATTCCCCACCTTTATCTCGATCTTTACCTTTAACCTGGTCCAGATGGGCGTCGCCAGCGCCCGGCGCATCCTGGAGATGATCAACACCGAGACGGAGCTGGACGAGAACCCCACCGGCATCTCGCGGCCGCTCCAGGGCGAGGTGACGTTCGAAAAGGTCTCCTTCGCCTATGACGGCCAGCCGGTGCTCACGGACGTCTCTTTTACCGCGCACCCCGGGGAGACGATCGCCATCGTCGGCACGACCGGCTCGGGCAAGACGACGCTGACCCGGCTGATCAACCGCATCTTTGACGCGACGGCCGGCCGGGTGCTCGTCGACGGCGTGGATGTCCGCGACTGGAATATGGAGTCGCTGCGTTCCCAGATCTCGACCATCGAGCAGGACATCTTTCTCTTCTCCACCACCCTGGCCGAAAACATCGCCTTTGGCTGCCCCAACGCCGACCCCGAGGCCATCGCCCACGCGGCGCAGGAAGCCCAGGCCACCGAGTTCATCGAGCGCTTCCCCGACGGCTACCAGACCGAGGTCGGCGAGCGCGGCGTCACCCTGTCCGGCGGCCAGCGCCAGCGTATCGCCATCGCCCGCGCCTTTCTCACCAACCCGCGCATCCTGATCCTGGACGACTCGACCAGCGCCATCGACAGCGCCACCGAAGACCTCATCCAGCAGGCCATGCGCCGCATCAGCAGCCAGCGGACCACCTTTCTGATCACCCACCGCCTGAGCCAGATCCGCTGGGCCGACCGCATCCTGGTGCTGCGCCGGGGCGAGCTGGTGGACCAGGGGACACATGAGGAGCTGATGGGGCGGAGTGCGGATTATCGGAGAATATTCTCGAGGTACGACTAGTAGTTCGTCAAGACTCAATCGATGGGTAAAGGCGCTTCAGCTTGATACGCGCATCGCCAGTGGTGAAACGCCAATTCATCGAGCACCCTTTGCTATTACGTTCTGTTTCCCACGCGGCTACT
>Ga0302251_1000610_pt1 | contig 30130 bp, 26 predicted proteins | sample AAG_RA_Gln_MG_FD_193534 | JGI IMG/M metagenome (GOLD analysis project Ga0302251, IMG submission 193534) | Enriched activated sludge microbial communities from anaerobic digester in WTTP, New Holstein, Wisconsin, United States - AAG_RA_Gln | ecosystem: Engineered > Bioreactor > Anaerobic >... | reverse complement strand
TGGGCATCTACAAGCCGGATTATTTCCCGGCAGGAACCTACACGGTCTCATACCAGTATGTGCTTCACCCGCCTATCGAATATGACCAGAACGATGCACACCTCAACCTTCGCCTCGTGGACAGACATGTCCCCTACCGTGACCTTGAAATAGTGCTGCCGTCCCGGTATGCACGCGAGGTATTCCCGCATCCCCCCTCGCTCTCTGTAACCCGGCAGGGAGAAATCGTGGTGTTGCGAGGGAAAGCAGCAGCGGACGAGGTCGTCGGAATTGAGACACTCTTCGCTGCATCAGACGCACGACTTCTCCCGGGATTCCCCACCGTTGTGCAGAATGTGAGAAAGGAGACCGTTGCCGTAAATCCGCCGTACCTTCTCTTCCCCCTTTACTTCGCATGGGCATTATATGCAATCGGAATCCTGATGGTGATACTTACGCCAGTCCTCCTCATTCTCCTTTACAGGAAATACGGGATGGAGAAAGCGTTTACCGTCCCTGAATACCTGAGTTTCACTCCGGATCCCGCGATGAAACCCTGGGCCGTCAACCTGCTCTTCAAGGGGGATGCGATTGATTTCGACCAGGACGGGTATTATGCCACTCTTCTCGACCTGCACAGGCGAGGTATGATCACGATCAGAGAGAAACCAGGAAATAAGGATATCACCATCACCGTGAAAGAGCAGCACTCCGGGGAGCCCTATGAACAGAAAGTCCTTGACTTCCTGAAGGGGATCGAGGAGAACGGTGTGGTTGACTCCGGGTCTTTGCAGCAGATGGCGGCCCGGGCCCGGAGTGATACGACTCTCGAGACACAGATCCTCCGACATCAGCAGGAACTCTCGAGCATTACCAGGAAATCGGATCCCCGTCTCATCTCCCAGTATGTTGTCGATGGAAGGGATCATCTGTTCCCCCTGTTGTTCATCGGCATTGCATGTGCGTGCATCTCGGTCCTGGCACTGGTCCTGTTCCCGGTCCTTGCCGGGGTACTAGGGCCTGCGGTCATAGTCTTCGCAGGGATGATAGTCCAGTCTGCGGTTGCACTCTCATTCCCCTCCACGCTCTTCGGCCACTGGAAAGATGACCGCTACAAGGAGAAACTGGAATGGGATGCCTTTGCACGGTTCCTCTCCGACCTGGCGCTCATCAGGCAGTACAGCCCGCAGGATATGTCCATGTGGGGCGAATGGCTCGTGTACGGGACGGCACTCGGTGTGGGGAAGAAGGTTGAGAGTGCCATGGAGGCTCTTCAGATTGACCTTCCACAGGCGGGTGTTCCCCTTGCCTCCGGGGTTCGGAGTGCTTTTGTTCCTGTCCTCGCGTTCACCCCCCCCTCGCGTGGCGGGAGCGGCGGAGGATTTGGCGGGGGGGGTTCCTTCGGTGGAGGAGGAGGCTTCGGTGGCGGCGGAGTGGGAGGCCGATGACTGCCCGCGGGTCCCTGGATGGAGGATTCCATGCAATGCGCTGAAGGGCGTCCAGGCAGGATATTTATTGTCCGGATCGATCACGGTGAAGATCTCCTTGGCGTTCTCGAACAATGCATCAGGGAGAAGGAGATACATTGCGGGGTAATCCAGGTCCTGGGAGCACTTGGTGCAGGGAAGATGGTGTCGGGACCGGAAGAGATGGTCCTCCCTCCCTATCCCCACTGGGAAGATTTCAACGGGGGATGGGAGATGATCGGACTGGGCACCATCTCCTGGTCCGACGACAGACCCCATATTCACCTCCATTCAGCGGCTGGAAAGGGTAACCGCACACTGACCGGGTGCCTCCGCGAAAAGGCAGAGGTATATATCGTGACCGAGGCAGTGATCACCGAGATCTCGGGGGTTCAGTCCGTCAGCTGCCCTGACCGGACAACTGGGCTCTCTCTTCCCCGGTATCATTCCGGGAACGATCCATGAAAAAGAGGCAGCCGAAGTTCCTCCCGATGAGCACAAGGGAGGGTAAAAAACTCAATATCGACCAGTTCGATATTATCCTGGTCAGCGGGGATGCATATGTTGACCACCCCTCTTTCTCAACCGCCGTGGTTGGGAGGGTCCTCTGGGAGGCCGGTTTTTCGGTCGGGGTGATTGCACAGCCTGACTGGAAGGCGAAAGAGGACTTCCTCTCACTGGGGAGCCCCCGCCTCTTCTTTGCGGTCTGCCCGGGCAACTGCGACTCACTGGTGAATAATTATACCGCGGCGAAGAAGCGGCGGTCGGAGGATCTCTATTCGCCCGGGGGAATCCCTAAAAGGCCGGACAGAGCGGCCATCGTGTATTCCGATAAGATCCACGCTCTTTTCCCGGAAGTCCCCCTCGTTCTTGGGGGAATAGAAGCGTCGCTGCGGAGATTCGCCCATTATGATTACTGGTCTGATACTGTCCGGCATGCCATCCTTGCCGATGCACCCGCGGATCTTCTCGTGTACGGTATGGGTGAGCAGCAGGTCACCGAGATAGCACGGCGCATCTCATCCGGGGAATCGCCCGGTGATCTGACAGATATCCCGGGAACCGTGTATCGTGTTCCTCCCTCTGAATACGACGGGATTTCCCGGTTTGCCACCATTGAGATACCCTCCTATTCAGAAGTGTGGAATGACCGGGTTATGTATGCCAGGGCATTTGCGATGCATTTCCTGGAACAGAATCCCTATGTGGGAAAGGCAGTAGTACAGAGGCATCCCAAGACCGTGATCATCCAGAACCCGCCAGCCCTCCCCCTCCCGACAAGGGAACTCGATGCTGTGTATGAACTCCCTTACAGGAGGGAAGCGCACCCTGCGTACACCCTTCCGGTTCAGGCACTTGAGACGGTACGGTTCTCGCTTACCAGTCACAGGGGATGTTTTGGAGGGTGTTCATTCTGTGCGCTCACCCATCACCAGGGCAGGATCATCCAGAACAGGAGCATCGAGTCACTCGAACGGGAGGCAGCGAGGATTGCGGCCATGCCGGGTTTCAGGGGAGTCATCACCGACGTGGGAGGGCCTACCGCCAACATGTTTGGGATGGAATGCTCACGGTGGGCACGTGCCGGCCCCTGCCTGGATCGTTCATGTACAGAATGTCCTACCCTGAAGATCTCGCATCAACGGCAATTGGAGCTCCTCACCCGGTTGAGAAGAGTGCCCGGGGTCAGGCATGTATTCATAGGATCGGGAATCAGGTATGACCTTCTCATAAAGGACCCTGAAAAACCCCTCAGTACTCTCTGTGAGTTTCATGTATCGGGCCACCTGAAAGTCGCCCCCGAGCATATTTCGCCGCACGTGACGGGTCTTATGGGAAAACCTGGGCGGGAGGTCTTTGAGAAGTTCCTTGAGGAGTTTGAGAATTGCCAGGAGAGCAGGGATCGCCGGCAGTACATCCTTCCCTATTTTATGTCGGGTCACCCGGGGTGCACCATCAATGACATGGTCGATCTTGCCGAGTTCATTCACACCATGCATCTTTACACAGAACAGGTCCAGGATTTCACCCCAACGCCGATGACTGTCTCCACCTGTATGTATTATACCGGTCTCAACCCATTCACCCTGGAACCCGTGCATGTTCCGAAGGGGAGAGAGAAACGTATCCAGCGGGCACTGCTCCAGTACCGGGACAGGAAAGGCCAGCACCTGGTCAGGGAGGGCATCCTTGCAGCCGGGAGGGGAGATCTCCTTGGGAATGGGAAACGATGCCTGCTCCGCAGGGAATAAACTCGACGCTTCCCTTTTCACCATGGCGCAGTGTTGGGAAAAAATTGCGAATAACAGGATAAAAAAATTACTCCCCGGCCAACTCGATTCCCTTGTTGTCGCACGGAATGCACTTGGCCATCTTCTCATCAAAGATACGGTAGGCATTGGCAAGCACGGATGAATTCGAGATCATCCCTGAGAGGAGGATCACTTCCAGAATCTCCTCCCTGCTTGCGCCTTTCTTGGCAGCTGCCTGCATGTGATAACTTGTACAGTGGGGGCAACGGAGTGCAGCACCGACCGCCATGCTGATCAGCTCGATGGTCTTGCGGTCAAGCGAACTCGTCTTTGTGACCGCGTTCTTATAGAGTAGGTGAGAGATGAGAACCTCGGGTCGTTCGGCCATTTTTTTGAAGATGAGCGGGGCACGGCCATATTCTTCATCAATGTTATCCATCCACTGAACAGCGGTCTCATCCGCCCCGAGCGAGATGATCTTTTCCAGTGTGTGTTCAAATTCTTCGATCTCTTTCATGGGACACCTTTGTCAATATCCTGTTTCAGCCCACATATTAGTGCCGCCCGGAAATGGATAGGTGCAAAAAAAATCGCAGTATGGAGCAATTTTTTATCAGTCCGGAGACTATCTATTACCAGGTCCCATACATAATGGGGACCAGGAGTCACAACCATGGCAATACGGAGTTCTTTTCTTCGCTCCATCAGCCTCGTGCTTCTCATCGCGCTTTGTTTTGCAGTGATTGGAGAAGTTGAGGCTTTACCGAACCGCATCAATACGATCGAAAAGCCCGCAGCGATTATTGCGGTACAGCACTCGTATTCCCCCGGGGATATCTCGCCGTCTTATCTGTCCCCTGCTGAGACCTGGGCGGAATTCTACCAGTCAGGAAGATCCGGTGCCCTGAAACAGGGTGCGGTCATCGATGAGAAAAGTTCCCGGAGAATCAACGGGAGCAATCTGTACAGAACGCCAGGTATGGATTCGTGGAAAACCCGGTTTGGAAAAAGCCTGTCCCTGAACTCCCCAATCGTATCGGGAACCGGAACCGTTGTCTACATGGATTTTGGTGGCGGTTTCTACGGGATCGTAACAGATGAAGGAACCCATTATGTCCCCGGGAACCTCCCGGCATCATGCAGGGAGAATGGTCTCCGTGTCACATTTGTTGGAAGGGAGGGCGCCCCGATGCCAAATATTCGTATGTGGGGAACCCCGCTTCGCATCCTCTCAATAAGCCCTGTCGGTGAAGAGATCTCTGCCACCGGGACCATCGAGTTCATCGATCTCGAGGGAGGGTTCTACGGAATAATCACTACAGGAGGGGATCATTACCTGCCACTGAACCTTCCGGAAGCATTCAGGGTTGATGGTCTCAAGGTAGCCTTCACCGCGAGGACCGCACCTGACACGAACACGATTTACATGTGGGGGACTCCTGTTTCCATTCTCACAATGTCAAAGACAACAGAAGCAGGAGGATCTCAGGCATCAAGCCTGATCGGGCAATGGACCCTGGCAAGCATGGCAAGGGGAAACACCATGACCCCCGTGATCCCCGGTACTGAAATTACGGCCAATTTCTCTGATGATGGCGAGATAAGCGGCAGCGCAGGCTGCAACCTCTACGGCGCATCGTACACGGCAACAAGGCAGGCGCTCACGATTGACCATGTATTTTCCACCCTCATGTACTGCACGGATACCCCTGCAGGGATCATGGAACAGGAGTCAGCATTCTTCCAGATCCTTGCAGATGCTGCATCATGGAAGGTGAGAGAGGGTATACTTGTAATCTCAGATGCACGGGGTCGCGAACTCTTACGCTTCTCTCCTGGCATTGAGGGTGAGGCCGATACAGAAAAACCCCTACTTGAGTTCTGGAGAACGGGTGGATTTGCCGGCATGGATGACCACCTTGAGATCTATCCTGATGGGAGTGTCAGTCTAGCAAGGAAGGAATTCACGACCGGGTTCAGCCTCACGGGATCCGAACTCGATGCACTCGCTGCTCTCATGGAGGATTCTGGCTTCATGGCGTGTGCTCCACACTACGAGGCACCCCCGGGAAGTGCGGATCTTTTCATCTACCAGATCTGCTGGCAGGGTAAAACAGTCATCGTGGAAGATACGGTAATCCCCGCGGGTCTTCAGGAAATCATTGATGCGCTGACCTCTCTCGTGGTGGAAAACGGCCCGGATGACGTAATACCCCCTGCTGACAACTAATCATCCATTTTTCTCTCCTTCGTTACACGGGCTCGTTTACTCTGCCCATCAGGGAAAGCAGCCCTGATCTGCATTATTTCTCCCCTTCGGGCACCGCGATGCAACCGATTCTTTTATGTTCGGGCAACTGACAGTCTAGACAAGGAAAAGTGACGAATATGAATACACAGTATTCCGGTGCCTGGATGGTCACCCTGGGTATATTGCTCGCACTGGTGGCCCTTTCAGGATGTATCTCTCCTGAAAACCTGATGATGGAGCCGGGAAAAGGATCCGGAGGAACCCCCGTTCCCACGCAAGAAGGCACACTGCATCCGGGGGAGATCCAGGGGACAGGGGAGATCATCACTGAAGCGCCAATAAGCCAGGGTGCCCCGCAGTATTACGTGAAGACCCCTTACGGGTATATCCTTACCACTCCCCGGACGGGAGTCCGGCTTGCAATCATCGAGATCAAGGAGGGTGTTGATGCACAAGGCCAGGAGTATCTCACAGGAAAGGTGAGAAACGAGGAGAATTTCCGCATCAATCATATCACGTTAAATTTCAACCTGTTCAATTCGAACGGGAACCTTATCGGGAATGCGTATGCCAGTGTGAACGCACTCGATCCCGGGAAAGTGTGGATGTTCACTACCAACAGTTTCCCGGCAAAGGATTACCACTATTACCAGATGGCAGAGGCATTCACGGTCTGAGTGCAGGAACGATTCCATACTTTTTCCTGGTGAAAACCGGACATTTATGACAGGGGAATTGTGTTTTACAGGCGGGCAATAGCCTGAGGTGTGCGGGGAAATAAAAAGCGTGTCGAGAATGCACTTCTCCACGGGAGAATGCACACCCTTTATCCTTTTTTTAGATAACCTGGTTTGTCTCTGAGAATGGTTTTATCCTGAGAAGGATGTAATCCCTCATCCGTGATGGAAGCACGTCTGCGAGTTCCCCAATCGTGATTCCATCGTCCACCTCGGTCGCCCGGATTCGCGAGCTGAAGGTATCATACGGCAGTTTGACCCGAAGCCCCGCCATCTGAACTGTGATGGGTGTGGGAGAGAGAACGTCCTGAATTTCATCGATCTTCTCTGAAATGACATCCATAAGCCTGGCAGGGGATATTGAGAGGGGATCTTTTGCCAGAATCTCCCTCTTCCTGTCAAGGACACGCGTCACTTCTTCTACGACTTCATCCAGCTTCGCGATCTCCTCCGACTCCTTGGTTCTGTGCATGAATCTGCCAATGCCACCCACATATCCGTCGACAGGAGGGTCAATCAGGCTTTTCAGGGCTTCGGTCGAGGGGCCTCCGCAGAGGACAATCGGAACCTGGATGCCCCTCCGCAGGGCAGGCAATTTATATTCGATACAGGTCTCAAAATCACCCAGAAGATACACCGCACAGTCGTGCTCGTTGATCACATCGCGCTCTTCATCGTTCATCTGCGAGATCCGCTTCCCGAAACCCCTCGCAAGACCAACCATGTTGGTCTTGGCGCCGAACCGGCGGATGTACTCTGCCACGTCGCAGGATGCATGCGGGAGGTGATGAATTTCGAGGGAAGGGGTAACCACCGCGATCTCGGTTCCCACAAGGGGTGACGGGGTTATATCGCCAGTGATTGGTTTTCCCACTCTCCGGATAAGCTCGATATCGTCTTTCGGGACAAGGGCCTGGAGCACAACCTCCTGGGCAATCATATGTTTCTGGATGATGTACCCTCCAAGGTCCTCGATGAGGTCGATGATCTCATCGTGGCGGAATATGCCTCCCTTGTAGGTAACCGGAACAAGAATCACAGCGTCTCCCCCATCAAAGAGAATTTTTCCTTTACAAGGTCCTCGATGTCCTCCGGCAGGGTGTTCTCACTGGCAACCAGGTAAAACCTGCCCTTCCCATAATACTGCCGCCGTACCTTGAAACCTTCCGGCTGGATCACCTGGAGTGCGTAGATCAGGTCTTTGTAGAGCGTGTCGCTCGGATCAAAGACGGGAAGATCCGGGAGGCTTTGCGATTCTGCCTCATCAAGGTTCATGAGGATGGTAAAGCGGTCGGGCTGCTCTACCTGATCTTTCCCATACTTTTCCCAGAGGATCTTCAGAAGGGGTGCAAGATATGCCTCGTCACCGATGGAAATTATTACTTTCCGATCCTGGATATTCACATCGGCAAAATCCCGCAGCAGCACCATGCCGGGCAGTTTCCTGGTCACACCGGCAGCAATGAAGAGCGGAATTCTGGGATCTATGAAAATATGAAGCTTCGAGACCACCCGGATCAGGTTGTGATCAAGCAATACGACGTCAGCAATACGGCTATAGTAGTCACCACCGGTCTTTTCAGGGCATTCAACCTCGAAGTACTCCACGGCCTCCATCTAATCTCCCTTGATAAATCCCGATGCGAGGAGTGCGGATCCGACGGCCCCGATGTACTGGGCGTGGTGGGGGACAATGATCTTCGTCTGGAGGAGTTCCTCCATGGCTCTCACGAGACCCTGGATCAGGGATGTTCCTCCCACCATAATGACCGGTTCCTTGATGTCCACTTCCTGGAGCTGCTGCTCGAAGACCTGTTCTGCAACACTGTGGCACGCCGCCGCCGCAACATCCTCTGGGGTGCTTCCTGCTGCTAGGGCATTGACAAGGCTCTGTGTGCCGAAGACGATGCAGTAGCTGTTCATGGGAACTTTCCGTGACATACCCTTCATGGCAAGCGGTCCGAGCTCAGTGATGTCAACGCCGAGTCTCTTTGAAGTCATCTCCAGGAACCTTCCACTGGCACCGGCACATATGCCGCCCATGGTGAAGGTCCCCGGTATTCCGTCCTGGACACTGATGGCCTTGTTATCCATCCCGCCGATATCGATTACCGTGGAGGGTCCATGCTGGGCGTCTGCCAGGAACACCGCACCCTTGGAGTTGACGGTCAGTTCCTCCTGGATGAGATCCGCGTTCACATGGTCCCCGACGAGGAACCTGCCGTATCCCGTGGTACCCACTGCCTGGATCTCTTCGCGGGTCACCCCCGCCTCTGAAAGGGCCCGCCTTATTGCCTCATCCGCACTCTCAAGAACTGCAGTAGTGGGAAGCCATCCGGTCCCGATGATTGTGTTATCCCTCATCACGACCGCCTTCGTGGTGCTGGAGCCAGAATCGATCCCCATCGTCAAGCCCTGCTGCACCTCCCTTGCCAGGAGTGCCCTCCTCCTCGCAATGGTTGTAAGAGCCTCCATCCTGGTAAGAAGAGTCCCTGAAGTGGTCCTTTCAGTAAATGAATAACTGACGACGGGTAATTTTGAATTTTCATGGATAAAGCGGCGTAATTCATTCCTGACAATTGCGGCCTCGGCGCATCGGAAGCAGGTTGCGATGAAGACTGCATCGGCCTCAATCCTCCCCTCGACGAGTGCTTTTGCCCGGGCTATTGCGAGTTTGAGATCCGGGCTTCTCACGTCAAGGCCGAATTCATCATACGATTGCTTAAGGTCAGCAAGTTTCAAGTCGGGGAAGAAGATCTCGGCGTCGACAGCCGCAGCGGCGGCGTCAATCTCTTTCTGCACACCGCTGTATTCCGGTCCGCAGGAGAGCTGGGCAATCCTGACCCTTGTCATGCAGCTCCCCCGTTCAGATCATCCAGGAAGCGTTTGATAGCCGCCACGAATTCGACGCCTTCCTCATCAGTCTCCGGATATTCAAGGTCCAGGATAGGGACCTTCCTCTTCCTGATAAGGAAATTTATCAGCTCGTTTGTCCTGGCACATCCCATGCAGCCAAAGGAGAAGTCCGGATTGTTGATGATGATGGCAGCCTCTGCCTCCTCAATCATGGGGCCGTACAGGGACATCCTGCCCCTAACCCCGGATGGGACCTCGACCGCAGCCCACCTGAGTCCTTTTTTTGGTCCTTCGGGGGTTATCTGGAGGGGAGGGGATTCAAGCCCCGGCGTCTGTATCCTGTCTCGAATCTGCAGGGCAGCAGAGAGGGGGGTGTGACCAAACCTGGCCACCAGGTCAGAAAGGATGAGGCTGGTTGTGGGATAGATAAAGACCTTCGCCATGTCAGGACTCCTGTGAATCAATGATCTTCTTCAAACGGGCAGCATCGAGTTTTCGCACCCGGGACGGCGCAGGCGGGTGGGGGGTGTCTTTGGGTTTTCTCGCGGGGAGGGACTCAAGACCTTTAGAGACGCGCCGGATAAGCCCGATCTCGAATTCATGACCGAAATAACCGGGCCTGGCGCCCCCGAGGTTCGCACGGCACCTCCTGGAATCTCCAGGGGGAAATCCCCTGTCTTTTACGAAAATATGCGAGGGATCAAGCATGCGCAACGAATCGATGATTCTGTTCACATCATCCTCGTTCCCGGTGACCTGCAGCCCAAAACACGTCTCCTTGATCATCACACCCTGGGAGATCTCGTATGCCCGAATCGCCAGGTCAGAAGGGGTCATATCGGGGGATTCAACAAAGATGTACTTGGTCACCGTTCCGGCATACCGGGGGCTGTACTGGGTCATGACTTCACTTCCCTGATAAATACGATCTCTTTCTCCTTCAGCAGAGGGAGTTTGTCCAGATCTCGGACCTTTCCAATGATATTGGTACTCTCAAATGGTTCAGAGGTCGGCCCGAACTCGCTATTATCTGTTGTGCGGACCCCTACCAATCCTGCACTCTTCCGTGAATCGTTGGTAATCGCGAGAATACCCGCAGAGACGTGGTCGATCGGGGTATTCTCAGGATTGATATTCACACCTTTGGGGATCTTGGGCTTGAAGAGGAATACATCATCAAAGGTGAAGAAGAAGGGGATCCTTCCCACATCGTGGAGATGCAACCCCGTAAGGCGACGGAATATATCACACGAGTCGGGAGCTGCCTTGTCATCAAGTTCGATATCGATGACCTGTTCAAGGGACACGACGCCTACAGTCACTTCTTTTGAAAAGAGGCTCTGCAATGTGGTGGGAGGTTCCTGTTCAACGACAACCAGGCTCGAATCCTCAATGTTTCCCTTGACCCGGACTCCCCGGGACGACGCGATTTCGAGCGCCCTCTCAACGGGTACACCGATGAGATCGAATCTGGGAGGATCTACCTGCACGCAGAGTATTTCACCCTCTTTTGCCAGGCGTGCAAGCTCGAGTCCATGGGTCACCTGGCCGGTGATCGTGTGTGTAGTTGATCCTGGGAGGTCCTGAATATAGATGAACAGAGCACCTCTGGATCTTCCGCTCGTTCTCATGGTGACAGCCCCCTCCCTCCGGGGCAGTTTGACCTCGTATTGCACATCTGTGCCTGCTTTCCTGTTATCCCGGATATGGGTGCTCGCGGACCTCTCCACCATAAAGTGGCCGTCAGCGAGGGCAAGAAGCATATGCTCGACACTTTCAGCAGCGGAGATATCGGCGATGTGATTCCCGCTGTATCCCTGTGAGGTGATGCGGAGGAAGGAGATGATCTCCATACCGTCCTCCAAAAGAAGATCGGGATCATTGGTGGTGAACGATCGGCTGGTATCAGCCCAGCTGACAATGGGAGCAGCGGTGCGAATCTGATCGCCGGTTCCCCAGCGGTCGATGATTCCTCTGCCGCTGACAACCTGGCCAATCACCCCGCCACCTGCCGGAGCCCCGAGATCTGACGTGTGGCGGCTCCGGGAAAATATGAGATACGACCGTCCCGGATCATAGCCGCCGCAGCCAAGGATGACATCGCCCCTCTCATATAACGCGGGGGCCCGGGCCGGGGTAAATGACGAGGGGAAAGGTCCGAATGCTGCTGCATACCTGTCCTGCCAGTGGATCTCAATAGGGAGCTCCAGATGTGGAGTGTCGAACAGCTTCCGCCCGTCCGGATTGAGATCAACAACCACTTCCCCGGCCGTGGTGTCAAGCCGCATGCTGCCTGTTACCGCTGATTCCCGGGCACCGGGGCGGATGATCGCAACAGAGCATGCCTGGTCGCGGCCAGGCAGGATATCGGTTAACCTGGCGCCGTCATTGATCGCCTGCGGTTTTCCATCGATAAGAAGGGTGATCATGAAGGACCCTTCAGGAAGCGGGAGGTTTTGCCATGACGTCTCGTTCTTCGTCGGTCAGGAGGGCCAGGATATCGGCAGTTTTGCCCACCTGGATGATCTTGCCGCCCCGCATGAGGGCCAGGCGATCGCAGATGTCACGCACAAACTCCATGTCGTGGGACACGACGATGAAGGTCTCATCCATCTCGTCCCGTGCGTGCATGATGGAGTGTTTCACATCGATCTTGGTCAGGGGATCCATGGTCCCGGTCGGTTCATCGAGGATGACGACCCTCGGCTCACGGATGAGGACCTGGGCGAGAGCGACCCTGTGCCGCTCTCCTTCAGAGAGCTGGCCGGGCAAACGATCAAGGATCTCCCTGCTCTTTTCTTCAGTGAATCCGGCCATCCTGAGGGTGATGATCGCTTTCCTCACTGCAAGTTCTTTTGGAAACTCAAGACCGATGGCATCGGTGAGATTATCAAGGACGGTCCGGTGCGGATAGAGGTCATATTCCTGGTGCAGCAGCCCGATATAGCTCTTTGCCCTCCCCCTGTTCTCTATCCCTGGCTTGGTCATATCGACCGCATCATCACCGATCTTGATGACCATCTCCCCCGTGGTAGGCTCGATGATGCCCGCGATTATCCGGGAGAGAGTTGTTTTGCCAGCCCCGCTCTTTCCGATGATCCCGAATATCTCCTTCTCCTTGACATCGAAACTCACCCCATTCACCGCCCGTACGACTCCCCTGTCTACAGAGATATATCGCTTGAATACATCCCGGGCGATGATGATGTCCCCTCCAAATTCCGGAACCTCGAATTTTTCGGTATCGGAGAGACCGGCCATGAAGGTGCGGATGACCTCCTCAGGCGACCCAAGTGCCGTGATCTTCCCCTCGGTAAGGAGCATGGCACGGTCAGCCACTTCACTGATGACCTGGGAAAAGTGTGAGGTGACAACCATTCCCATGTGGTTCTTGTCCGCTGCCTCTATCAGCATGGAATGGACAAGGTGGGCGGTTTCTGGATCGAGGGTGCCTGTCGGTTCATCTGCAAAGAGAAGGAACGGCTCCTTGGCAATCTGCCGGGCAAGAACCACTCTCTGTTTTTCACCTCCGGACAGGTCTCTTGCGATATGCATCATCCGGTGCGAAAGCCGTACCTGGTCGAGGAGATCCGCGGCCCGGTTGATCGCTTTCTCCTGGGGATATTCAATATCATCAAGGGCATGAAGCACATTCTCGATAACCCGGTCATTCCCGTAGAGGGCAAACGTCCTCTGGAACATGATGGCGGTATGGGTCATGAGCCTGCGCCGCATATCATCGGACGGTTCATTCCAGAGGTCAATGTCGGCCTTTCTCAAATTCGCCCCACACTGCGGACATGCAGCCCCGGCCATGCTCCCCACACCAAGGTACGGGCAGTGATCACACACCGCGATATGGTAGACGATGCGACCTGACGTGGGGGGTTGTTCAACACCCCTCATCAGGTGCATGAGCACTGTCTTCCCGGCCCCACTGCGACCGATGATCCCCAGCACTTCTCCCTCACCGATCTCAAAAGAAATATTGTGAAGGACTCTTTTCCCATCAAAGTCCATGCAGAGATTCTCAACGGTGATCAGCGGGTTCATTCATATCCTCTTACTAGACAATGTGATCTTCTACGCATATTACTTTTCATCTGGCACCCCATAGCAGATACCGGTATCAATCCCTGAATTTTTTCACGATGGCGACCACTTCGCGGACATTCTGCACCACGTGATCCGCAGCCTGATAGAGATCGCGATGTTTTTCTCCTGATTGCTCCTCGGTGAGAATGGCAACATCCGCTTTTTTCAAAGCACAGAGGTCGTTGATTCCGTCGCCAACGAACACCACCCTGTCATATTCTCCCTGGAGGTCGGCAACTATCTGCGCCTTGACGGTTGGAGTCGCAACCCCGAAGACACGATCCCGGGGAATTCCGAGGAAATCTGCGATCTTTTCGAGTTTTGCGACCCGATCACCCGATGCGATGTAGGTAGGGATTCCCATGCGGTGAAGATCACTGATCACTTCACGTGCTGCTTCGAATGGTCGCCCTCCAGTGGTGACGGCAAACTCGATCCCTGGCAGTGACATGTTCACGATCACGCCGCTGTTCATCGCGACCATCGCCTCTCTCTTGCACACTTTCCATACATGCCGGATACAGTCCTGGAGGTCCCCGATGGTGGCATACTCCGAATGGTAAAGGGCATGTGCGATATCATCTGCAGTGAGCACCTTCCGGGTGCAGCTCACCCCGAATCCCACCTGGTGCTCTACGAGGTAGGAAGAGAGGAGCATATCACCTGGCGTGGCGATGACATCGCGGGAGTGAACATGAATAACCACAAGGACCCGCTCTGTCGAACTGAATGTGAGGCTTACCGTCTCGATGCCGGGCAGAAGTTCGCCGCTCCTGACGTCCTTGGCAACCCTGTAGGTATGCAGGAGAGTTCCGGCACTGTCAAAGACCACGGCGATGGACATCGGTCAATTTTCCCTCATATTTATTTGGGCATAACCGGCACTCAGTATGAGAGTGCCCACGATGCTAGCTGATACCGCAGAGAAGATAAAGCGCATGGAGATACGTGGTGCGGGACGGATTGCAAGGGCTGCCGTCAACGCACTTGATGAGTACTCCTCATCCATCAGCACCCGCGATCTGACGGAATATCTCAAAAGGATGAACGACGCGGCCTCGCTCCTTGCCGAGACCCGCCCCACCGCAGTCTCCCTTCCAAACGCCATCCGATCCGTGATGTCCTCGCTCCGGGTGCCTTATCCAGATGTTGAAGCTGCGAAGGCAGGATTCCAGGAACGGTGCAGGGCGTTCGTGACCGGTTCCGAGCAGGCGGTGCAGCGGATCGCGGAGATAGGATCGCGGCATATACGGGACGGGGATACCCTCCTCACCCACTGCAATTCGGAGGCGGCGCTCGCATGCATCATCGAGGCGAAAAGGACAGGGAAGGAGATCTCCGTCTTCGCCACTGAAGTCCGGCCACGCAACCAGGGCTACCTGACCATCAAAACCCTCGATCGGGCGGGCATCCCCACCAGTTTCATCGTAGATTCAGCAGCCCGGTATTTCATGAACGAGGTTGACCTTGTGATCGTGGGTGCTGATGCGATTACTGTGAATGGTGCGGTAGTCAACAAGATCGGGACATCGCAGATCGCGCTCGCTGCCAGCGAAGCCCGGACCCGGATAATGGTTGCCGCAGAGACCTACAAGTTTGCTCCAAGGACACTCCTTGGTGAGTACATCGAGATCGAGGAGCGTGGCCCGGATGAGATCCTCTCTCCCGAGATGTCAGCAGATCTCCCCCACGTAAGGGTAAGGAACCCGGTCTTCGATGTGACCCCAGCGAATTACGTGGATCTTATCGTGACCGAGGCTGGGGCGATCCCCCCGCAGATGGCCTACATCATCATCAGGGATATCCTCGGCTGGGAGATAGGAGAATATTAGAGGGATGTCATTCCGTCAGGATCGCAGGGGAAAGGGGGTGTGACATGAATGTCATTCGCCGGACGGATGATTGAAAGGTTATAAGAGAGGAACGCCATCATAATCACTCATACGAGGGTGGCATATCAGGAGAATCCGGAGGTACATGCGAATGGAGTTACACTTTACGAAATTACAGGGGAATGGCAACGATTTCATCCTTATCGATGAGTATGAATGCGTGGCTATCCCGGACGAGATGAAGGCAGAATTTGCCCAGATATACCTTGACAGGAGGTTTGGAATCGGTGGTGACGGGGTCCTGTACCTTTCGCTCTCCGAACAACCCGGCCTGAAGATGAGGCTCTTTCAGCCTGATGGGAGTGAGGCCGAGATGTGCGGGAACGGGATCCGCTGCTTTGCAAAATATGCCTATGACCAGGGATACATCAAGGGCCCGTGCAAGGTAGAAACCCTGGCAGGAATCATCCCGGTAGACATATCCTACCACGACGAAGACTTTTTGGCGAGCATCGGGATGCCAGAACCGAAGTTCCTCCGGAAAGATATTCCTGCAACCGGCGATGGCGAGTATAAAGAGGAGATCGGGGGATTCGAGGTGTATGCGGTCAACACGGGCGTACCCCACGCAGTGATCTTCACCGATGCCCTTGACTCGGTTGCCGTGTCAGAGTCAGCGCCGCCGATCCGGAAGCACACGACCTTCCCCAACGGGGCGAACGTCAATTTCGTGCAGCGGACGGGAGAGAACTCCCTCCGTATCCGGACCTACGAAAGGGGTGTTGAGGATGAGACCCTTTCCTGCGGGACTGGCGCTACGGCGGCCGCAGCGGTTGCCCATCACCTCGGATATGTCGGGCCGAACGTGGAGGTCGAGACCCGTGGGGGACCGCTCACCATCTCTCTCGGAGCGGAGACGAAGATGGAAGGGCCGGCGGTGACGGTGTTCTCGGGGACGATCACGTTCTGATTTTTTTCCGGGTGTCGTGTGCGGAGAGATATTCCGAAGAGTTATCTCCCTTCAACATGCAGCGACATACCAAGACATTCCTAATCTGCTCTTTTGTATCCCTCCAGGAACCATTGAAAACTGGAACCAGTCCTTTACTGCACCAATTCAGTAATTCAATGAGAATTGAAAGGTTCGAATGATTGATTGGAGGCGTAGCAATTATTATTATTATTATTATTATTATTATGAAAAAGTATATCACATATGAGATGAAAGACGGAAATGTTACCTGGGGGTTATCTCACTTTGCGATGGAGTTGAACCCCCACGTAGCCCGTAGGCATGATAAGTTTGTGTTTAGTAGTTTAAGCACCTTACTATGCCTTTGAGGAAAAGTTATAAAAGGAGAATCTCATGGTAAGGAAAAACAAATTTACGGCTATTACTGTGTTTCTCATCATTGTTTTGATAAACACGGTTGTCATTAGCAGTATCGTTGGAGATAAACAGTCTGATGTTTTCAATCAACCAACTTTTTGCAAAGAGATTGATTTAAAAAGTCAGAATACACATGAGTCCGATTTTACTTCAAAAATCGGATCACTTCTTTCAACTTTTACAATCACACATCAAACAAGGATAACATCAGTCATAGGAAATAGGATTTCATATTATTCCCAAAGTTATACAACACCCCTAACAATTATGCCCTATATGGGTGTCCAATCTTCAATCTATTATTCAAGCGACCAAATCAATTGGGGTTCACCATTAAAACAAACTGTTGTGACACGGACTAATACCCCTTCAGTTAAAGCCAGTAGTTATTGGATAGCTTCAACTCCTGGGTATTATTTAGTTCAAGGATGTCATCAAGGATCGTACCCATGGGGTGAAAGTTACCACGTGGATACATATAATATGGTGAGGGTAGATTAAAAAATGCCAAAAACCATAAAAAAATTTTTATATAATTTAAATTTAATAGTTCATGATGTTTTTTTTAGCTCATGCTATCCAATGAATTATTATAGGATTAATTCTTCAAAACAACGAACTAGAGGTGGAAATATGAAAATCAAAAAAACCGTAATCATATTATGCATAGTCAGTCTGCTATGTATCACGGGAGTATATGCCGCAAACGGAAATCCTGTATTCTGTAAGAGTATTCCGGAGGGAACGTTGTTGGATAAGGCAACCGTAGCGATTGCTGTGGTTGATACCGAAAAACAATTCGTTTCTACGGTCCTGACTCAGGAGATGATCGAGGGGCTCTCTGAATGGGTTCCCCAGGAGTACATCGAAGATGGTTTTTATCTGATTGTCGGGGACGGCACAACGGGTAATATTTACAACATCGGTGAAGGCGTTTCAACGATCTCTCTCGTTTCATCCATTGACCGGACAACCGTGTCGACAGGTCGTGTATTACAGCGGACGAGGTCGGGATCCTTGCCCCAGGTTTTTCATCGAGATGAGACCGAGAGACAGAGAGAATACTCCCCTCATTCTTTGTATAGCATCAACAAAAGAATCCCCAGCTCATAGGCTCATTGCAATTGAAAAATTTTGCCCCCGTTGCTCTCTGGGCCACCAATAGCGGCTTTTTTTCTTTTCTGAGACGTTCAAAGCAAGAATGAAGGCTGAGGTCAATTGTCAGGTTTTTGCAATATCAGCGACCGATCATTAAACTTGCTTTGTCATATTGACGGTCGGAAGTGTGCTTATCGCACCGGTTTTTGCCGCCATTCAAGGCGAGAAGGAATCGGGTTTGACAACTGAAGAAAAATCTGCTCTTTTCACAACGGAATGATATTATCGGGCACCCCCTGCCCTTCCAGGAGAAGTCAGGGAGAATCTGTCACGCTGGCAACTCCCTTATTATGAAAAGCAACGTACAGAGGGAAAGATGCTATCGACATCCTATTCGGATGGAACAATCACCCTTCAGAATGGATGGAATCTGATATCAATTCCCAAGAATCTGTCATCTGGCTATGACACGGTTGCAGTTGTTTTTGCCGGGATAAACACAGGTGGACATTCAATATTCCACTATAATGGTAGAACACAGTATTGGGATGCATTACAATCTTCGACAGTTCTAAAACCGCTGGAAGGATATTATGTCTATTCTGTAGGAGCGTTCACACTGGATACATATTATGTCGGAGCAGGTCAACAACAGAATCCCTCAGTAAAACTGTACCAAGGCTGGAATATGATCGGGTATTTCGATCCCATGGGGAATTCGGCAGATGATTACTTTCATGCAGCCATGGCAAGGGATGAATTGGCACAGTTAGGAAGCAGCTGGGCGTCGGTCCAGGGGTTCGATCCCCAGACTCAGCAATATGAGACCAGCATAACAAACGGGGGTTCAGACAGCCATTCCGATTACCGGTTGATGTATCCGGAAAAAGGGTACTGGATCTGGATGAATTCAGGTGTTGACAGCTGGACTATTTCTGCGTCTCATACCTATTATTGTTCGGCGGAATGGGTGAGTGACTACCACGGGCAGCAAGCGACTTTACCCCATTCTTATGATCTGGCAAGTGGTTTTTATAACCAGCTTAAGACACCTCTTCCTTGGAATGGACGGTTTATTATCGGAGATAACAACGGATTAGCTCAAAAGAGTCATTGGGAAAAATCAACAGATTCTAACTATATCGACAATAGTCACTTTGCACTTTTTAGCGGACATGGCGGGCCGGACAGAATTATATTCTATCACCCGAATGATGAGAATCTGCGCAATCTTTATTATTATGAGGCCGAATGGGGAGACGGACAGGTTGACTGGATCGCTTTAGCAGCATGCAATGTGCTGAACCAGTCAAGTTATCAAAACTGGCAATCTGCATTCAAAGGACTGCACTCAATCGTTGGGTGGGATACGCCAGGATTATGCCACCAGGATTTAGGATCGAAATTCTCAAATTATATGAAAGCAGGTAACTCAATTTGGGAATCATGGCGGATGGCTGCCAACGACGTTGTATGGGAACAGAATAAGTATAAAGTAGCCATTCTTGCCGCTGATACTGATAAAGATACGAGTACTCGTGAATGTATTGATGACCACATTTATGGAAAAGGTGTCTGGTTCAGTCCGCCAGGGTATGATCTGGTACTGAAGTACGATACCCAACCGTGCGTTTAAAAGGAGGTAGTAGGATGACAACGCATCGAACGATACTTCTCACTGTCGTAATTATTGCCATTGCAGGAGCAATAGGGGCATTCTGGTATCTGGAAACGTTGAACACAGGAGACACTCTCCAATCGGCAGAAACCAGTTTCTCGACTATAGAGATCCAAAGTATTAGCCCCGGCACACATTTTGTATCCGATATCAATATTGAAATACCCGTCCATCAGGTTCCTGATAAATTGATGGTGTATTCCAAGCAGCAGATGTCTGATGAGGATATCATGCGTGTGGCGTCGGATTTGGGAATTTCCGGTGAACCAGTGAAATCAGATTCGGGGTGGATTTCCATCCGCGACGGGTCCTGCATATTTACATCACAACCTGGAGGGAGAGTAATTAGCTTTATTAATGAGACCCACATGCCAAGTTATCAGCTGGAATTCATCGAGTCTCATCTTCCAAGCGACGATGAAGCCAGGAAAATTGCGGATGCATTTCTGGTCCTCCATAATATCCAGGCTGAAGGCAGAAGATTCACCGGAGTCAACCATGGTGTTGGTTACTACAGCACCAAGGATGAAAAGGTGAAGAATGATGAAACATTGAATGTAGTGTACAGGCACTTCATTGATGGTTATGAAATCTTTAATGACGATTTAAATGTTGAAGTGTCATTTATTGGCACGGTAAAAATGCTGTTCTGGAAATGGACCCGCTACACCCCCTACAAGGAGTATCCTGTCATCAGTCCCGAGGAAGCGGTTAGCAGCCTTCAAAAGACAGGAATTATCGTTATTGGAGATTTCCAGAACCCTGAACGAGCAACGGCGACAAATATCACAATTGGTTACCTTGGGGAGACTCGCTCGAAGGACATTGATTACCTGATCCCCATCTATAAGATCGAAGGTGTGGTATACTCGAACAGTTCGGCAGCGGGATTTATCCAGTACGTTCCCGCTTCTCTCTCAGCAGCAGCGGAACTCACATGAGATCGCAGAGAAATGGCAGATAAACCACCTCTTTTTTGGATCATCCTTTTCGCAGTTGCGGTTGTGGTAATTGGAGGTGTTGTGTTCTATATTGGATCGAACACCTCTGGAAACAACAACACAAAAGGAATCGGGAATGTTAACATTGAGATCCATGCACTTAATGAAGGAACCGTGCAGGTGCCCGAGATCGCCCTGGAAACCACTCTTCCAAAAGTCTCCGGAAAAATCATGGTATATAAAGCCAACCGGGAACTTTCCGAAGAGGAGATTATGAAGATTGCAGAAGATTTTGGGATAACCGGTGAACCGATCAAGGATTTGGGAATGATGTTCATAGAAAAGGAACCATTCTCGATATCTGCGGAACCTTCAGGGGGCATGATAACATATTCCAACGATACAACAATACCCGGATATAACAACGAATACCTTGAAAAATATCTCCCAACTGACGAGGACGCACGTATCATCGCAGATTATTTCCTTGATTCAAATAATCTAAGACCACGAGGAGCGAAATATTCCCATGTGAACCATGATATTGGGTATTTTGGAGATATATCAAAGAAACAGAAGGTCTCCGAATCTATCAATGTCTGGTACATTCATGAAATTGACGGTGTCCGTCTCCTTACTGATAAAATGTACGTGCAGGTCGGTGTCTATGGACTTGTCAACCGAATGTTCAGGAAATGGACCGACCCCGAACCATCTCGGGAATATTCAATAATCACGCCTGAACAGGCAGTCGAATATCTCAAAAATACCGGGATTGTCATGCTGGGGAATGTGAAAGATCCACAGAAGGCTAAAGTGACCTCGGTTACGATAGGATATATCGGTGAGACCCAAACGAAGACGTTGCCATACCTCCTCCCAGTTTACCAATTTGAGGGAGTGGTACAGGGTGCTGACGGGACATCAGCTACATTTTATCAATGGATTCCGGCAACACCGGAACTAGCAGCGGAACTCACATGAGATCGCAGAGAAATGGCAGATAGATATCCTCTTTTTTGGGAATCCTATTTACAAATGCACTTAAAGGATTACTTTGTATCCTGCCCCCACACCCCCCTGGCACGATACACCTCGCCGCCCCCGAAGGGCGCCCCGGCGGCGATTCAAATTCCATCCATATTAGCCTATTAGAACAAGAAAACATTTGAAATGCAAATAACGCAAGGAATTCAACTCAATTGCGGATATACTTCACACGATTCCATGAATTTTTTTGCGGCACGATTGCCTCTATACCCAGTCCTATTAGTATAAAAAGAATAATTTCAGGATATTGGTGTTAGCTTAATGTGGGGAATATATCCTTCTCCTGGAAAATAATAATAACCGTCAATCTTTTGTGAATACACATTGGGGGAATTGACACTGAATAAGAGGCATTTTACTGGAATTGGTTCATCAATCGCTGTATAAGGTAACCCGGGATTTATTCTAAGGCTTTCGAGTAAGTTGTCCAATAATTCGTCTGAAGTAGGTCCTGAACTAATTCGGTGAGACTGCATCATTTTTGATTGGATTGATACTCCCCCAAATCCAAAATGATTTTAAGAATTCGTTGAATGGATATTGGGAATTGCTGCAATTGCTGAAGGGATTGAGCCGATAAGTAGAATACAGAATAATACCAAGATTATGCGATTTTTTAACATTTTTTTGCCTCCTTCCCTATAGCCAGTGACTAACATATAATACTTCCCCGGTCAAGGCATCGATAATCACATTTCCACCCTGGATGATATAGTCTTTTTACTGTTCCAGATTCTCGCTTAACCCCCAGTACGACGTGAATCCTGGGTGAGTAGAATTGAATTCTATAAAACCTGAAAAAAGGAGTCGGTGTAAAAGAGTTTAATTGAGATAATCCACATATAAAATTTCACTAGTAATTGCATCAATAATAATATGGCCTCCGTAAGGAACATACGCCGAGAGGACATTTCCTTCAATACTACAGCCCTGACAGCAGGTACCATCTTCAGGGTCATATCCACCGATATCGATAACCCAGCACGGATTCGTGGCAAGCGGATAAGCAGGGGCAGAAATTCGCCTTAAATCTGCACCAATTGGACCAATCAGACATATACTTGGGAATAACGTGGAGGCTTTCTCAATTGCCTCCTGTTTTGTGATGTATACCTGGGATGGTGGATTGGTTCCCCAGTTTCTCAGGTTTTTTAAGATGTCGCGGATGGTTTTGGACTCACCCGAGGAGTCAGGCATCGCCGAAAAGTCTGATTTCCGAATATTTTCGGAAGAAGAAGGTACTTGAAAATTGGGCAACCCCCCAGGTATTCTAATATTTTCACGGGCGTATTGGGTGGATTCTATGAATTTCAACCGGTCTGATGGGGACTGGATGAAGGAATTTTTTTTAGTTGGCAACTGAATAGAAGCGGTAACAATAGGCAGACAGATCATCACCACCAGGCTGATGCCGAGTAGTATTCCCCATTTTTTATTCATGTTTGTCACCCTTTACATCGGAATATCAATTCGTATGACCTCTCCGCTCTGTGCATCAATATGAACAATGCCACCCCGCAGGATAAAATCTTTCAGGGCTCCTGAAACCGAGCATTCCCATATCAGCCTTTGATTCCCTTTTTCATCGTATCCAACCTTAAGTTTTGAATCGACAGTTGCTTCCTCAATTCCTGGGAATTCCTTTAATGAGATAGACTCCGCGCCGCCCCCGAAAATACCGCGGGGCTGCTGCCCTCGACCTGAGGCGACCTCCGGTCACCAACTTTTCATCAATGCCTGTTGAATTTTTCTGGAGACGTGATGGATTATAAAATTCAACGGCGATTCAATGACTTCTCGTGATATCCTTTAAGAAAGAGGGAAATGGAATACTCATTGAAAAACCTGTGGTTTTACTTGGAGCAGGATCCCCTACTTCCTGTTCAAAAAACCGGGAAAAACACGAAAAGCAGGTAATAGAGCGAGACTGCGAGCATCACCACTCCTGCGACAATGTTGATGATTTTCCTGTGCCGGGCGAGCCAGGCGAGGATTTCCCTGCTTCGGGCTTCCGAGATCCCAGCAAAGACCAGCAGGGGGAGAGACATGCCGATACCGAATGAGAGGAACGATCCAAGGTTGGTGAGGAGACCTGATGTGGTGGTCCCTATCGCGAGGAGCGCCACGACTGCCACGGCGTTGCAGGGCAGGATGATGACGCCGAAGAAGAGCCCGAGGAGGAAAGCATCGAGAACCGGCCTCCCGCTCCTGGGAAGTGAGGCCCCTCCTGTCCAGCGGCTGAGATCGATATCGAGGATGAGGATGATGGAGAACGCTGCCAGAACCAGGAATGCAAAAGGCGAGATGATGGAGAGGAATTTGGCGAGCGAGACATTTACCAGGGTCACGAATAGGATGCCGAACGCAAGCATGGAGAGGATGACCCCGGCGGCAACGACCATCCCGAATGTGAGCATGGAGTGCCTGCGATTACTGCCACTGCTGCTCCCGGTCAGGAACGAGAGGAATCCCGGGAAAAGCGGGATGACACACGGGGACCCGAGAGGGGCGTAGAGCCCCGCAAGGAATGCCATCCACCAGGCAGCAACAATCTCCACGTTTCAGCACACTGCCTTGAGCGATGACGCGAGCGACGATGTAGACTTGATCCCGGTGTCCAGCAGGCGGGCATCGCCGTTATGGCATACCACCATGACCGGTGCCGAGGCAGGAGTGACCACGACAGGGCCGAACCGGTCGACAAGGGATGAAGTCATTTCATCCGGGGAGAGTGCGTAGTAACCCGCAAACCCGTTCTTTTCGATGTGAGCTATGAGGGTCGCCTTCTCCTCCCTGGGATCGATGTCAATGCCGATAAGGACGACATCGTCCCCAAGGGATTTCTTGAGCGCTGTCATCTCCTGCTGCTGACGGGTGCATATGGGGCAGGAAACCGTGAAGGCGTACAGTATAACCGGCGTTCCCGCAAATGAGCCGACAGAAAAGCGCTCCCCGGTTCGGACTTCCTCAAGTTCGATGGTCTTCCAGGCATCATCCCGGATGTTGCCTGACAGTGCAGGAGCGGTATCGGTGCATCCCGCTGCAAGGAACATGCAGGTTACTGCAATAACAAGAAACAGGGAAGAGAGAGGGAAATCCTGGTGACGCCTTTTCATACCAGTAAATCTCTAAAAATGCGGTTAAATACCTTCCTTTCCGGCCGGTTTCGGGGGATGGCATGCCCGGATGCCGCTGGCGGTAATCTCGAAATCAAACCACGTGCCAGATGGCTGTGAACGGTGCTTTGCAAGAGTGGCACGCCTGATATGATCCCTCCTCTCAAGGCGGACGATGGTTTTGGAGAGGTGTTCAAGTGCCATTCCCCCAAGCCCGACAAGGACATTCCGCTGGGTGTCGGTGTAGACCTGGTTCGAGATGAGCACCGGGATCCTGTAGCGCCTGGCGTACCCGAGCAGCATCAGCACCTGGTTCGTCAGTTTCTGCATGGCGTCGCGGCCTTTCTCGAGCTGGCTCCTGTAGAGCCCGGTTGCTGAATCGACCACCAGAAGCCCTGCCCCGTCGCGGAGCATGGTATCAAGTCCCCTGACCATGGTTGCCTGCTGGGTGAAGTCCTCGGGTTCATAGAGGTAGAGGTGTTCGGCCAGTTTCTCTGCGTCAGCTCCTGCGATCTGCCGGAACCGCTCGGCAGAGAAGCCCTCGCTGTCAAGGAAGAGGACACGGCCTCCCGCACGGAGTGCGGAGACGGACGCCATGACACAGATTGTGCTCTTGCCGCTCGCGGGCTCTCCGAATACCTGGGTGATGACCCCGGGGGCAAGACCTCCCCCGATCAGCATGTCCAGTTCCGGGGATCCTGAAGGGAGGGGCGGGATGCTCATGAATTCTTCCGCCCAAAAGTCTTCCATGCTTCCTCCTCTGCAAGTCGTGCCACCTCACGGGCAGCGAGGGCACAGTGCCCTGCCACCTCCTGCACCCTCGCGGACTCGGCCTTTATGGAGAAGATATCTCCCTCAATGAACCCGCACTTGACCGGGATATCCCATGATTTGCCACAGAGGGTGAGCGTCACAGTCCGGATCTCCCTCTCGGCAATAAACCTGTGGACATACGGCAGGCATCTCACACCAAGAGTTCCTGTCTCCAGAGCGAGCTCCCTTGAGAGCCTGGGGGTATCTTCGGGGAGGCAGACCACCCGGATCAGGAATCCCGGGCGACCTTTCTTCATCGTGCAGGGGATTGCACATACGTCGCGGGCTCCCGAAGTCATAAGCTTCTCGATACAGGTGGCAAGCACCTCACCCGTGACATCGTCAAGGTTGGTCTCAAGGATATCAACCTCGTGATCCCCCGCCGTATCCCCTGCCTCAAGAAGGGTGGCCCGGAGCACATTGGGTATGGTGGGGGAATCGCGATCCCCTGCGCCGTATCCCACAGCAACAATCCTTCCTTTGGCAGCTGAACCGGGGAAGGCCGACGCACACTCGGCGAGGAGAGCGGCCCCCGTGGGAGTACAGAGCTCTCCATCTTCGCGGGTTCCGGGATGCACATTCAGGCCGGACTCTTGTACAATGGCAAGGGTTGCAGGGGTTGGAACCGGATACGTCCCGTGTACGGAGACAACGGTTCCCCCTCCCATCGCGAGCGGTTCAACGACAACTGCGTCAACCGAGAGCGAAAGAAGTGCCGTGCAGGCCCCGATCACCTCCGCGATGGCATCGTCTGCCCCCACTTCGTGGAAGTGCGAGTGTTCACCATGAACACGAGCCTCTCCCCTTGCCATCCGCTCGAACACCCTGCATGCCAGTGCAATGGCCTCCGGAGGGGCATCGGATCCCTTCACACAGGAGATAACCTCGGCCAGTGAACGGTGGACGACAGGGGCACGGGTGTCCACCTTGATCGCCCTGATGCCTGCCCGGTCCACCTCACGGATCGCTGGCTCAGCGACCACGGAAGCCATTGCACGGGAGACCATTGTTCTGTCCGCACCGAGCTGCAGGAGCGCTCCGCAGACCATATCGCCCGCAGCTCCCCTGAACGGCTCAAAAACCAGGACTCGCATAGGTACTTATAAATCCCAGCGTATTGCACCTTTAAATTAATGCCTGAACTCCATCTGAAGGTTGACAGCGCCTATCCGGGCGATCAGGGCGGCGGAAAGGCGAGGCTCGACCCAGAAACCATGCTTTTTTTGAAGATCTCACCTGGCGATATCGTGGTAGTGGAAGGGAAGCGACGCACGGTGGCCAAGGTGTGGCGGTCTCTCGTGGAGGACTGGAACCAGAACAAGATCAGGATCGACAATTTCACCCGCATCAACGCCGGGGTGAGCATCGGAGATACCGTCAAGATTTCCCGCGTCCAGGATGAAATTGAGGCAAAAAGGGTGGTGCTGGCACCTCCCGAGGATTTACCCCGGAATGTCCCGATCAGCATCACCCCCCATATCGTGAATGCACTCATCGACTTCCCCGTACTGAAAAACGACCTTGTGCCGCTCTCGAGCGGACTTCCATTCCTGCAGACCCAGTTCGTGCCCTTCAAGGTGGTGGAGATCGAGCCGGAACAGGCAGTGATCATCACCAAGAATACCCAGATCGAGTTCTCCGAGAAACCGGCAGCGGGAGTCGAGGGTGTAAAGCGGATCTCGTACGAGGACATCGGGGGCTTGAAAGACGAGCTCCAGCGGGTTCGCGAGATGATCGAGCTGCCCATGAGGCACCCGGAACTCTTCCAGAGACTCGGGATAGAACCGCCAAAGGGCGTTCTGTTGTATGGCCCTCCCGGAACCGGGAAGACCCTGATTGCAAAGGCGGTTGCGAGCGAGAGCGGTGCACACTTCATCTCCATCGCCGGTCCCGAAGTGATCTCCAAGTATTACGGCGAGAGCGAGCAGAAACTGCGGGAGATCTTCGACGAAGCCGAGCAGAATGCCCCCTCGATCATCTTCATCGATGAGCTTGATTCCATAACCCCGAGAAGGGAGGAGGTGACCGGGGAAGTTGAACGGCGGGTGGTTGCCCAGCTCCTGACCATGATGGACGGCCTCGAGGAACGTGGGCAGGTGGTGGTGATCGGGGCGACCAACAGGGTGGACGCAATCGACCCTGCACTCAGGAGACCGGGGAGGTTCGACCGGGAGATCGAGATCGGTGTACCAACCGAGCCCGACAGGATCGAGATTCTCAAGATCCATACCCGCGGCATGCCTCTCACACCCGACGTGAACCTTGAGATGCTGGGACAGCAGACGCATGGTTTTGTGGGAGCCGATCTTGCAGCCCTCGCACGGGAGGCAGGAATCAGGGCTCTGCGCCGTTACCTGCCCGAGATTGATCTCGACGAGGACGAGATTCCCCAGGAGATCCTGGACGAGATGGTGGTGATGCCCGGGGATTTCAGGGACGCACTCAGGGATGTCAGCCCGAGTGCCATGAGAGAGGTGATGCTCGAGGTCTCCCACGTGACATGGCAGGATGTCGGTGGCCTGGCGGAGGCGAAGCAGGAGATCCGGGAAGCCGTGGAATACCCGCTCACACAGAGGGAACGCTACGATGAGCTTGGGATAACACCTCCCCGCGGGGTGCTCCTCTATGGCCCTCCCGGAACCGGGAAAACCCTGATCGCAAAGGCGGTCGCAAACGAAAGCGGGGCCAATTTTATCGCGATCCGGGGGCCCCAGCTCCTCTCGAAGTGGGTTGGCGAGAGTGAACGGGCAGTCCGGGAGATATTCAAGAAAGCCCGGCAGGTCGCACCATCCATCATCTTCTTTGATGAACTGGATGCACTGGCCCCCGTACGAGGAGGAGAGGTGGGCAGCCACGTCATGGAGAGTGTGCTCAACCAGATACTTACCGAGATAGACGGCCTCGAGGAGCTCAAGGATGTGGTGGTGCTCGGTGCAACCAACCAGCCAATGCTGGTAGATCCCGCCCTCCTGCGGGCAGGGAGGTTCGACAGGCTCGTATACATAGGGGAACCGGGCATGGACGACCGCGTACAGATCCTTTCAATACACCTGAGAGGGATGCCCGTGGAGGGCTCTCCCATGGAGGAAATCCTGGATCACCTTGGGAAGTTCGATGAAGGTGCCCTGGATGACCTTCTCGAATCGCTCGGGAAGGACAGGACCGTGCTTCCCGGGGATATCACCAGTGCAGCGGATGGGATCTCCCCGAAGGGGAAAGCAGCACTCACGCGTTCCCATATCAGGAAATACCTTGTCGAGCAGATGAACTCGCGGCACCTTGTGATGGAGGATAATGCCATCGGGGCACTCGTCACGGGCATAGCAGCCCGGACCGAGGGGTACGTGGGGTCGGATCTCGAGGCTCTCTGCAGGGAAGCCGGAGTCTTTGCCATGCGGGAAGGAGCAAAGCACGTCGCGGAACGGCACTTCGAGGCAAGCCTGGCAAAGGTCCACCCGACGATGAACCCCCGGTTAAAGGAAAATTACGAGCGGATCAGGCAGTCGTTCAAAGGCGGTCTCCCGAAAGACATCCAGCCCCCTGAATACCAGTAAGATACCCCCACTCAGAATCCCTTTTTTTTATGCCAGGTCGCGTAATTACACTTTTGTACATCCTGTCGTATGGGCTCTCCTTTCCTGGGGGGTAATGGTAGAGAGGGATCCGGGAACATTCCCGGGCAAAAACCTCGGGTATTATTACACATCCCCGACGAGATTTAAGGATAGAGCCCTATGCAGAATCTCACCACCTTTCTTGACAACCATGCTCTTGATCCCTCCGCATGTGCCCTCATCTGGCCTTCGAAAGGGATCCGGTATTCCTACGCTGAGCTTCTGGATCGGGTGCAGAGGCTCGCGTCATCCCTCTCTGAACGCGGTATCTCGAAAGGCGACAGGGTCTGCATATACCTTGACTCCTGCCCGGAATACCTGGTCAGCTACTTTGCCCTCTGGAGAATAGGTGCACTCGCGGTTCCCGCGAATATCGTGCTCAGGGAGGGGGAACTTGGCTATCTCATCGGGAATTCGGGTGCCCGCGGTATCATCTGCAGCCCGGAGGGGCGATCTGTCGTTGAAAAGGTGAGATCTTCTGTCCCCTCGATCGACCTCGTAATATGCACCGGAGATCCCGGGGAGGGGATGCTCTCCTGGGATGTGTTGATGGAAAAGGATCCCCTCTTCCGGCAAGGCGTCCCGTGCGGATTCGACGACCCCTGCCAGCTGCAGTACACCTCGGGAACCACGGGCAGGCCCAAAGGGGCCATTCTCACCCAGGGGAACTGGATGGCGGCACTTGAAGCCGAAAAAGAGGTACTCGGCCTCCGGCCCGGCGACACCTATCTCGGCATCTATCCCATGCCTCACGTGGGAATATCATGGGGGATCGCGGTCCTCCGGGCCAGGGGGACCTATGTGATCATGGAGCGGTTTTCGGAGGAGGAGTACATCCGCCTTGTGAAGGAATACGCTGTCACGGTCCTCTCGGGAATGCCCCCGGTCATCCACGGGCTCTGCAACGCCCCGGAAGGGACAGAAAAGGCGCTCTCGACGGTCAGGGTCATCATAAGCGGGGG
>Ga0302251_1000607_pt1 | contig 30237 bp, 38 predicted proteins | sample AAG_RA_Gln_MG_FD_193534 | JGI IMG/M metagenome (GOLD analysis project Ga0302251, IMG submission 193534) | Enriched activated sludge microbial communities from anaerobic digester in WTTP, New Holstein, Wisconsin, United States - AAG_RA_Gln | ecosystem: Engineered > Bioreactor > Anaerobic >... | reverse complement strand
TCCGCCAATTTTCTCAGCTCTTTCGCTTTGCAGTCTGTCGTCCGAATACTTTCATGCTTTATTACGGAAGTAACCATATTACGAAGCATGGCTTCTTTATGGCTAGAAGTTCTACCTAGCTTTCTGCCCGCTTTACCATGATACATTGCTAATATCTTCCTTTCCTGACAGTCTATAATCTCAAAATAACTGTTTTTTTAATATATTTAATTACGCTACTCGCTTTTTTCATTCCAGGGAGGAAAATCAAGTTTCATCCCGAAACTTAGATTATATTCATTAAGAATATCTTTTATTTCGCTCAAAGACTTGCGGCCAAAGTTTTTTGTTTTGAGCATTTCCGCTTCTGTTTTTTGCACCAGTTCACCGATTGTATTGATTCCGGCGTTTTTTAAACAGTTGGCCGAACGCACAGACAATTCCAGATCTTCCACCGTCCGCAATAACACTTCGTTCATATTACCTTTTTCATCGGCAACTTCCGGAACTACTTCTTCCTCTACTTCTTCAAAATTGATGAAAACATCCAATTGTTGTTTCAATATTTTGGCGGAATAAGCAACGGCGTCTTCAGGTTTTAAGCTGCCGTCGGTCCATACTTCCAGAACGAGCTTATCGTAATCGGTAATCTGACCGACACGTGCGTTGGAAACTATATAGTTCACTTTTTTGATCGGCGAGAAAATAGCATCGATATTTATCGTGCCTTCAGGCTGGTCAGGATCCAACTCTTTTTTCGCGGGAGTGTATCCTTTGCCCATTTTCACCACCAATTCCGCCTTGAAAGAATTACCTTCCGACGACATCAGGGCAATGTAATGATCAGGATTCAATACTTCCACCGTTCCGTCAGTTATAATATCGCCGGCTGTAATCACACCCGGGCGGGAAACATCTATGTGCACTACCCTTGTATCGCCTTGAGAAAGTTTGAAACGCACACCTTTTAAATTTAATATTACATCGGTTACATCTTCTTTAATTCCGGGAATCGTAGAAAATTCATGTAGTACATTATCAATTTTTATTGATACAATCGCAGCGCCTCGTATAGAAGAAAGCAACACTCTTCTTAAAGAATTTCCTAATGTTACTCCATATCCTCTTTCCAGCGGTTGAATGGTGAATTCACCGTATAACCGGGTATGTGTCGATTCATCCACATCTATACGCCTGGGACGTATCAAACTCGACCAGTTTCTTTGCATAATCAACTCCACTCTTTAGCTGGTTTATAAAAAACTCGTTTTTTACTTCGAATAAAGTTCAACAACAAGCTGTTCCTGTACCGGCATCGTTAAGTCTTCCCTTACCGGCAGCATTTTGATTGTGGCGTTGAAGTTTTCTTTATCCATTGCCAGCCATTGTGGCACGCCGCGTCTTGTCACCGTTTCCATTGCTTCCTGTATTCGTGTTATATTGCGGCTGCCTTCTTTAACTGTAATGACGTCCCCTGCTTTCAGCAAATATGATGGAATATTTACAGGTTTGCTGTTGACTAAAAAATGTCCATGGGTAACCAGTTGTCTTGCCTCATCCCGGGAATTGGAAAAACCCATACGGTATACCATGTTGTCCATTCTTCTTTCCAGAAGCACAAGTAAGTTTGTTCCCGTGATGCCTTTTAACTGATCGGCTTTTTCAAAATATCCTCTGAACTGTTTTTCCAATAGCCGATACATTCTCTTGAGTTTCTGCTTTTCTCTTAACTGTACTCCATAATCAGAAGCCTGTTTTTTATGCGACTGACCATGCTGTCCCGGAGCATACCCTCTTCTTTCAAAAGCACACTTTTCCGAATAGCACCTGTCTCCTTTAAGAAAAAGCTTCAACCCTTCTCGGCGACATAACCTGCATGAGGAATCCGTATATCTTGCCAAAAAACGCCTCCCTATAATCTAATTATTCTTTATCGTTATTTTTTTATTTTCATTTAAACTCGACGCCGTTTTGGCGGTCTGCAGCCATTATGCGGCACCGGTGTAACGTCACGAATCATAGTTACTACAAGCCCGGCCAACTGCAGCGATCTCAATGCCGATTCCCTGCCTGCTCCGGGGCCCTTTATATATACCTGCACTCTGCGCATTCCCTGTTCCTTTGCCTTGCGTACGGCATCTTCAGCCGCCATTTGCGCTGCAAAGGGAGTGCTTTTCCGCGATCCTTTAAAACCCTGTAACCCGGCGGTTGACCAAGAAATAACATTACCGCTTAAATCCGTAATAGTTATAATCGTATTATTAAAGGTGGACTGAATATGTGCAACACCGTCAGTAATATTTTTCTTTTCTTTCTTTTTACCTGTTTTTCTAACTGCTTTTGCCATTTTTCCTCCGGATCAGTTTACTTTTTCTTGCCGGCAATAGCCCGTCGCGGCCCTTTTCTTGTCCTGCCGTTCGTATGCGTTCTCTGTCCTCTTACCGGCAATCCCTTGCGATGACGCAAGCCACGGTATGCGCCAATATCCATTAGTCTCTTAATAGACATGGACACGTCACGACGCAGATCACCTTCTACCTTGTAATCCTTATCAATAATATTTCTCAGCGCAGATATTTCCGAATCCGCCAGATCATCCGTCTTTGTATCCGGACTCACACCTGCATCCTTCAATATTTCTTTTGCTTTCGTTGGTCCAATACCATAAATGTAAGTTAAAGCAACTTCCATTCTCTTGTTTTTGGGTAAATCAACACCTGCAAGTCGTGCCACCTTTTATATCCTCCCGATCTATTCCAGAACTATCCCTGACGTTGTTTATGTTTAGGGTTTTCGCAAATCACGCGTAAAATACCCTTACGTTTAACAATCTTGCACTTCTCGCATATTTTTTTTACAGAAGATCTTACTTTCACTCTCTTGTCTCCTTCTTCCCGCCCTGGATATCTATTTTGTTCTATAAATAATTCTGCCCCGCGTCAGATCATAAGGCGAAAGTTCCACTGTTACCTTATCGCCCGGCAGAATTTTGATAAAATGCATTCTCATCTTACCGGAGATATGGGCTAATACCTTGTGTCCATTTTCGAGTTCTACACGAAACATGGCATTTGGTAATGGCTCTATAACCCGACCTTCAACTTCTATTGCTTCTTCTTTTGCCATACTTTTTTCTAAGCATTTCCAAATTCTAGCAGTTCTAATTAAGCGGTATACACCGTTTAATTCAACTTGCTCAGTATTTCCGGTCCATTATCAGTGATGGCGACTGAATGTTCAAAATGGGCAGATAGCATGCCGTCCTCTGTTACTACTGTCCAGCCGTCCTCTAAAATCTTTACCTTGTAACTGCCCTGATTTACCATGGGCTCTATCGCCAGAATCATTCCGCTTTTTAATTCTATACCCCGGCCCTTTTTACCGTAATTGGGTATTTGGGGATCCTCATGAAGGTTTCTACCGATTCCATGCCCCACAAAATCCCTTACTACCGAAAATCCTGGTGGTTCAACTGTCTGCTGAACACTGCTGGAAATATCTCCCAGCCTGTTGCCTTTTTTTGCCTGCTCAATACCTGCATATAGGCTCTGTTCTGTGACTTCTATCAGTTTCCGGGCAACATCTGTTATCTTGCCAACCGGCAATGTTATTGCCGCATCGCCGAAAAAGCCATTATAAAAGACGCCAAAATCCAAGCTTATGATATCGCCCTCTTTCAATATGCGTTCTGAAGGCATTCCATGGACAACTTCTTCATTGACCGAAGTGCAAAGTGAATACGGATAACCCCGGTAACCTTTAAAAGCAGGTTTTGCACCTCTTTTTCGTGCAACTTCCTCAGCAAATCTATCTAATTCTTTTGTCGTAGCTCCGGGTTTTACCCTGTCTCTCAGTTTGTTGAGAACTTCGGCAACAATTTGACTGCTTGCCCTGGCTCTCTCTATTTCATCCGGAAGTTTCAGAATTACCATACAATTTACCTCTGAAAAAAGCTTCCGTTACCGTCGTCGGGCAATGTGGCCCTTTTTCATGAATCCTTCATACTGTCTTGTCAATAAATGAGACTCCACTTGACCTGCTGTATCAACAGCAACACCAACAACAATCAACAAAGATGTCCCACCAAAATAAAACGGTATATTAAACTGAGTAATTAATATACTGGGCAATACACAAACAAGCGAAACATAAATAGCACCGCTGAAAGTCAGCTTTTCTAAAATATTTTCGATATATTCGGCTGTTTTTTTCCCCGGCCGGATTCCAGGTACGTATCCACCGAATTTCTTCATGTTTTCCGCTACATCATCAGGTTTGAAAGTTACGGCCGTATAAAAAAAACAAAAGAAGAATATGAAGGCCACATAAAGTACTTCATAACCTACCCGTCCCGGCGTCAAATACCCTGCGACTGTCTGCATCCAGCCCTGCGGGGCAAAATTTGCAATTGTGGCCGGAAACATAATTACCGATGACGCAAAGATCGGCGGTATAACTCCAGCCGAATTAATTTTAAGTGGCAGGTGTGTTGTCTGCCCGCCGTACATTTTACGTCCGACTATTCTTTTAGCATATTGTACAGGAATACGGCGTTGCCCTGCTTCTACAAAAACAATCGCTCCGATGACCGCAACCATCAAGATTATTATAAATAATACAACAAAAAAATTCAGTTCGCCGGCTCTGAACAAACTCCATGTGCTGGCAATTGCCGCGGGAAAACGGCAAACGATACCGGCAAAAATTATTAAAGAGATACCATTACCGATTCCCTTCTCTGTAATTGTTTCGCCCAGCCACATGATAAAGGCAGTGCCGGCCGTCAATGTTATCACCGTCATTATTATAAATGAGAATCCCGGCTGCAAAACAATCGGAGCTCCCGAAGGGCTGGCCATATGCTGCAATCCATAAGCAATGCCAAAGCCCTGAATCATACTCAAGGCTACTGTCCCGTAACGTGTATATTGGGTAATCTTACGCCGCCCCATCTCACCTTCTTTTGAAAGTTTTTCCAAATGGGGAATGGCGACGGTTAATAATTGCAAAATAATAGATGAACTAATGTATGGCATGATGCCCAGCGCAAAAATTGAAAACGCGCTCAAAGCACCACCGGCAAACATGTCCATTAGTCCGAGCATTGAACCGCGGGCTTGCTCAAAGAAAGCCAGCAAGGCGGCATTATCGATTCCCGGCGTTGGGATAAATACGCCAATCCGGTAAACAGCCAAAAGAAGGAATGTAAACAAAATCCTTCTTTGTAATTCCGGAATTTTAGAAACGCCTCCCAATCCTTCTAACAAATTACTTTACCTCTTCCACAGAGCCACCAGCAGCCGTAATTTTTGTTTTCGCAGCCTGGCTTATATTTGCTATCTTGACGGTAACGGGAAATTTTATTTCTCCCTTCGCCAATATTTTAATCTTTTCTCCTTGTTTCTTTACTAATCCACTAGCCAAAAGAGCTTCCTGATCAATTACAGCTCCTTCTGTAAATTTCCGACCCAAATCGGATAAATTTACGGCGACAAATTGTTCACGAAACGGATTACGAAAACCCCTCTTGGGAAGTCTCCGTGCCATCGGCATTTGGCCACCTTCGAAACCGGCGCGCACTTTACCGCCGGAACGAGCCTTTTGCCCTTTATCGCCTTTACCGGCTGTTCCACCCTGACCAGAGGCATCTCCGCGCCCTACGCGCTTTCTTTTTTTCGTTGCACCAACTGGAGCCTTTATTGAACCCAAATCCATATACTACTCCTTCGACTCTTCCACAGACACCAAATGAATAACTTTATTTATCATACCGCGATTTTGCGGAGTATCAGATAAAGTCACCGTCTTATTTATTTTGTTCAGCCCGATACCGCGTAAAACCTTCCGCTGCTTTTCCGGACGGCCTATTTCGCTCTTTATCATCTTTACTTTTAAAATATTGCCCACCTTAAGCTACCTCGCCGAATAATTTATGAATTATTTGCCTCTATTTGCGGCAATTTCCGCCGGATCTTTTAACTGGCATAGACCCTCAAGTGTGGCTTTGACTAAATTGTGCGGATTGTGAGAACCGAGACATTTTGTCAATATATTATGTACACCGGCAACTTCCAGTACCGCTCTCACGGCTCCACCAGCAATTAATCCTGTACCCTCTGATGCCGGCTTTAATAAGACCTTTCCGGCGCCATAGCTGCCAATAACTTCGTATGGAATTGTTTTGGCGACAACTGCGACTTTGACCATATTTTTTTTGGCCATTTCCATACCTTTGCGAATCGCTTCCGGTACTTCGTGCGCTTTGCCTAAACCAGCACCTATTTTGCCATTGCCGTCGCCGACAACAACGATTGCACTAAATCGAAATCGCCTTCCCCCTTTAACAACTTTCGCCGTCCTGTTTATGGCTATAACTCTGTCAAGGAGCTCTGTATCTTTCATTTCTTTCTTATCCAACGATTTTTCCCTTATCATGTTTATTATAATGTCCAAATATTGAATTTAAAATTTAAGACCATTTTCCCGTGCACCATCGGCTAATGCTTTCACGCGACCATGATAGAGAAATCTACCTCTATCAAAAACAACTTTATCTACACCCATATTTATTAAACGTGTTGCAATCAGTTTACCTACTTCTTTGGCTACTTCCGTCTTTTTCTTGCCTTTGATTTTTTCAGCCAAATCTTGGCACAAAGTGGAAGCTGTCGTCAGTGTAGTTCCTTGAACATCGTTTATAGCTTGAGCATAGATGTGCCTGTCTGACCGAAACACTGAAAGACGAGGTTTTTCCTGGGTGCCGGCAATTTTGCCCCTTACTCTTTTTTCCTTCTTTTCTCTTATCCTAATTATTCTCTTGGAAGCCAATGTTCCACCTCTTTACTGCAATATTAATTTTTTACTGTTTATTATTTAGCGGCCGATTTACCAGCTTTACGCCTGATATATTCACCCGCATATTTAATACCTTTACCCTTATAAGGTTCAGGTTTTTTCAGCGCACGAATTTCTGCGGCAACTTTTCCCACCAATTGCTTATCAATGCCGGATATTATTATGTTTGTCTGTTTGTCGACTTTAACATCAATTCCTTCCGGAATAGCATATTGAACCGGACTTGAGTAACCGACGGCTAATTTTAAATTTTCGCCTTCTATTTCCGCACGATAACCAACGCCGGATATTTCCAGGTTTTTTACGAATCCTGTACTCACACCGGTTACCATATTGTCAATCAAAGTTCTGACCAATCCATGATAAGACCGCATGGTTCTGTCCTCTGATTTTCTTTGGACAACCAGATTTCCCTCATTCATTACCATGCTAATTCCTTCCGGCAGCTTGGAGGAAAGTGTTCCCTTGGGACCTTCTACTTTAACAATACCGTCATTTTCGCTGATTTTAACATTCTGCGGAAACGCAACCGGCTTTTTACCTATTCTCGACATGAGCAAGCACTCCTGCTTAATATCTTTTATTTCAACTACCAAACATTACAAATGACTTCGCCACCAACGTTCTGCTCGCGAGCTTCCTGATCAGTAATTACTCCTCGCGACGTCGAAAGAACAGAAATTCCGTATCCGTTCAATACCTTTGGAATACTGTCAGCTTTTACATAAACTCGTCGCCCCGGCTTACTAATTCTGGTTATACCTGTAATCACCGTTCGCTTGTTGTCCGGATACTTAAGGACGATCTTCAACATCTGTTGCCCTTTATCATTTTTCACATTCTCAAAACCCACAACATATCCGGACTTTTTAAGCACTTTGGCTATGTTCAGGTTTATTTGTGACATGTAAACATTTACACTTTTGAAGCGAGCCTTATTAGCATTCCTAATTCTTGTAAGCATATCGGCAATAGGATCAGTCATCCCCATGCTTTTTCTCCTTAGACCAAAATATTTACCAACTCGATTTTATTACACCCGGTAACTCACCCTGCAAGGAAAGTTTTCGCAAACATATTCTACACATATCAAATTTTCTGTAATATCCCCGCGGCCTCCCGCATATCGGGCAGCGGTTATATGCCCGGACAGCAAACTTAACTTTCCTTTTGGCTTTTGCAATTAATGACTTCTTTGCCACACTAAATTCCTCCGGATATTCCTCGATTAATTCTTAAATGGTACACCCATCAGCTTTAACAACACTCTGGCTTCGGCGTCAGTTTTTGCCGAGGTCACGATGGTTATATTTAGACCCTTGACTTTTTCCACTTTGTCGTACTCAATTTCCGGGAAGATGATTTGCTCCTGCAGCCCCATGGAGAAGTTTCCTCTACCGTCAAATGAATTGGAAGGTATTCCGCGAAAATCTCTTACCTTCGGCAAAGCGACATTAACCAAGCGATCAAAAAATTCATACATTACGTTTTTTCGCAGAGTAACCGAGCAGCCAATAGGCATTCCCTGCCTTAATTTGAATGTTGCAATAGATTTCTTGGCCTTTGTTATAACTGGTCTCTGACCTGTAATCATTGCCATCTCCTGCACGGCGCCATCAATAATTTTAATATTCTGGATGGCTTCTCCCAGGCCCATGTTGACGACAATTTTTTCTATTTTGGGTACCTGCATCGGATTTTTGTACTGAAACTCTTTGACCAGTGCAGGAAAAACATTTTTTATGTAAAATTCTTTTAATCTTGCCATTTTATTAACCTACATTGATGACTTCACTGCATTTACTGCAGATGCGTACCTTTTTCTTTCCATCTTCAAGGACCTTATTTCTCACCCGTACACCCGCGTTGCATTTCTTACAGTACAAAGCAACTTTTGAAACATGCAGAGGTCCCTCTTTTTCCAAAACTCCACCTCTAGAGGTCTGGTCCGGCCTCTTATGCCGCTTAATAATATTAATTTTTTCTACAACAATCCGGGATTCTTCAGGAATAACTTTCAGTATCTTGCCTGTTTTGCCTTTATCCTTACCCGCAAGAACCTTTACCTCATCCCCTTTTTTTAGTCTGTTTAAGCTCATTTTTTTCCTCTTCGAAACAGGTTTACAACACCTCTGGCGCCAGAGAGATAATCTTCATGAATTGCTTCGCTCTTAACTCACGAGCAACTGGTCCAAATATTCTTGTTCCAATTGGTTCCATCTGGTTGGAAATCAAAACAGCTGAATTGTCATCAAACTTAAGGTATGACCCGTCCGGCCTTTTTACCTCTTTGACCGTACGGACGATGACAGCCTTCATTACGTCACCCTTTTTTACTTTGGAATTGGGAATTGCTTCCTTCACGGCAACAACAATTACATCACCCAAACTTGCAAACCTGCGCTTCGAACCACCAAGTACCTTGATACAAGCTACCTTTTTAGCGCCTGAGTTATCTGCAACATTTAGTATGGTCTGCATCTGAATCATAATATATCCCCATAAAAACAACCTGTTTGTAAAAACAAGCCGTTATTTTGCTTTCTCCAGAATTTCTATCATACGCCAGCGTTTGTCCCTGCTCATCGGGCGCGACTCAATAATTAGTACGGTGTCTCCTGCTTTACACTCGTTTTTCTCATCATGGACCTTATATTTCACATGTTTGCGTACATACTTGTGAAATATTGGATGTTTTACCAAGCGCTCCGCTCTGACGACAATTGTCTTGTCCATCTTATCGCTAGTTACCACGCCCTTGATTGTGCGTTTATTTCCCTGCTCAGCCATGTTAACTTACCGCCTCCTTTTCCTTCAATACCGTGTTAACGCGGGCGATGTCCCTCCGCAGACTACCTAGCTTTGCCGTGGGCTCCAACTGGCCTGATGCATGACGTATCCGCAACTTAAATAGTTCTTCTGCCAATTCAATTCTTTTTTGTTTGAGCTCGTTGATACCCAGATCTCTGATTTCTTTAATTTTCATCAGATATCTCCCTCGCTAAAAATTTAGTGGCTATCGGCAACTTGTGGGCAGCAAGACGAAATGCTTCTCTTGCCACTTCTAAAGTTACTCCTTCCATCTCATAAAGAACCGAACCGGGTTTTACTACCGCCACCCATCCTTCCGGTGCTCCTTTTCCTTTACCCATACGAGTTTCAGCGGGTTTCTTTGTATACGATTTATGCGGGAACACCCTGATCCATATCTTACCACCACGCTTGACATGACGAGTCATAGCAATACGAGCCGCTTCAATCTGTCTCGCTGTAATCCAGCCACATTCCGCCGCCTGTAATCCAAAATCACCAAAAGAGATTGAACTACCCTTCGTCGCCTTTCCCCCCATGCGTCCTTTATGCAGCTTTCTGTATTTTACCCTCTTCGGCATTAACATAATCAAAAACTCCTGTTGCTCTTTACAACGACAATTTCATATTGGGCGCCGGCCAGGATTTAACAGCCAGCGAAATAATTATTGCTTATCTGTTCTTGTCGGCAGCACTTCACCATGAAAAATTAAAACTTTAACACCGATCAACCCGTAAGCGGTATGAGCTTCAATAAACCCATAATCGATGTCTGCCCGCAATGTATGCAGCGGCACTCTTCCCTCACGGTACCATTCGGAACGCGACATTTCAGCCCCGCCTAATCTTCCTGAGCAGTTTATCTTGATGCCTTTTGCCCCGAATTTGAGCGCATACCCTACACACTTTTTCATCGCCCGACGGAATGCAACTCTTCTTTCCAATTGCATGGCCACGTTTTCCGCAACCAGCTGCGCGTCTATTTCCGGTTTACGCACTTCTAAAATATTTATTATTATTTCTGACTGCGAAAATTTCTCGATATCAGTTTTCAGCTTTTCAATTTCCGAGCCTTTTTTACCTATGATCACACCTGGTCTTGCAGCATAAATGTTTACTTTTGCTTTGTTCGCGGCCCGTTCAATCTCAATTTTAGAAATACCGGCATGATAGAGTTTTTTCTTGAGGTATTTTCTGATCTTCAAGTCTTCATGCAACGTTTCACTGTAGTTTTTATCGGCAAACCAAACCGACTGCCACTTTTTAATGAAACCTAATCTTAATCCTACCGGGTTAACTTTCTGACCCAATATCGTACCTCCTTACTTTTCGTCCAATATAACTGTAATATGTGAAGATCTTTTCTTTATTCCTGCTGCTCTTCCCTGCGCCCTTGCTCTCCATCTCTTCATTGACGGCCCCTGATCAACAAATACCTTTTTTACGTAAAGGATGTTTTCATCAATATTGGGATTCTGTGCAGCATTTGCAACAGCAGATTTAAGAACTTTCGCAATTATCCCTGCCGCATATTTTCTGGTATATAATAGGATATTCTGAGCTTCCTGCACTCTTTTTCCTCTAATTAAATCACCCACCAGTCTCACTTTCTGTGGTGACATCCTAATATATTTTGCAATTGCTTTCGCTTCCATATTTCTTAACCTCAAACACCTCTGTTAGTGCACAAGTCTATTTACGAACCTTCGTTTTCCGATCACCCGAATGGGAATAAAAAGTCCTCGTCGGTGAAAACTCACCCAGCTTATGCCCTACCATGTTCTCTGTTACATAAACAGGAATGAATTTCTTCCCGTTATGCACTGCGAATGTATAGCCAATGAGTTCCGGTGTTATGGTTGACCGCCGTGACCAAGTCTTGATGACATTTTTGCTTCCCTCCGCTTCCATCTTGCGGGTTTTGGCAAGCAATCTCTCCTCGATATACGGACCTTTTTTAATCGAACGTGCCACGCTTTTTAACCTCTTCTCTTAACAATATATTTATCAGTACTCTTGTTCTTTCTTGTTTTATGCCCTTTTGTCGGTATTCCCCACGGAGTACAGGGATGTCTGCCCCCCGATGACCTTCCTTCACCACCACCCATCGGATGGTCTACAGGATTCATTACAACACCACGAACATGGGGCTTTTTCCCCAGCCATCTCTTCCTGCCGGCTTTGCCGATGCTAACATTTTCATGTTCGTTATTGCCCACCTGCCCTATTGTTGCCATACACTCAATAAATACTTTCCGCACTTCACCGGAAGGAAGTCTCACCTGCGCATAATCGCCTTCCTTCGCCATCAGTTGGCCGTAAGCCCCCGCTGAACGGATTAGTTGACCTCCACGACCAACTTTCAATTCTACATTGTGAATCAATGATCCCAGGGGAATGTATTTTAAAGGTACAGCATTACCGGGCTTTATATCAGCCTTTTCTCCACTGACTATCACGTCGCCCACATTCAATTGCGCCGGTGCAACTATATACCTCTTTTCACCATCACGATAATTTAGCAGTGCAATTCTTGCTGTTCTATTCGGATCGTACTCTATCGCCGCTACTTTGGCTGGAATATCCGTCTTGTTACGGCAAAAATCAATTATCCGATATTTTCTTTTGTGTCCGCCGCCGATATACCTCGCCGTTATTCTACCGTAACTATTGCGCCCGCCTGATTTTCTCAACGGCTTCAAGAGGCTTTTTACCGGTTCTGCAGAGGTGATTTCTTCAAAATCTGGAACACTTTGAAATCTTCGCCCCGCTGATGTTGGTTTGTATTTTATTATTCCCATCAGTCTAATCCTTAACTAAGTCCTTATACGCCTTCAATAACATCTATGCGGTTACCGGCAGTCAACGTCACTATTGCTTTTTTCCAGGAACTTTTGCGTCCCATTATCCGGCCCATTCTTTTCTTCTTGCCTAATACATTAATGACATGAACATCAACAACCTTAACCTTAAACAGTTTCTCCACTGCCCGGCCGATTTCCACCTTGTTTGCTTTCCGGTCGACTTCAAAAATATATTTGTTCGACTCATCCCGGGCGACGGTACTCTTTTCTGTAAGCAGCAATTTTTTTACTATCTGATGTACTTCCATTATGCCAGCAATGCCCCTTCAATCTTTTTTACGGAGGGCTCCAGAAGAACTACATGTTCGCAATTTAAAATATCATAAACATTAATTCCTTCCGCCCTGACCATTTTTACATTCTTGATGTTCCTTGAAGACTTAAATAAAGCTTCATCGTTATTATCCAAAACAAAAAGTGATTTTCTTAAGCCGAAACGATCAACAACGGTTTTAAATGCTTTGGTACTGATTTTCTCCATTGGAAAATCTTTCAATATCAGCATTTTATCTTCTTTAAGTTTCATACTGAGGACGGATATTAACGCCTTCTTCCGTACTTTTTTGGGAACGCTGAATGAGTAATCTCGGGGCTGAGGACCAAAAACAATTCCGCCGCCTCGCCAAATGGGTGATCTTGTAGTTCCCACACGGGCACGACCTGTCCCTTTTTGACGCCAGGGCTTTTTCCCTCCCCCGCTGACATCGGATCTTCCTTTGGTGGAAGATGTTCCGGAACGGCGAGCCGCCATTTGCATCTTGACGACGTCATATACAACTGCTTCATTGACATCAGCGCCAAAAACAGCATCGCTTAATTCTACTTGCGCAACTTTATTTTTTTCAATATCAAATACATCTGCTACTGCCATGATTATAACTCCAGATGTGAGACTTACACACTTATTTTCTTGGCTTGTTTAATCAGCACAAAATCGTTCTTGCAGCCGGGTATCGAGCCCTTCAATAAAATCAAATTTCGATCCGCGCGAACCTGCCATACTTGCAGATTCTGGATAGTTTTACGGACGGCGCCCATATGACCGGCCATCTTTGTACCTTTAAAAACACGTGAAGGATCGGCACTAGCGCCAATCGAACCGGGAGCACGATGGAACATCGAACCGTGTGTTGCCCGTCCGCCGCCAAACCCATGCCTCTTTATAACACCAGCAAATCCTTTACCTTTGGAAGTGCCGATAACATCGACAAAATCCCCCGCCGTAAAGATGTCCGCCGTAATTTCCTGACCAACTTCATATTCTTCTCCGTCGGTCTTAAACTCTTTCAGCTTACGGAAAAATCCTTTGTTGGCCTTGTTGAAATGCCCCTGCAATGGTTTTGTCACATTCTTTTGTTTTTTTCGCCCGTATCCAAGCTGAATGGCATCATAGCCTTCTTTGGCTTTTGTTTTCACCTGAACGACAACGGAAGGCTCAACTTCGATGGCTGTAACTCCGACAGCGGCGCCGTCTTCACCAAATATTTGAGTCATTCCTAACTTTTTACCAATGATTCCCTTCTTCATTATCTTCCAACTTTTAATAAAATATAAAGCCAACAATTTATATTCCGAAGACCGGCAATAATACCGCCCAATCTCCCTATAACCGGATTTGAACTTACGCTTTTATCTCAACATCAACACCTGCTGACAAATCCAGCTTCATCAAGGCATCCACAGTAGCTTGCGTAGGTTCAACAATATCAATCAGTCTTTTATGCGTTCTGATTTCAAACTGCTCACGGGATTTTTTATCAACATGAGGTGAGCGATTAACACAATACTTGTTGATCTCTGTAGGCAGTGGAATGGGGCCGGCAACGCGCGCACCGGTTCTCTTTGCTGTTTCTACTATTTCTTCAACAGAACGATCCAGCAATTTGTAGTCGTAAGCTCTGAGACGAATTCTAATCTTCTGGTCTTTCATTGGTCAAATAACCCTTTTTCACTATTTCTATTCAATAACCTTACTCACGACGCCGGCGCCTACCGTTCTGCCACCCTCTCGAATAGCGAATCTCAGCTGTTCTTCCATGGCGATAGGGGTAATCAATTCTATACTCATGTTAACGTTATCACCGGGCATAACCATTTCCACACCTTCCGGCAACGTCGCCACGCCAGTCACGTCGGTTGTGCGGAAGTAAAACTGCGGGCGATAACCGGAGAAGAACGGTGTGTGACGGCCGCCTTCTTCCTTGGTCAGAACGTAAACTGCAGCCTCAAATTTTGTATGCGGTGTAATGGAAGCGGGTTTGGCAATAACCTGACCTCTTTCCACTTCTTCGCGCTTAATGCCTCTTAAGAGCAAACCAACGTCGTCACCGGCGCGACCTTCGTCAAGAGTCTTACGGAACATTTCAATACCGGTTACGACTGTTTTGATTGTTGAACGTATACCGATGATTTCCACTTCATCACCGACTTTAACAATACCTCTGTCTACTCTTCCCGTGACGACCGTACCACGACCAGAAATGGTGAATACGTCACCGACCGGCATAAGGAAAGGTTTATCGGTATCGCGTTTCGGCTCGGGAATATAAGTATCGACAGCCTCCATTAATTCCCAGATGGATTTTACATCCGGCGAATTGGAATCATCAGATTCCAAAGCCTTCAGCGCTGATCCGCGGATAATGGGGATATCATCGCCGGGAAATTCATACTGTGTTAAGAGTTCTCTTAATTCGAGCTCCACCAGATCAAGAAGCTCGGGATCATCTACCAGGTCAACTTTATTTAAATAAACGACAATGTAAGGAACCTGAACCTGACGGGCAAGGAGGATGTGCTCTCTGGTCTGGGGCATGGGGCCGTCGGAAGCGGCGACAACAAGAATGGTGCCGTCCATATGAGCGGCGCCGGAAATCATGTTTTTGATATAGTCGGCGTGACCAGGGCAATCAACGTGTGCATAATGTCTTTTTTCCGTTTCATACTCCACGTGCGAAATATTAATTGTAACGCCTCTTTCTTTTTCTTCGGGAGCGTTATCAATAGAATCAAAAGGTCGAAATTCCGCGAAGCCTTTCTTGGCCAAATGCTTGGTAATCGCTGCGGTCAGCGTGGTTTTTCCATGGTCTACGTGTCCGATGGTTCCTATATTTAAATGCGGCTTCGTCCTTTCAAATTTTTTCTTTGCCATATCAATATACCTCCTTAACTTTGAATGGTTGCTTCTCTTGTCGTTTAAGCAATATAGTTTTTAATTTAATTTATTTAGAATTTATAATGGGCGAAAGCTTTGTTTGCTTCAGCCATTTTATGCACGCTTTCCTTCTTCTTAATCGAACCACCGCGATTATTGGCGGCATCTATCAATTCACCGGCCAATTTTTCCCGCATTGTCTTTTCCGTACGATCCTGAGCATTTGTAATCAACCAGCGAATTGCCAGTGCCGTGCGCCTCGACGGCACAACTTCCGTCGGCACCTGATAAGTGGAGCCGCCAACGCGTCTGGACTTAACTTCAATAAGCGGCTTAACATTATTTAAAGCTTTTTCAAAAAGCTCAACCGGCGGCTGCTCTTTTACCTTTTTTTCAATAATATCAAAAGCGCCGTAAAGAATACTCTCCGCCGTGCTCTTTTTCCCGCGTTTCAACAGCGAATTGACAAACTTCGCAACCAGTTTGTTATTGTACTTCGGATCGGGCAAAACATCCCTTTTTTCTACTTCCCGTCTTCTTGGCATTTAACTATCTCCGTCTAACTAGGCTTTTTCGCACCGTACTTTGATCTGCCTTGTTTACGATCAGCAACACCGACAGCATCAAGCGTACCTCTGATGATATGATACCTTACACCCGGCAAATCCTTAACTCTGCCTCCGCGTACCAGAACAACCGAATGCTCCTGCAAGTTGTGTCCGATACCCGGTATGTAAGAAGTAACTTCGTAACCACTTGTAAGGCGAACTCTCGCCACTTTCCGCAAAGCCGAATTAGGCTTCTTGGGGGTCGTCGTATAAACCCGGACACAGACACCGCGACGTTGTGGTGAACCAGCCAGTGCCGGTGAATCTGATTTCTTTTGTATCTTGCTTCTGCCTTTGCGAACCAATTGACTTATAGTCGGCATTTTTCCTCCCGATCTAACTTTTCCTGCTATTTTTCTCAGCCGCAGTAAAGCGTTGCTAACTATCAACTCAACGCTTATATGTCAAGCTTTTTCTCAACCCTCTTTAACTTTCTTCGACACTGACCTCCGCGCCCTCATCCTCAACCCTGATACCCAGTTTCCTGTACATTACCAAACCGGTGCCGGCCGGAATCAAACGCCCCATGATCACATTCTCCTTTAAGCCTCTCAGGTAGTCCGTCTTCCCGGAAAGAGATGCTTCGGTAAGCACTCTGGTCGTTTCCTGGAACGAAGCCGCGGAAATAAAGCTCTGCGTACTGAGCGATGCTTTCGTAATACCCAGAAGCAGCGGTTCGCCGATTGCCGGTCGGCCGCCTTGAGCCACGATCTTCTCATTTTCTTCCTGGAACCGGTACCGCTCAACTTGTTCATCCGCGATGAACAATGTATCGCCGGGATCGGTTACCCGCACCCTGCGCAGCATCTGGCGAACGATTACTTCCATATGCTTATCGTTGATCTTGACTCCCTGCAGACGATAAACCTCCTGCACTTCATCGACCAGGTACCGGGCTAGTTCCTTTTCGCCTTTAATGGCCAGCAAATCGTGGGGATTATTCATGCCATCCATTAAGGCATCACCGGGACTGACGCGGTCTCCTTCTTGAACGCTGATATGTTTACCTTTGGCGATCAGATACTCTTTTTCTTCTCCAATTTCCGGTGTAACGATTATCTTGCGTTTGCCTTTGGCGTCTTTACCATAAGACACCACACCGTCAATTTCACTGATGACAGCATAATCTTTGGGCTTACGTGCTTCGAACAACTCGGCGACGCGGGGCAGACCACCCGTGATGTCTTTTGTTTTTGTAGTTTCACGAGGAATCTTGGCAATAATATCACCGGCGCGTACCTCGTCTCCTTCGGAAACTACTATGTTGATTCCGACGGAAAGAAGATAGCGGGCTGCGATATTTGTTCCTGCGATTTTAGCCGTCTTCCCTTTGCTGTCTTTGATCGAAACACGCGGCCTTAAATCTCCGCCTTTGAACTCAATGATAACTTTACGCGACAGACCGGTAACTTCATCCACCTGTTCCTGCATGGTTTTTCCTTCGATAATGTCACCGAATTTAATTGTCCCGTCCACTTCCGCCAAAATCGGTATAGAAAACGGATCCCATTCCGCGATTAATTGTCCGCGCTTGACTTTATGGTCATCATCCACTTTTAAGTGTGCGCCATATGGAACCGTATATTTGCCACGGCTGCGTTGCTGTTCATCCAAAACGTGAACTTCACCATGGCGATTCATAACCACCAGATCGTTCTCCCTGGTTCGAACTGCATTTAAGTTAACAAATTTGACAATGCCGTCATGGCGGGCTTCCAAAGTAGAGTGCTCTTCAAATTTAGCGGTTCCACCGATGTGGAATGTTCTCATTGTCAGCTGTGTGCCCGGTTCGCCGATGGATTGCGCAGCTACAATACCCACCGCTTCACCGATATTCACCAGGTGACCATGCGCCAGATCGCGGCCGTAGCACATGGCGCATACACCATGTTTGGCCCGGCAGGACAAAACAGATCTGATGTTAATGTGTTCAACGCCGGCGCGATCAATTTTTTCGGCCAGGGCTTCATCAATAACTTCGTTGGCATGAACAATAATTTCATTGGTAAAAGGATCTTTTATTTCCTGTAGAGCGACTCTACCCAAGACCCGTTCACCGGCGGTTTCGATAATTTCTCCACCTTCCATCAACGCCGAAACATAAATCCCGTCCACTGTTTCACAATCCCGCTCCGTAATTATGCAGTCCTGGGCAACATCAACCAGCCTTCTGGTCAGATATCCGGAATTGGCCGTCTTTAAAGCGGTATCGGCTAGACCCTTGCGGGCGCCGTGGGTAGAAATAAAGTATTGCAGAACGGTTAAGCCTTCGCGGAAATTCGCGGTAATCGGCGTTTCAATGATTTCTCCGGACGGCTTGGCCATCAAACCGCGCATACCGGCTAACTGCCTTAACTGCTGACCGGATCCACGGGCGCCGGAATCAGCCATCATGTAAATCGGGTTGAAACTTTCGATTCTCCGTTTCTTGCCGTCGGCCCCGGTTATTTCTTCCGTGCTGATGCCGTTGACCATTTCGGTGGCAATTTTCTCGGTAGACTGCGCCCAGATATCGATGACTTTATTGTAACGCTCGCCATCGGTAATTAATCCATCCATATACTGCTTTTGGATTTTGAGCACATCTTTTTCCGCTTGCAGAACAATGTTCTTTTTGTTTTCGGGAATGAGCATGTTGCCTACGGCAAAAGAAAGTCCGGAAATTGTCGCATACTTAAATCCCAGATCCTTGAGCCTGTCCGCCAGAAGTACAGTTGTCTTATCACCGCACAAGCGGTAACAATGATCGATTAAATTAGCCAGTTCCTTTTTGTTCATCAACTTATTGATGGCGTCAAATTCAATTTCTCGGGGAACTATTTCCGAAAGGACAACCCGCCCTACCGTGGTTTCCTTCAATTCCGAATTGATTCGCACTTTAATCCTGGCATGCAGATCGATTACACCCGCATCGAGAGCACAGCGTACTTCCTCCCGGTCGGCAAAGATCATACCCTCGCCTTTTACGCCGTTTTTCGCGCGAGTCAGGTAATAGATGCCCAAAACAATGTCCTGGCTGGGAATAATAATCGGTTTTCCATTGGCGGGAGACAGAATATTGTTCGTCGACATCATCAGGACGCGGCACTCTGTCTGCGCTTCAACGGACAGAGGCACATGGACGGCCATCTGATCGCCGTCGAAGTCAGCATTGAAAGCCGTACAAACCAGAGGATGCAAACGGATGGCCTTGCCTTCGATCAGCACCGGTTCAAAAGCCTGCATGCCAAGGCGGTGCAGCGTTGGCGCACGGTTGAGCATGACGGGATATTCACGCACAACCTCGTCCAAAGCATCCCATACTTCGGCTGTTTCTCTCTCCACCATTTTTTTCGCGCTTTTTACGGTGGTAACGTACCCTTTTTCCAGCAGACGGTTGTAAACAAAAGGTTTGAAAAGCTCCAGTCCCATCTTTTTGGGCAAACCACACTGGTGGAGTCTTAAATCCGGGCCTACGGTGATAACCGAACGGCCGGAGTAGTCGACCCGCTTCCCCAGCAAATTCTGGCGAAACCGGCCCTGCTTGCCTTTCAGCATATCGGACAGAGACCGAAGCGGCCTCTTATTAGTACCGGTTATGGCCCGGCCGCGGCGTCCGTTATCAAAAAGAACGTCCACAGCTTCCTGCAGCATTCTTTTTTCGTTGCGGATAATAATTTCCGGAGCATTTAATTCCTGTAAACGCTTCAGGCGATTATTACGGTTGATCACGCGTCGATATAAATCGTTGAGATCCGATGTGGCAAAACGCCCGCCGTCCAGCGGAACCAACGGACGTAGATCTGGTGGAATAACAGGGAGAACTGTCAGAATCATCCATTCCGCTTTATTTCCCGACTTGCGCAACGCTTCTACAACCTTCAGCCTTTTAATCAGCTTCTTTTTCTTCGTCTCCGAAACGACACTGACAATTTCAGTTCTTAATTCTTCATATAGCTTTTCTAAATCAATTTCTTCAAGAAGCTGCCTTACCGCCTCGGCTCCGATGCCGGCAACAAAACCATCCTCTCCATACTGATCCGTACAATCGCTGTACTCTTCATCTGTGAGCAATTCTTTCTTTTTCAAAGAAGTATCTTTAGGATCGAGAACAATCCACGACTCAAAATAAAGGACCTTCTCCAGTTCCTTCAAAGATAAATCCAAGAGGTTGCCGATGCGGCTGGGAAGGCTTTTTAAAAACCAGATGTGGGCAACAGGTGTTGCCAGCGTAATGTGCCCCATTCTTTCCCGGCGGACTTTGGACTGAATAACTTCCACGCCACACTTCTCGCAGACCACACCCCTGTGCTTCATCCGCTTATAACGGCCGCACAGGCATTCATAATCTTTTACCGGTCCAAATATCTTAGCACAAAAAAGCCCGTCTCTTTCCGGCTTAAATGTCCGGTAGTTGATTGTTTCCGGTTTCTTAACTTCACCGTGCGACCAGGAAAGAATCTTCTCCGGTGAAGCAATAGAAATCTTTATGGCGTTGAATCTAACAGGGTTTTTTGGTTTTTCAAAATAGCTGAAAACTTCTTCCACAGCTTATTCTCCCGTACGATTAAAAACTTTAGTAAAACTTATGGGCCTATTATTGTTCTTCAATTAATTCCACGTCTAATCCGAGGCTTTGCAGTTCTTTAACCAATACATTAAAGGACTCGGGCAAGCCCGGTTCAAACGCATGTTCACCCTTGACTATAGACTCGTAAATTCTTGTTCTTCCTGCCACATCATCCGATTTGACAGTCAAAAATTCCTGCAGGGTGTATGAAGCACCATAAGCTTCCATTGCCCATACTTCCATTTCACCCAGCCTCTGTCCACCAAATTGAGCCTTACCGCCCAGGGGTTGCTGGGTTACCAGTGAATACGGACCTATGGAACGAGCGTGAATTTTATTATCGACCAGGTGGTGCAGCTTCAACATATAAATAATTCCGACGGTCACTTCCTGATCAAATGGTTCTCCAGTTCTTCCGTCAAAAAGTATTGCCTGACCCGATTGCGGCAATTCCCCCATCGTTAACAACTCACGAATTCTACTTTCCGGACAACCATCAAAAACGGGACTCGCTACAAGCATTCCTTTTTTCAGGCGATCGACAAACTTTTTCGTATCCTCAGCGGAGGATTCGTCGATGAATTTATCAAAATCAGGTGAAGAATAAGTTTTTTTCAACTCATTCTTGATGTGAGCAAGATTATTATTTCTTTCCAGAAGTTCATTTAGCCCTTCGCCGATTGTTTTCGCCGCCCATCCGAGGTGCGTTTCCAAAATCTGTCCGACGTTCATACGCGAAGGCACGCCCAGCGGATTCAACACGATGTCCACTGTGGTGCCGTCGGCAAAGTAAGGCATATCCTCTTCGGGCAGGATTCTGGATAAAACGCCTTTATTACCATGACGACCGGCCATTTTATCGCCGACGGAAAGCTTTCTTTTGATGGCGACATAAATTTTTACCATTTTGATGACGCCCGGCGGAAGCTCATCACTGGCTTTTACTTTCTCCAGCTTCTCTTCATAATGAGCCTGAATGAAATCAATTTTCCTCTCCAGAGAGGCAAGCAGGTCAATTAATTTTTCTTCAGAGCCGTCGTTTTCTGTGATGGTAATTTCCTTCCAGTAGGTAAAAGGTATGGCCGCCCATATTTCCTTTGTAATCTGATCACCCTTTTTCAGAAGGACTTTCTTCTTGATATCAGTTACTTTTCCCGCCGCAGTTTTTCCGACAACAAGATTGGTAATATCTTGTCTGACCGTCTCGGTCAGTATGCGCAGTTCATCGTCTCTGTCTTGAGTCAACTGCTCAATTGCGGCTGATTCAATGGCCTGTGAACGCAGATCTCTTTCCGCACCTTTACGGGTAAATATCTTGACATCAACAATCGTACCTTCGACTCCCGGCGGCACACGCAGTGATGTATCGCGTACATCACTGGCCTTTTCCCCGAAAATCGCGCGCAGAAGCTTTTCTTCGGCGGACAGCTGGGTTTCTCCCTTGGGTGTGATCTTGCCGACGAGAATATCACCCGGTTTCACCGAGACGCCGATACGGATAATACCGCTTTCATCGAGATCCCGGAGGGATTCTTCACCTACGTTGGGAATGTCTCGAGTTATTTCTTCTTTGCCCAGCTTCGTATCACGGGCCATCGTTTCAAATTCTTCAATATGAATGGATGTATAAACGTCTTCGCGGACAATCCGTTCACTGACCAGGATCGAGTCTTCGTAGTTGTAACCGCCCCAGGACATAAAGGCGACCATAACATTACGGCCCAGAGCCAGTTCACCATTGTCCGTCGCCGGCCCGTCGGCAAGAATTTCTTTTTTCTCCACATGGTCGCCAACGTCAACTATCGGCTTCTGATTAAAACAAGTATCCTGATTGGAACGCTGGTATTTAGACAACCTGTAAATATCCACTCCTGTATCGACGCCATCGTTTTCAGGATTATTGGCTCTTACGATTATCCTCGAAGCATCAACACTTTCTACAACGCCGGCCCGGCGGGCGGTCAAAACCGCCCCGGAATCACGGGCAACAACGGCCTCCATGCCTGTACCGACAACCGGCACTTCCGGACACATCAACGGTACCGCCTGTCTCTGCATGTTTGAGCCCATGAGGGCGCGGTTAGCGTCATCGTGCTCCAGAAACGGAATTAAAGCGGCTGCGACGGAAACAAGCTGATTCGGCGATACATCCATCAATTTAATATCTTCCGGCACAACGGAGATAAAATCATCGCCTTTGCGAACGGATATCAACTCTTCAACAAACCTGCCGTTATCATCCAGCAGGCGGTCTGAAGGTGCAATGATCTGGTTTTCTTCCTCGATAGCCGTCATGAAGCGGATTTCATCGCCTACATGGCCATTGTCAACTATTTTATATGGAGTTTCAATAAATCCAAATTCGTTGACTCGCGCATAAGTGCTCAAAGAAACTATTAAGCCGATATTCGGCCCTTCCGGAGTTTCCACAGGGCAAATACGTCCATAATGGGTGTTATGAACATCGCGGACTTCAAACCCCGCACGCTCCCGCGTCAGCCCTCCGGGTCCCAGCGCCGATAATCGACGCGTATGCGTAATTTCGGAAAGAGGGTTGGTCTGGTCCATAAACTGTGAGAGCTGGCTGGAACCGAAAAACTCGTTGACTACGGCCGAAACTGGTTTGGCATTAATCAAGTCATGGGGCATCATTGTTTCGATGTCCTGCAAACTCATTTTTTCCTTAATGGCCCGTTCCATGCGCACCAAACCGATGCGATACTGGTTTTCAATAAGCTCCCCAACTGAACGCACACGCCGGTTTCCCAGATGATCAATATCATCAACGCTGCATTCGCCGACTCCATTTTTCAAATCAACAAGATATTTGACGGCTGCCAAGATATCTTCGTTGCGCAACACGGTAACCGTCGTAGGCACGTGCAAACGCAGTTTGTAATTCATTTTGGCGCGGCCGACGTCCGATAAATCGTATGTTTCCGACTCAAAGAACAGGCTCTTGAAAAATTTTGTAGCTGTCTCCGGTGTGGGCGGATTGCTGGGACGCAACCGGCGATATATCTCTAAAATTGCATCCTCCGCGGTATCAATTTTATCCATCAGCAATGTATCACGGATGGAGACATTATCCAAATCCTCGTCCAACTGGATGAATTGCAATTCGGAAATGCCTTTCTCCCGGGCAATTTCCAACCCGTTGAGCGGCCATTCTTCATTGCAGCGGAAAATAATCTCTCCCGTCTGCGGGTCGCGAACATCGGAAGAAAGAACTTTACCAATAAGATCAGATTCCTTTACTGGAATGTATTTAACTCCCGCCTCAACTACTCTTTTCAGAAGGGGCCGTGTAAACTTGCGGCCCTTCTTAACGATAATTTCTGCGTTGCCTGGATCGCTGATATCTTCCGTTGCTTTTTGACCAAGCAAAGAGTCATCGATGGTAACGTAAAGCTTTTCTCCCTCAACGGCTATCTTTTCAATATTATAAAAATAATTCAGAATAAATTCAGTCGAATTGCCCATCGCCTTGAGCAAAATGGTCACGGGCATTTTTCGGCGGCGATCAATCCGCATGTAGAGGAGATCTTTGGAATCAAATTCGAGATCCAACCATGACCCTCTTATGGGAATTATCCGCGCCGAATAAATCAGTTTACCGCTGGCAACGGTTTTACCTTTGTCGTGATCGAAGAAAATGCCGGGCGAGCGGTGTAACTGGCTGACTATTACCCGCTCTGTTCCGTTGACAATAAATGTTCCATTTTCCGTCATCAACGGAATTTCGCCGAAGTAAATTTCCTGCTCTTTGATATCCCGTATCGGCTTTGTTTCATTCGATTCACGACTGATCTTGCCGTCGGCAAGACGATCAGTATCAAAAACAACAAGCCTGACTACAATCTTCAAAGGAGCGGCGTAGGTCATTCCTTTTTGAATGCACTCTCTTACATCGTACCGGATATCGCCAATTTTATAACTGACAAACTCCAAAGAGCACTTTCCACTGAAATCCGAGATAGGGAAAACACTCGTAAAAGCACTTTGCAAACCGATGTTGGCCCTTTTAGCCGTCTGCAAGTCCTTTTGCAGGAATTTCTCGTACGATCGTGTTTGGATCTCTATTAAATTGGGTATATCCAGCGCTTTTTTTACCCGGCCATAGTTTCTTCTAAAATTACCCATAACATCCTTAAAATAATATATTTAATTTATATTATTTAATTTCTACTGTTCCACCAACTTCTTCAATTTTCTTCTTGATATCTGCAGCTTCGTCTTTGGAAACGGCTTCTTTAATCGGCTTGGGCACACCTTCCACCAGATCTTTGGCTTCCTTCAAACCTAAACCGGTAATGGCCCGGACTACCTTGATTACCTGAATTTTCTCTGCACCAAAACCGGTGAGAATAGCATTAAATTCAGTCTGCTCTTCCACTGGAGCGGCGGCGGCTGCTCCGGGGGCGGCAGCGGCCATCATTACTGGAGCCGCAGCGGAAACGCCAAATTTTTCTTCCAATTCTTTAACCAGAGCGGAAAGCTCCAATACGGTCATATTTTCAATGAATTTTACTACATCTTCTTTCGTAATCTGATCTGCCATATTCTTATACCTTTCTGTATGTTTTGTTAATTTGTGGCTTGTTTCTTATCACAATAAGCATTGAGCACTTGAACAAAATTTCTGGGCACACCGCTGAGCACTGTAACCAGTGACGTCGGCACCGCGGCCATAACAGAAACCAGTCTGCCAAGCAAAACTTCTCTGCTGGGTAACTCCGCCAGGCTTGTGATATCGCTTTTGTCCAGTAATTTACCATCCAGCACGCCGACCTTGATTTCCAATTCCGGATTTTTTTTGGCGAAATCAATAAGAGCTTTTGTCGGTTCAACCGGATCTTTGTAACTTAAAACAACAGCGATAGGCCATTTGAAATGATCGGCAAGTATACTGAATGCTGTATCTTTCGCAGCAATATTCAGAAGGGTGTTTTTCACAACTTTCAGTTCAGCATTTGACTTGCGCAGTGCTTTTCTCAAAGCTTCCATCTTTTCGACATTCATCTTGCTGAAGCTGGTTAAAATGCCGAGATTGGCCTCTTTGAGCTTTACCTGCAGTTCGGATACAACTTGCTCTTTCGTTCTCCGATCCAAATATATCAGCCTCCTTTCAATAATTTTTCATTATTACGAGGCCGGAGAATATAGCCACATACAGAATAAAAAAACGGTAATTCCATCTTCAATCCGATGCCCGTTTTCCAAAAATTGTCTACCTTATATAATACAAAGCAACTTTTTTTCTTCTACGAGTCTCGGCAGGCCCTATTACGTTTAAACTTCTGTACCTGCTATCTTCGACCTTTTATCTTAGTCACACATTCATTCTGTGTATTAAGCGTTTTTAATATCGAGAGGATCAATTTTTACGCCGGCACCCATTGTACTGGAAAGGGCTATGCTTTTAATATAAGTCCCTTTGCTTGCGGCCGGTTTCAACTTGATGATCGTCTCGAGTAAAGCCATGATATTTTCTCTTAATTTATCTGCACCAAAAGAAACTTTCCCGACGGGGGAATGAACGATTCCGGCTTTCTCCACGCGGAATTCAACTTTACCGGCTTTAAGTTCCTTTACGGCGTTGGCTACGTCAAAAGTCACCGTCCCGACTTTCGGATTGGGCATCAAGCCACGGGGTCCTAGAATTTTACCGATTTTACCTACAGCGCCCATCATGTCGGGTGTAGCAACTACTCGATCAAATTCAAACCAGCCGCCTTTTATCTTTTCAATTATCTCATCATTCCCTACCAAATCGGCACCGGCGTCGAGGGCTTCCTTTTCTTTCTCGCCTTTGGCGAAAACCAGTACTTTTACCGTTTTGCCCAAACCGTTGGGCAAAACAACACTTCCTCTGACCATCTGATCGGCATGGGCGGGATTGACTCCCAGGCGGACGGCGGCGTCCACCGTCTCATCAAATTTGGCATCCGCCATTGATACAACCATTTCCGTAGCCTCTTTGAGCGTGTAACGCTTAGTCGGCTCAACCTTTGCTTTTGCTGCTAATATGCGCTTGCCTCTTCTTAACATGATCAAACCTCGTTCAATTAACTTACAACTTCGATTCCCATCGACCTGGCCGTACCGGCAATTATTTTAACGGCGCCTTCTATATCTACAGCATTCAAATCATTAAATTTTAATTCAGCAATTTCCTGCACTTGCTTAGCCGTAACGGTTCCCACTTTTTCTCTCTTCGGATCACTTGCTCCCTTGGCAATTTTTGCTGCCTGCTTGAGCAACACCGAAGCCGGCGGTGTTTTGGTGATAAAGGTAAAAGACCTGTCGGCATAAACAGTAATTACAACGGGAACAATCATTCCTTCCTGTTTTTGCGTCAAGGCATTATACGCCTTACAAAACTCCATTATATTGACGCCGTGCTGACCTAACGCCGGACCAATCGGAGGCGATGGCGTCGCCTTTCCCGCTTTAATCTGCAATTTAATGCCTGCAATAACCTTTTTTGCCATAATGATCACCCTGATCTAAAATTTTTTGGGCCTTGGACGAGGCCTCCAACAAATTAATTACCCCTGTACTACCTGAATAAAATCCAGCTCCACCGGCGTCGGGCGGCCAAAAATACTGACAATAACCCGCAGCTTTCCTTTCTCCGGCCTTACTTCATCAATAACGCCGTCAAAGTTGGTGAACGGTCCATCAATGATTTTAACATGATCACCGACGTCGAACTTAAATTTCGGTTTCGGTTTGAGAGTTCCTTCATCGATTCTGACTTTTAAATTTTCAACATCTTTATCCGAAATAGGCGAAGGCTTATCTTTACTGCCGATAAAACCGGTCACCTTGGGCGTATCTTTAACTATGTGCCATGTTTCATCATTCATTTCCATCCGGACAAGGATGTACCCGGGGAAAAACTTGCGCTTGGAAGTTTTCTTTTCCCCTGAAATCAATTCTACGACATCTTCCTCGGGAATAAGGATATCGGAAAAATAAGCTTGCGCATTGGCCAGCTCAATTCTTTCCTGCAGGCTGATTTTCACCTTGTTTTCATATCCGGAATAGGTATGTACAACATACCATTTAAAAGCCATTTTACTAACCTAAAATAAATTTGATGAGTTTGGCCAAACCAAAATCAATAATGCCAAAATAAAGCGCCATAACAAAAACGATGAATATTACAACAAAGGTGGAAGCCATCGTTTGCTTTCGTGACGGCCAGGTAACTTTCTTCAGTTCAGCTTTTGCGTCACCCAGAAATTGCGTTACCTTTTGCATCACCAACTTGAATTTTTCCATTTTCCAGACCCTTAACAAAAGGGGAAAAAAACTGGCAGGCCAGGAGGGACTTGAACCCCCAGCATCCGGATTTGGAGTCCGGCGCTCTATCCATTAGAGCTACTGGCCTGTTTGTTTTGTACCAACTTTACTTGGTTTCCCTATGCAACTTATGTCCCCGGCAAAACTTGCAATACTTCTTCATTTCCAGACGGTTTTGCATGGTACGCTTGTTTTTTGTCGTCGTATAATTTTTTTGCTTGCATTCCGTGCAAGCCAAAATAATATTGTTGCGCATAAATCTCCCTCAACTGGAGCCCATGACCAGGATTGAACTGGTGACCTCATCCTTACCAAGGATGTGCTCTACCGACTGAGCTACATGGGCGAAAATGAACGAGGATTTTTATCCTCACGCTAATCGCAATAAACTTTCTGGAGCGGGAAACGGGATTCGAACCCGCGACCCTCAGCTTGGAAGGCTGACGCTCTAGCCACTGAGCTACTCCCGCTGATTTTCACCTCAAAAAAAAACAATGGTGGAGGGGGGAGGATTCGAACCTCCGTAGGCTCCGCCGGCAGATTTACAGTCTGCTCCCTTTGGCCGCTCGGGAACCCCTCCATCATAAATTTTTATATCGTAACTGGAGCTGGCGATGGGACTCGAACCCGCAACCTGCTGATTACAAATCAGCTGCTCTACCGATTGAGCTACGCCAGCAACCTTTTAATTCTTTTTTAAAATCAATATCTTATAAAATTAAGCCTAAAAAAACAACCGCACACCCCCGTGCGAATTGCAGACTTTAATTTTTATAGTCTTGTTTGTCAAGTAAATTCTTTTATCAAAAAAGATTTAATGTATAACCTGATTATCAGATTCATCCGCATCACCAAAAAATTCGGTGGAGAAAACATAAATTTCTTATAATAAATCTTATTTGAAATGCCAGGCCGGCCCCTGAGGCGTATCCATAACCTCGACATTCAAAGAAGCCAGCCGAGATCTCAACATATCCGCTTCCCGCCAATTACGCGCCTTCCGTGCTGCTTCTCTTTTTGCAATCAAATCCTTTATTTCCTGCGAGGGCGAGAGCCCTTCAAAATCGAACACTCCAAGAACATCGTTGATGCTTTCCAGCGTCGTCATTATTTTCCGGCTGTCTTTTTTATTTATTATTCCCTGATTTAAAGGAGGATTTATCTTCCCCATAAAATCAAAAAGTACAGCGAGAGCAACAGCAATATTCAAATCATCATCCAGAGCGGCGGCAAAGCCGTTTTTAAGATCATAAATCAACTGATCCAAATCGCCGTATCCGTCGCCTTCATTATCAACGGCACTAAGCCGGCAGATAAACATGTCGAGTTTCCTGACATTATTCTTTGCCGTCTCCAGAGCTTCTTCGGAATAATTGAGCGGTTTACGATAATGCACTCCCAACAGAAATAAACGGATATCCCTGCCCTGATAACCTTTCTGGAACAAGAAAGATAAAGGCAGGGCGTTGTTCAATGAACGCGACATCTTCCTGCCCGCGACCATTACCAGTTCCACATTCAGCCAATAACTGGCGCCGCTCTTTCCGGTAAAGGCTTTGTTAATGGCCAAAATATTTTCGCAATGCGGAAATACTTCATCGACGCCGCTGACATGGAGGTCATAAACAGCACCCAGGTACTTATGAGAAATTGCGGCGCATTCAATATGCCAGCCCGGCCGGATATTGCCCCACTTGGTCTTGTAGTATATTCCCCGTTTCAGCTCTCCCAGGCTCCCCCTTTTTAAAAGGACAAAATCCATCGGGTTGTCTTTTTCGTAATCGTCCAGATCTATGGTCTTAGCCTGCCTGGTTTTTTGCAGATTAACATTCGAAAGAATTCCGTAATCCGCCAACTTGGAGATGTCGTAATAAACTGAATGCAATTTTTCGTAGGCGAAATTTTTATCAACCAGCTTCTCGACGATTTTAAGCATTTCATCAACGTTATCGGATGCTTTAATATAAATATTATTCTTCAGGATATTCAGAGATTTCGTATCCTGTAAAAAAACCTGTAAATATTTATTCGTATAATCGACCAGCTCCATCCCTTCTTTTTCCGAGCCTTTTACGGACTTGTCAGTAAGATCAACGATATCCACTA
>Ga0302251_1000605_pt1 | contig 30276 bp, 23 predicted proteins | sample AAG_RA_Gln_MG_FD_193534 | JGI IMG/M metagenome (GOLD analysis project Ga0302251, IMG submission 193534) | Enriched activated sludge microbial communities from anaerobic digester in WTTP, New Holstein, Wisconsin, United States - AAG_RA_Gln | ecosystem: Engineered > Bioreactor > Anaerobic >... | reverse complement strand
GGGTGGGTGTGGGGTGGGGCGGGGGTGTGCCAGGGGCGAGGCCCCGGCCCCACAGTGACGGCGTGGTGGCGGGTGGGTGTGGGGTGGGGCGGGGGTGTGCCAGGGGCGAGGCATTTGCCCCAGCCTCAAAGCGGTGGCGGAGTGGCAAGACGCCGCACCCTCTCCGGCGACGTCGGCATGGCATGGGCAAATGCCTCGCCCTTACACCACGGCGGCGCGCCGGCGGCACCACCCGCGCCCGTACCGTGGCCGGCCCGCGGGACGCCCCACCGCGGCGGCGCGCCGGCGGCACCACCCGCGCCCGTACCGTGGCCGGCCCGCGGGACGCCCCACCGCGGCGGCGCGCCGGCGGCACCACCCGCGCCCGTACCGCGGCCGGCCCACGGGACGCCCCACCGCGGCGGCGCGCCGGCGGCACCACCCGCGCCCGTACCGCGGCCGGCCCGCGGGACGCCCCACCGCGGCGGCGCGCCGGCGGCACCACCCGCGCCCGTACCGCGGCCGGCCCGCGGGACGCCCCACCGCGGCGGCGCGCCGGCGGCACCACCCGCGCCCGTACCGCGGCCGGCCCGCGGGACGCCCCGGCCGCTCCGGCTGCTCCGGCCGCGTGGTACTGCCCCCGCTGCGGCCGGCCCAACCGCCTGGAGGACCGCTTCTGCATCCATTGCGGGAGCGCCCGGGCAGCCCCCTAGAGATAAGGTGGAAAAGGCCCGTCAGGTCTCGAGACCTGACGGGCCTGGGCCGCCTATTTGAACGGCATTGCCCCCTAGTGCCGCGGGCCGGTGCGTTTGGTCCCTCCCCGTGATCCTCATCGCGGGCAGTGTGCCGGCCGGTCAGCTTGTGATGGTGAAGGCATACCCCCCATCGGCGTTTCGCCCGACGTAGCGCATGCCGATCTTTTCCATGACGCGCCGCGAGGCCAGGTTCTCCGGCGCGGCACCGCCATGGATGCTGGGCAGGCCCAGCTCCGTCAAGGCGTAGCGCAGCAGGGCCCCGGCAGCCTCGGTCGCCAGGCCCTGGCCCCAGTGGGCCGCCTTCAGCAGGTAAAAGAGCGCCGGGTCGGCGTCGGCCGGGTCGAGATGGTCGAGCCCACACCAGCCGATCAGCTCCTGGGTGTTCTTGCGGAAGATGGCCAGGCACAGGTGGACCACATGGCCCGGCCGGTTCTGCGCGTGGCGGGCCTGCATCTGGGCGATCTTGTCGCGGGCTTCCTCCGGCGAGATCGGCCCCTCGTCCAGCTTCCAGCTGCCGGCCACGGCGGCAACGTCGGCCATCGTCAGCGTGCGCAGGACAAGCCGGGGCGTCTCGATCGCGATCGCGCCGTCCATTGCCGACGTCTCCGCCCGGCCCACGGCGTCGCCAATCCGGCTCAGCAGCCGGCCGGCGGTCTCCCGGGGCTTGCCGGCCGGCCGCCAGCGGCTGTGCGCCGGATAGACGGCATAGGCCTGGACGGTCACCCGGGAACGCCCTGCCCCCCCCGCCTCCACCAGGATGGTCAGGTGGATCTTGCCGGCCAAGACGTCGCCCTCCCGCGGGTAGAAATCGGCGTGCACGATGCCCGCCGGCGCGTCGCAGCGCTCCACCTCGGCGCCGATCTCACGGACGGCGTCCCGGCAAAAGGCCAGCATCGTTTCCGCGCCTTGGGTGTAGCTATGCGTTTCCCGATACTCGTCGATCATCGGTCACCTGCCCTGTCGCCGCTATCATACCACGTCCGGCGAGGTGGTGCCAACCGCAATCGGCCTCAGCGGCGGCGCCGCCGGCCGGGAAATGCGCCGCGGGGCGGCGGCTAGAACAGCGACGTGCAGATGGGCTTTTCCGCCGCCAGGATCCGCCCGAGCGGGCCGACCCAGGCCGCGTCGGAGAGCTCGGCCCGGCCCAGCCGGCAGAGGGCGGCCAGGTCCACCGCGCCCAGCAGCAGCGAGGAAAGGTCGGCCACCTCCAGGCGCAGCTCGACGTCGGGCCGGCCCTGCCGGACCACCGCGGCCTGCCCGTCCTGGAAGCGCAGCAGCGTGCTGCCGGCGTTCTCCGGCAGAAAGGTGTCGGCGACGGTCAGCCGCAGCCGGCACGTTCCCGCCCCCCAGCCGCCGCCCACCAGCCGGAAGAGCGCCGGCGTGTCAAGCACGCGGTACATCAGCCCGAGGCCCTGGACGTTGGTCGTCTGGTACTCGTCGTAGAGGATCTCGGGCGAGCCGTTGCGGGGATCGTGCAGCAGGTAGTGGAACGAGTCGTCCAGGGTGTCCATGAGAATGTGCCGGATCTGATCGGCCTGGGTGTGCAGAAAGGCGGCCAGCTCGGCCAGCACGGCGGGCGAATCGTAAAAGAGGGCGCGCACGACGAGGTCGTTGATCATCTCGTTCTCGCCCTTTTGCCAACGAAAGAGCAGGTACCCGTGCAGCCGGCCCTCGTCCACATAGCCCATGAGGTGCGCGCGCGGGCTCTCCAGGAGGCTGTCGAGCTCCCGCGGCGCCCACTCCAGCATCCCGTGGGTGCGGTCGACGACGCGGTGGTAATAGTCCCAGATCATCTGCCGGTCGGCCGGCCCGAGGCGGCGGATGTGCGCCCGGGAGGACCCCCGCGGCAGGCTGGCCGGCCGGAAGCGGTAGCGGTTCATCTTGCTCCCGTAGCCAAAGCCCATCTGTTTGTAGAAATCGGGGCGGAACGGATAGAGCAGCGCCAGGGGCATCCCGCGGCCCCGGTAGTGCCGCAGAAAGTAGCCCAGCATCTCGCGGGCCACGTGCTCCTTCTTGTGCAGCAGGTGCACGGCGACCAGCCCCACGCCGCCGACGCCGATGCGTGTGCCGCGCATGTTTAGGCGCAGATCGTGCAGGCGCATCCCGCCGACGAGCTCTCCCTGGAGAAACGCTCCATAGTAGCGGGAAGTCGGCACGGTCTCGCTGGACCTAAAGATGTGCTCGCGGGTCTGCTCCTTTTCCTGCGCGCTCACGATCTCCCAACCGGGATAGGCCTGGGAGACGATTTCCACAAAAGGGGCTTGATCGGGGGTGTCCAACTCGCGGATCTCGAACATGGTTTCCTCCTGGCTATCGCGCCGGCGGCGCACAGTCGCTATCATACACGGGATCGCCCGTCCTGTCATGTCCCCAATGGGCTATTCATGGATATCCGGCCGGCGGTGGGGTGCCAAAGAGGGTGGGGCCGGGGGCTGGCCCTCTCCGGCGGGGGCCGCCTGCTGCCGCCGCCGGGGCCGCGCCGGGAGAACGGGCGCCGCCGGGACGACGTCCTGGCGGCGGAGGGGCCGGCTCCCTGGACGGCAGGCGCTATCCCGGGGGTGGGGAGAGGCGGCGCTCGCGTTCGCCGCCCGGCCGCCGATAGAGCTGTTCGCCCGGCGCGCGGGGCGGCTCGGGCTCGTAGCCCGCGGCCGGCCACACCAGGACGGCCGGCCGGCCCGGGTCGAGCACGGCCGTGGAGATCACCCGGTCCTGCCGCCGCGCCTTTTCCTCGCGCCACGGTTGGGCCGTGATCCGCAGGTCGGCGCGGTGCAGCAGCCGTTCGGTGGCGCGCGCGGTGAAGCGGAGGACGGCCCGCCGTACCGCGCCGACCACCTCGCCGGACATTGCCGCCTGGGTCTCGTCGGCGACCTGCTTCACCAGCTGCTCATAGATCAGCTTCCCGCCGGAGCTCGCCCCGCCCAGCAGCACGACATAACCGACGGCGAGCACGACGGTGACGCTGTGCCGGGTGGAGATGGTGTCGATCGTGACGATCTGGTCTTCGGCGAGCTTGGCCGTGAGGCGGTCGGCCTTGTCCGGCGGCAGGACGGCGGCGTCGAGCAGCCCCGCCACCACGCCGGCGGCGATGCGGCGCGCGGCGTCCTGGTGGGCGTAGGCGACCTCGTCGAGGATGCTGGCCAGGAGGAGCGCCGGCAGGCCGGCATACTCCAGGCGCAGCACGACGCCGCCGGCGCTCTGCATGGGCAGGTCGGTGACGTCGCGCGGGGGGCGCAGCGCCGGCCGGCCGCGCACGGGGGCCAGGTCGATCTCCGCGGCCGGGGCCCCGCCGCTCGTGTGCAGGGCGTCGGCGGCGCAAAAGAGGCCGAAAAGCTCGGCCACCAGCAGCAGGATGCCGCAGAGGGGCAGCAGCACCTGCCACGTGGGCAGGCCCGAGGTATCGCGCAGCTGGCGGAGCAGCGCCGCCATGAGGACGAGCGTCAGGAGCGCGCCGACGACCAGGAAGGCGACCGCGGCGAGGAGCAGCACCCGCCGGGGGATAGGGGGCAGAAATTGCGGCACACGAACCTCCACGGTTGGCCCGGCCGCGCTGCCCCCGCCGGGAGAAAGGGCGCGGCCGGACTGGGCGTTCGCCGCCATCATACCATGCCGCGCCGGGCTTGTGAAGGCCGGCCGATGTCGAAATGATGAACGCGGCCATACAACTTGCGCCCCCCACCCTTTTCTGCTATAGTAGTTTCGACCGGCCGATCGGGCCGGGTACGGCGCGCCCCCGCCGCTGCCGCCGGGGCGCGTCCCTGCAGCGCATACCGTGGAGGAGCCCCATGCAGAGATCCGCCTGTCTCGTCAGCCTGGTCCTGGCCCTGCTCCTGGCCGCCTGCGGCCCGCAGACCGCCTCCCCGCGGCCGGCCGCCCCCGACACCGCGGCCCCGACGCGGGCCCCGGACACCGCGGCCCCGACCATGCCCCCGGCCGCCACGGCCGTCCCCCCCAGCACGGCCCCGCGCCCGACGGCCGTTCCGACGGAGCGGCCGGCCGCGGAGGCCACCGCCACGCCGCCCGCGGGGCCCTTTGTCCTCGTCCCGCCGACCGCCTCCTGGCTGGAGGCCAACGTCCGCAGCCTGCTCGTGGCGCCCGACGGCGCCGCCTGGCTGGTGACCGAGCAGGGCGTGGGCCGCTGGCAGGACGGCGCCTGGGCCCTACTGCGCGAGGAGCCGGGCTGGCTGGCCGGCTTTGACGACGCCGGACGGGCCTGGTGGATCCCCGAGGGGCGCGAAGAGATCATGGCCTGGGACGGCGCGGCCTGGACCGCCTACGGCCCCGCGGCCGGCTGGGTCCCGCTGCAGGTCCCCGGCTGGACGAACGTCGCGGGGGACCGCCGCGGCTGGGTATGGCTCGTCGATCGGGAAGCGGTCTATGCCTTTGACGGGCTGTCGTGGCTGGTCTTGCCCCTGGACCAGATCGGCTTCCCCATCGACCCGCTGGACGAGGAGTATGAGGGCTTTCGCCTCACCGAGGTGCTCCGCGATGGGGAGGGCGACATCTGGGTGAGCGACTGCAACACCTATGGGGAGTCGACGGGCGGGTATGGAGCGCGCTGGTTCGACGGGACGCGCTGGGGCGGGGCCGATTCGGCCGTCACCGGTTCCGGCTGCGTGAACGACATGGAGCTGGATGCGCAGGGCCGGCTCTGGATGGGCGTGGATAACGACCTGGCGCGCTACACCCCCGGCCAGGGCTGGGACGTGTACGCCGCCCCCGAGTTCGACCCGGCCTGGCGCGGCAGCTTTGTGGGCGACATCCTCGACCTGGCCGTCGATCCGCAGGGCAAGGCGTGGGTCTGGTTCGACATCTGCGGCGGGGCCTCTTGTGGCAACTTTATGAAGCTGTTCCACCTGGAAGGAGAGGAGTGGGTGTGGGCCGGCGAATGCGACTATACGTGCCGCTTTGGCCGCAACATCGCCTTTGGCCCCGACGGCGCGGCCTGGTTCTTTGCCGCCTACGAACCCTCCGACGACCCGCAGGCGCCCGTGAGCGGCGTCTATCGTGCCCCCGTGGGCGGCGCGCCCGAGCTGGTCGCCCCCCATTGGGCCGGCGAAGCGCTGGCGGTGGACGGGGCCGGCCGGGTGTGGCTGGCACCCTCGAGCGGGGTGTCGAGCGTGTACCTCTACGCAAACCCCTGACGGCAGTCGCGGCGGCATCCAGGCCCGGGCCTCGCGGGATCGCCTCCGCTATCCCCCGCGCCGCGGGGCGGCGAGGCGCTGCGCCCGCGCCTGGATCAGCTCGGCCGCGATGCTCACGGCGATCTCTTCCGGCGACTCGGCCCCGATATCCAGCCCGATGGGCGAGTGGACGCGCGCCAGGTCCTGTGCGGTGAACCCCTCCTGCTCGATCAGCGCCCGGTAGGTGATCTCGCGCTTGCGCCGGCTGCCGATCATGCCGATGTAGCCGGCCGGCGTGCGCAGCGCCTGGGCCAGGACGGCCTGGTCGTGCAGGTGGCCGCGGGTGACGATGACCACGTAGGCGTCCGCGTCGATGGGGAGGTCCGCCAGGGCACCCTCGTACGAAGCGAGGACGAGCACCCGGTCGGCGGTGGGGAAGCGCTCGCGGTTGGCAAAGTCGGGGCGGTCGTCCAGGACGATGGTCTCGAAACCGACCGTCTTGACCAGCGGAGCCAGCTGCTGCGAGACGTGGCCGGCGCCCACGATATAGACGGCGCCATAGCCCAGGATCGGCTCCACGAGGAGGCGCTGCCCCTGGCTGTCGACGAGCACGGGCTCGCGGGCGCCGGCGACGTCGGGCTGCTCGCCGCTGCCGTCGGGCCGGGCGTCGAACAGGCCGATGGGCGAGCCGGAGCCGATGCCCACCAGGCCGGCCAGCTCGATCGCCCCGACGGGTGGGCCGCCTTCCTGGACGAGGCAGCGCCGGGAGGGGCCCGGGCCCGCGGGAAGGGCCGTCAGCAGCCATGCCCGGCGCCGGGCAGCGCGGGCCTGGAGCAGGGCGGCGTAGGCCTCCCGGGAGGCGGCGTCGCCGGCGTCGATCCAGTCGAGCAGCACGGTGACATTTCCTCCACAGATCATTTCCGTCTCGGCGGCGTCCCGGCCCGTGAGCCGGAACTCGAGCAGGCGGGGCGCCCGCTCCTGGGCGAGGCCGGCCGCCGCCTGCTGCACGCGGGCTTCCAGCAGGCCGCCGCCGATGGTGCCCACGATCGTGCCGTCGGCGCGGACAATCATCCGGGCGCCGGCGGTGCGCGGAGCGGAGCCGGCCCGACCGACGAGGGTGGCCAGGGCCAGGCCCTCGCCCTGGTCCAGCAGCTGCACGATGCGCGTCAGAACGTCGTCCATGTCTACCTCCTACGCCGACTCGAAGTCGGCCTCCCTTGGGCGCTACGCGCCGAGCGTCGGCCTGCGCCGACGCTGCCGCCGGCATAGGCCGGCGGCCGGCCGAAGGTCCTGCGGAGGCCGGCTTTCAGCCGGCGCGGTTTCCACGACTGAGTGGACAGTCACGGCTCACGGGCCCGGCTCCGTGGTCTGCAGCGCCGGCGGCAGCGCCACCCGCGTCGGGCCGCCCTGCCGGAAGCGAAAGTCGCAGCAGTCGCCGCCCTCGGCCAGCGTCTTGGTACGGATCAGGCCCCAGCCGAGGGCATCGCTGTACAGGGCGTCGAAGGCACACAGGTACGGCCCCAGCTCCGGCGCCCCCTGGGCCCGCAGGAACTCCCACCCGGCGCAGCGGGTATAGTTCACACCCCAGTCGAATGCCGCGCCGTCCCCCGGGACCCAGTCGTACTGGTAGTCGGACGGGTACAGGCTGCCCCGCGATGCCGCGGCGCGCGTGCGGACCTTTTCCTGGTACCGGTGGGTGAACATCTGCCGGCCTATGAGGCGCCGCACATAAGCGGGGTAGGCCTGGACAAAGTGCGCGCCGACCTCGTGGATGAGCCGGCCGATGTCCTCGAGCGGTAAGCCCCGGCGCTGCAGCACGCGGTAGAGCGCCAGGAACCAGGCCGAGGAGACGACGAACTGGGTGAACGGCTGCTGGCCGCCGAGGTAGGGCATCTGCGGGATCAGGGCCGTGTACTCGGCCCGCGCCTCCTCGGCCAGCGCCGCGGTTCGCTCCGCGCCAAAACGGGCGACAAAGAGGGCCCGGACCCGCCGCAGGGCGCGATCGAAATCGCGCAGTAGCTTCTCCCGTGCGGCCAGGTAGGAACCGTCGGCTATCGGCTGCGGCGCGCTGCCCAGCCGGTAGTGCAGGATGCGAAAGTCGCGCAGGACCGGCACCCAGCGCAAGAGTCTGTAGGCTCCCAGGCGCGGCTCGTCCTGCTCATAGTAGCGCCAGTCGGAGAGGAGGCGCGCTCCTGCCCCCCACCGCTCCAACACCCGGCTGTCTTGCACCCCCCAGGAGGTGCGGGCGCGGGTGTTGCGCAGGACCGGGTGCAGCCGGCTGAAGCGTGCCATCAGGATGGGCATCGCGTCGAACAGAAACTCGGCGCCGGCGAAGCGTTCGGCCAGGGCCCGCACGAGGCCACGGACCTCTTCCTCTTCCAGGTAGGGCAGCACCCCCTCGGCCAGGAAAAAGTAGGGCCCCGGCTCCGCGGCTACCATGTCCATCCACGCCGGGTCCAGGGCGGAGAAGGGGAGCACCCGGCAGCGGGGCGATGGGGCAAAGAAGCGCGCCCGCAGTTGGATCACCTCGGGCAGGTCCAGGTTGAACCAGCGCACCCGGCCGTTGTCCAGGCGGTCGAAGCGGGTGTCCAGGCCGCAGCCCATGTCGACAACCACGCCGTCGGGGTGGGCCGCCAGAAAAGCGCGCACGCGCCGGTCGAACTCGCGCGCCCGCAGCACGACGTTCAGCGCCTGGAAGGACTGGCCCTCCAAAGAGGAAAAGTCATAGTCCACCTGGGCCACCAGCTCGGCCGCGCGGGGGTCGCGCAGGAGGGCATCCGGCCGGCGTCGCTCCTGCGCGCGGAAATAGAGCGGGAGCAGCAGCGTTTCGGAGACGGCGCCCAGCTCCGCGACGCCGACCTCACGGGGCGCGGGCGTTGCCTCCGGCCGCGCCCGTTCAAAGTTGAGGGTATAGACCCACAGGTTCCCGTGGCGCTCGACCAGCTCGAACCCCGCCGCCGCGGCCCAGGCGATGGTCGTCTTCTGGCGGGGGTAATCCGGGTCGTAGAACTCTTCGGTAATCGACAGGATGCCGCCCGGCTTGAGCACGCGGTGAACCTCGCGCAGCGCCCGGACCTGGTCGGGGATCTCGGGCAGCACGGTGATCAGAAAGGCCCGGTCGACGCTGCCGTCCGGCAGGGGCAGCTCAAAGGCGCTGGCGACGTGCGTCTCGACGTTCTCCAGGCCGGCCGCCCGCACCTTTTCCTCCAGGCGGGCGATCATCGCGGGCTGGATGTCCACGGCGATGAGCCGCCCCCGCGACCCCACCCGCCGGGCGGCCTCCAGGGTAAAGGCGCCGGGACCGGGGCCCAGCTCCAGGACCGCTTCCCCGGGGCGGGGGCCGACCCGGTCGAGCACGGGGCGCATGTAGCGGCGGCGCAGGGGGTTGTCCACGAGCCAGCCGAGCGCGGCGGGGCAGGGAGCACCCCGTCCGCCCAGCAGCCTGGCGGCCAGCTTGAAAAGGACCAGCCAGATGAAGGCGATCGCGGCAATAACCCCAAGCGTAATCCACAGTGCGGTCAGGATCCCGTTGCGTTTCATCGCGCCAACACTCCTACGTGTTCCTGCGGCCCATCCCAATACCGTTCAGGTGGGAAAGACCCGTCAGGTCTCGAGACCTGGCGGGTCTGAGCCGCCTGTTTGAACGGCATTGCGGCCAATCCGGGGGAAAAGCATGCCGGTCTGCCGGCGATAGGGGCCATACGCCTCGGGGGCCAGCGTCATCAGGACGCGTTCCTCGTCCCGGGCCTGGTCGTAGACCGCCTTCCAGGCCAGGAGCCCCAGCAAGGGGAACCAGAAGCCGGTGAACAGGACCAGGGTGACGTTCAGCAGCGCCTCGGTGGCGTAGCGTGGATGGCGCACCCAGCGGTAGGGCCCCTGCGTGGCCAGGTAAAAGCGCTCGGACAGGGGCCGGTACAGAGGGGTATAGTTGGGGTTGTAGAACAGCACCAGCATGCCCCAGACCGAGTGCAGCACAAACAGGACGCCGCCGGCGGCGTTGGCCCAGGCGGGAAGGGCGAGGCGCCAGGGACGCAGCGCCGCCTCTACGGCAGGAAAAGGGGCCAGCAGCAGGGCGAGCCCCAGGGCGGCGATGTTGACGCCGAAGACGAACAGGACACCCACCCGCGACCCCCAGGTTCCCGGCTTGTGGGCCGGCCGATCGCCCGGCACGTGTACTACGACCGGGGCCCGCAGAAAACGGCTCCTGATCCCGTAGCGGTTGACGGCATAGAGGGCCAGGAGGACGGCCCAGGTAACCAGGATGACCGTGGCCAACGTCTTTGCCGGCATCGACACCCTCCTGATGTCATGGCCGCGCGCCCGCGCCCGACAGGGCCACGTACCTGGCCATGAGCGACTAGCGAATCCCGCGCTGCTTTTCGATGTGCTCCAGCAGGGCCGGCATCTCTTCCTCGATCCGGGAGAACATGTCGTGCGCCTCCTGCAGCCGCTCGCGCAGCTCCGCGGGCTCGTCCCGGAGCACCTCCAGCCCCTGCTCGGCCACCTGGTGCAGCATGGCCATCAGCTTGAGCTGCATGCGCACAAAGGCCGTCCAGCCGCCGGTCTTGAAGCGGAAGGCGATCTGGCGGGGCAGGGGGGCCGGCGCCCGCTCGATCAGCCCCATTTCGAGCAGCAGCCGGGTGCTCGTGCTGACAGCGCTCTTGCTGGCGCGCAGGATCTGGCACAGGGCGGGGATGGACTGCTCCGGCGGGTTGGCGATGAGCAGCACCCCCAGGATGCGGCCGGCCATCCGCGGCAGGCCCATCTGCTCCAGGTAGAGGCTGATGTCCTCGATAAAGTGCTTCTCCGCATAGTACCGTTCCGGCATCGCGTTCCTCCGATGGCTTGGCGGCGCCGGGCAGAGGTCCGGCGCCAGGCCCCCTACTTGCGCGCGGCGCGGGCCCGGGCCACCCGGCGGTGCACCCCGTTGCTGATCGCCTTGCCGATCTCGACCACCGTGAGCAACCCCAGGGCGACCCCGGCCACGATCAGCCAGTCGTCCAGGTGCAGCGGGGCGATGGAGAGGGCGTTCCGCAGGCCGGGGACCAGGAAGGGCACGATGGCCAGAATCACCCCGCCCACCACGGCCGCGATCAGCGGTTTGTTGGCCCGCAGGGGCGTCATCCGGAAGATGGACCGGCGCATGCTGCGGTAGGCAAAGATATAGATCATCGAGTTGATGGCAAAGCTGGCAAAGGCGACGCTGCGGCCCTCCAGCGGATCGCCGTGGGCCTGGAGGTAGTGGCCAAAGAGGGTCAACCCCACCACCGCGCTGGCGACGCTGATGATCCCGATCAGCGACAGGCCCAGCGAGGTGAGGATCGGCTCGCGCAGCGACTTGGGTTTCTCCTCCATAATCCCCGGCTCCTTGGGCTCAAAGCCCAGGACGATGTCGGAGGGGCCGTCGCAGATCAGGTGGATCCATAGGATCTGGGCCACGAGCAGCGGCGCCGGCCAGCCGAGCAGCATGGCGCCAAAGACGAGCAGCACCTCGGCAAACGAGTTGGAGAGGGTGTAGGCCACGACCTTGCGGATGTTTTCAAAGATGACGCGGCCCTCCTCGACGGCGGCCACGATGGTGGCAAAGTTGTTGTCGAGCAGGATCAGGTCGGCCGTCTCCTTGGCCACGTCGGTCGAATCGCCCACCACCACGCCGATGTTGGCGCGTTTGAGGGCCGGGGCGTCGTTGACCCCATCGCCGACCATGGCCACGACCTCGCCGCGCGACTGCAGGGCGCGCACGATGCGCAGCTTGTCCTGCGGCCGAATGCGGGCAAAGACGGCCGTGTCCGCTACCCGGCCGGCCAGCTCGTCGTCGTCCAGCCGCCCCAGCTCCTCGCCGTCGAGGATCTGGTCCGGCCGGTCGGCCAGCCCGACCATGGCGGCGATGCGTTCGGCGGTGCGGCGGTAGTCGCCGGTGATCATCTTGACCTGGATGCCGGCCTTGCGGGCCACGGCGATGGCCTCGTGGACCCCTTCGCGGATCGGGTCGGCCATCGCCACGAGCCCCAACCAGGTGTAGCCGCTGCGCTCTTCGAGGAGCCCTCCCGGCCGGTAGGCCAGCCCCAGCAGGCGCAGCCCGTCGCCCGCCCACTGTTCCACCTGGTCGAGGATGCCCTGCCGCTCCGGCGCCGCGACCGCGCACATCCCCAGGACGATCTCGGGCGCCCCTTGAGGTAGTGGAGCACCGTGGACTCTACGCGGTTGGCCGTCACCATGAACTTGGTCTCGCTGCTAAAGAGCTCTTCGCCGATCCGTTCGGCCTGGATGATCGACTCGGGATCGGCCTGGAGCTGCCCGCGGGCCCATTCCCACAGGGCGGCGTCGACCGGACCCTCCAGGTCGTTGCAGTAGACGGCCGTCTCCAGGGCCCGCTGGTTGTCGCGCAGGTCGGTGCGCGTCACCCGCATGCGGCCCTCGGTGAGGGTGCCCGTCTTGTCGGTGCAGATCGTCGTCACCGAACCGAGCGTTTCCACGGCCAGCATGCGCTTGACCAGGCCGTGGCGTTTGAGGATCTTGCGCATGCCGATGACGAGGATGACGGTCACGGCGATGAGCAGCCCTTCGGGCACGGCGGCGATGGCCAGGATGATCGAGACGCGCATCATCTCCAGCAGGGGGCGCCCGGATATGAGCCCGACGATCAGGATGGCGGCGGTGATGCCCAGGACCAGCAAGGTCAGGGTGCGGCTAAAGGCCTTGAGACGCACTTGCAGCGGCGTCTCTTCCTCGACCTCTTCGCGCAGGCTGGTGGCGATCTGCCCCAGTTCGGTATGCGCGCCGGTCGAGGTCACCTGCATCAGCCCGCGCCCGGTGAGGACGGTGGTGCCCATAAAGAGGCCGTTCTTCTCCGCCCCCCCGTCCTTGGCGACGGGCTCGCTCTCCCCGGTGAGGATAGCCTCTTCGACGGCGAGCTTGGTTGCCTCGAGCAGGCAGCCGTCGCCGGGAATGCGTTCGCCGGCGTTCAGGAGGACGATATCGCCCGGCACCAGTTCGCGGACCTCGACCTCCTGGCGCGCGCCGTCGCGGATCACGGTGGTGGTGGGCTTGAGCAGGCCGCGCAGTGTGGCGTAGGTGCGCTGGGCCTGGTACTCCTGGACGAACCCCAGGATGGCGTCGATGAGGACGACGGCCATGATGATGGCCACGTCGCCATACTCGCCGACGATCAGCGAGATGACGGCGGCGGCCAGGATAATATAGACGAGGGGGTTCTTGAACTGGCTGAAGAAGAGGGCCAGGGCCGAGGTCTTTTTTCCCGCGGGCAGGACGTTTTCGCCGTACTGTCCGCGCCGCTCCAGGACCTCGGCGGCGGTGAGCCCGTGCGGCGCCGCGGCCGCCGAGGCCGCGGTGGAGGTGGGGGTAACCAGGCCAGACATACGCTCTCCTTGAACGATACGGGTGCGGATCGCTCCACCCTGCGCGAGTGGGCCGCCCGGTGTGGGCAGCCGGTATGGGTAAAGGACAAGCCACCCTGGAGGGCGGTGGCGTCTGTATTATACTCCATTCGCATCGTTCTGTCAATACAGAACGATAAGAATGAAGGGGGCCCTTGATTTCCCAAGGCCGGTCTGGTATAATGGTCCTGGGAAGCAGGATGCCGGCGGGGGAGCCCGCGCCGGCAAGCCCCGGGGAGGGCCACCGTGGACACCGGATCGGGTATCGCTTGCCAGTCGCATCGTCGTCCCGCGCGGCGGGAGCGGCGGCCGCGTGCACGGGCCGGCCGGCCGGCGTCGGGGCCAGATGCCAGGAGGATGGAATGGCTGCCCTGCTGAAGCGATCGCTTGCCCTGCTGGTCCTATCCCTGCTCGGGCTGACGCTCCTCGCCCCCCCACTCTTGCCGGCCCCTGACGCCTGGGCCCAGGCGCCCACGGAGGCGGCCGGCCCGCTGGCCTACCTCCAGTACAAGGTCACCGCCGCGGACGGCGCTTCCGAGGACATGTTTGGCTACGCCGTGGCGCTCGACGGCGACACCGCCCTGGTCGGCGCGTACGGCGACGACGTCGTCTCCAGCGACCAGGGCTCGGCCTATCTGTACGTCCGCAGCGGGGCGATCTGGAGCCTGCAGCAGGTCCTGACGGCCGCGGACGGCGAGATCGGAGACCAGTTCGGCTACGCGGTGGCGCTCGCCGGCGACACCGCCCTGGTGGGGGTGCCCTGGGACGACGTCGGCGACGGTACCGACCAGGGTTCCGCCTACGTCTTTACGCGCAGCGGGACGACGTGGACGCAGCAGGCCCACCTGACGGCGGCGGACGGCGCGGCGTACGACTGGTTCGGCAACGCCGTGGCGCTCGACGGCGACACCGCCCTGGTGGGGGCGCCGCGGGACAGTGTCGGCAGCAGCGACGGCCAGGGCTCGGCCTATGTGTTTACGCGCAGCGGGACGACGTGGAGCCAGCAGGCCCAGCTGACCGCCGCGACGGGCGCGGCGGGGGACGACTTTGGCTGGGCGGTGGCCCTCGCGGGGGACACGGCGGTGGTGGGGGCCCCCTACGCCGAGGTGGGCGACGCCCTGGGCTCGGCCTATGTCTTTACCCGCACCGGCGTGGCCTGGAGCCAGCAGGCGGAGCTGGCGCCCGCGGGGTCGCCGGAGGTGGGCTACTTTGGCTGGGCCGTGGCCGTCAGCGGGGACACGGCGCTGGTGGGGTCACCGGGCGATATGGTCGGCGACGCAAGCAGCCAGGGGGCCGCCTATGTCTTTGCGCGCAGCGGCACGGCGTGGGGCCTGCCGCAGCGGCTGACGGCGGCGGACGGCGCGGAGTATGACGAGTTCGGCATCGCCGTGGCCGTCAGCGGGGACGCGGCGCTGGTGGGGGCCTATGCGGCCGACGTGGCCGCGCAGGTCGACCAGGGCGCGGCCTACCTGTACGCGCGCGGCGGCGCGGCCTGGCACCTGCAAGAGAAGCTGCTCGCCGCGGACGGCGCGGCCGAGGACTTTTTCGGCTGGGCCGTGGCCGTCAGCGGGGACACGGCGCTGGTGGGCGCCTATGGGGACGACAGCGGCGCGAACTCGGAGCAGGGCGCGGCCTACCTGTTCACGGGTTCGGCGCCCGCGGTCTTCCGGGCGTTCCTGCCGCTGGTGGGGCGCTAGGGGCCTGTTGGAGAGAACTGTCATCCCGAGGCCGCGCAGCGGCCGAGGAATCGTCTCCACAGACACTCGTGCGCGACGCTGTTTGAAACAGCAAGGTCAGCGAACCTGGCGAAAGAGATCGAGCGGGTTGATCCGGCGCTGCGGGTTCCGGGCGCCGCAGAGGAGTACGCCGATGAATGGACGCAAGCTTGCCGCGATTGTCCTGATCGCTGTCCTGGCCGTCGCCGCCGGGCGCTTCGGAGCGGCGCACGCCGCGGTGCCGGCCGCCGCGGTGTCGACCGGGCGACTCGCCGCGGTGCCGGCCGCCGGCGCGCACGCCTGGCAGCTCGTCACGGTGGACGACGCCGCCTGGGGTGGGGCAGCGCTGGCCCTCGACGCGGCCGGCCGGCCGCACATCACCTACTACGACGGCGCCCTGCAGTATGCCCGCTACGACGGCGCCGCCTGGACCTTTGCGACGGTGGATGCGAGTGGGGACGTCGGCCACTGGAACTCGCTGGCGCTCGACGCGGCCGGCCGGCCGCACGTCTCCTACCGCGACGCAGCCGGCACGGACCTGGAGTATGCCTACTATGACGGCGCGGCCTGGCACGTCGAGACGGTCGACAGCGCCGGCAACGTCGGCGGGTTCACCTCGCTGGCGCTGGACGCGGCCGGCCGGCCGCACATCAGCTACTGCGCCTTTGCCCCCGAGGCGGACCTCAAATACGCCCGCTACAACGGCACGACGTGGGACATCGAGACGGTCGACGGCCCGGCCGAGGTGGGGCGCTACAGCTCCCTGGCCCTCGACGCGGCCGGCCGGCCGCACATCGCCTACTATGACGACAGCAACAAGGACCTCAAGTATGCCGCCTGGGACGGCGCGACCTGGCAGATCGCGACGGTGGACAGCGGCGGCGACGTGGGCCAGTACACCTCGTTGGCGCTCGACGCGGCCGGCCGGCCGCACATCGCCTACACCGCCGGCGACCCCGAGTGGGACCTGAAGTATGCCGCCTGGGACGGCGCAACCTGGCAGGTTGTGACGGTGGACGCGCCGGGGTGGACCGGGGTGGACACGTCGCTGGCCCTCGACGGCGCGGGCGTGCACATCGCCTACCGCCGGTTCAGCGATTGGGATCTGCGGTACGCCCACTACGACGGTGCGGCCTGGCGCCGGGAGACGGTGGATTCGGCGAACGCCGTGGGCGCCTTTGCCTCGTTGGCGCTGGACGCGGCCGGCCGGCCGCACATCGCCTACTACGACGACACGGATGGGGCGGTGCGGTACGCCTGGGGCGAGGCCCGCTGGTCCGTCCACCTGCCGCTGGTGGGCCGGGGCGGCGGCACGTTTGCTCCGCCGCGGCCGTCCGGGGCGGCCCTACCGGGGAGGTAGCCGAAAACGCCGCCGGGCTATCCCGGCGGCGTTCTGCTGTCGCCCCGTCGTTTTTCCCCGGGGTCGGTAGAGCGCGGCTACCCCTTGACCTGGCGGGCGAGCTCCTCCAGCCGCTGCTGGTCGTGGACGACGAACTCGCTGCGGGTGATGTCGATCAGGCCCTCGTCGGCAAAGCGGTGCAGGAAGCGGCAGGCGACCTCGCGCGTGGTTCCGATACGCGCGGCGATCTCGTCCAGCGTGAGGCTGCGGGCGATGGCCTCCTTTTCGCGGCCGGCCGAGACGGCCACGAGCAGCTGGGCCAGCCGGCCGGCCACGGGCTGAAAGGCCAGCTCCTCCACGACCGCGCTGGCGCGCTGCATGCGCTGGATCATCAGCCGGCACAGCTCCCACAGGATGCGCCCGTTGGCCAGCAGGAGGGGCTCGACCTGCTGGCGGGACCAGAGGTGGACACGCGTGGGCGCGCGGGCCTCCAGCGTCGCGGGGAGGAGGGTGCCTTCCTGGAAAAAGGCCGGCCCCCAAAAGAGCTCGCCCGCGTGCAGCGTCGTGACCAGCAGGCTGCGTCCCTGGCTGGAGGCCTTGACCGCATCGATCTGCCCGGCCTCCACCAGGAAGAGGCAGGGCCACACGTCGCCCTGGAGCGCCAGTGCCTCCCCCTTGTCCAGAGTGCGCGAGAGGCACTGCCCGGCCAGGATCTCGCGCTCGCGTTCGTCGACCAGGGCAAAAACCGGATGACCCCGCAGGAGCTCCCGGAGCGTATCCATAGGCCGTGTCCTCCTCGCGCACATCTTGGCTGTCCTCGGCCGCGGGGCAGGGGCCCGCAGCGCCGCGCGGAGCCGGCCCCGCGCGCCCGGCCTGGGCTTCACAGCGACCAGAGCCCTCGGGGCGCCGGCGGGGCTTGCCCCCGCCCTACGCCCCGGCCAGTATAACACACCCCGTTCCCCCGGGCAACCCGCGGCCAGCTGGAGAAACGACCACCGTCCGGGTCCAGGCCATCAGCGGCCTCCCTCGGAGCGAGCTCCGGTGAGCGTTTCACGCTGGGGACATCCAGGTGTAGAAAAAGATGCCCTTGGTGCGATCGCCCCCTCCGCGAAGGACCGCAAAATGGGGCCTGCTGCTGCGCACAATCGTCTGGCCGGCCGGCACAGGCCGGTTTACCTGCCCCCCTGCCCCCCTAAGGGGGGATCTCGGAAATATAGCCATGTCGGTCGGGGGAGGGGTTGGCCCGGCCCAGCCGTTGTCCCCAACCCGTAACGCTCGCAGCTCTGCCCTTGCGCTCCCTTCTTTGTCATGGTACAATTTTCCCCACGATGATCGTGTCTCCAGCAGCCCAGACCGCTCTTACCCCTACCGGCAGATCGCTCTATGCGCACCCCAAGGAGGCGTCCCATGCAACGCAAGACCTTTGTTTCCGCAACTCTCCTCGCGCTGGTGGCCGTCCTGGTCGCCGGCGGGTTCGGCCTCGGCCTCAGCCGCGCCGGCCCCTGGGAGGCGCACGGCCCGGTCCAGGCCGGCGGCGCCCCGGCCCAGCTCAACTATCAAGGCCTCTTGCTTGACGCGGCCGGGGACCGCGTTCCCGACGGGGCCTATACCCTCACCGTTGGCCTCTACGACGCCGCCCAGGGCGGAACGGCCCTCTGGAGTGAGACGCAGGCAGTCTCGACCACAGACGGCCTGTTCAGCACCCTCTTGGGCATCGTCACCCCCCTAGACCCCGCCCTCTTCGACGGCCGGCCGCTCTGGCTGGGGCTGGCGCTGGAGGGGGAGCAGGAGATGGTCCCCCGCCAGGTGCTGACCAGCGTGCCCTATGCCCTCAACGCCGGGGACGTGCGCGGGGCGGACATTCACCCGGACAATGTCTACGTGGACCCGTACGGTCTGGTAGTCGACGCCGGCGGGTACTGGCACGGGCAGCCGATCAGTGGGACGGTGGGTCCCAGTGGTCCCAGCGGGCCGGAAGGCCCGACCGGTGCCACCGGGCCGCAGGGTATCCCGGGGCCCCAGGGCATCACCGGCACCACCGGCGCCACCGGACCGGAGGGTCCCACCGGGCCGCAGGGTATCGCGGGCCCGCCAGGCATGACCGGTCCCACCGGGGCCACCGGGCCGGCCGGCGCGACCGGGCCGCAGGGCATGCAAGGTCCGGAAGGCCCGACCGGTCCCACCGGGCCGCAAGGCATTCAGGGTCCGCCAGGCATCACCGGCACCACCGGGGCTACCGGGCCGGTCGGCGCGACCGGGCCGCAGGGCATGCAAGGTCCGGAAGGCCCGACCGGTCCCACCGGGCCGCAGGGCATTCAGGGTCCGGAAGGCCCGACCGGCACCACCGGGGCCACCGGGCCGCAGGGTATCGCGGGCCCGCCAGGCATCACCGGCACCACCGGGGCTACCGGGCCGGTCGGCGCTACCGGGCCCCAGGGGATTACCGGCACCACCGGTGCCGCCGGACCGATCGGTGCTACTGGGCCCCAGGGTATCACCGGTCCCACCGGGCCGCAGGGCATTCAGGGTCCGCCAGGCATCACCGGCACCACCGGCGCTACCGGGCCCCAGGGCATCCAGGGTCCGCCAGGCATCACCGGTACCACCGGCGCCACCGGGCCAACCGGGCCGACAGGCCCGACCGGCCCCGGCCTCACCCGACCGGGCTTTACCCGGACTTCCGTGGACTCGTATCCCACGGGTTTTCACACTTCGATCACCATCGGGGTTGATGGCCTGGGGCTGATTGCCAACCGTCACGGCACCGACCTGGACCTCAAGGTGGCCCACTGCAGCAATCTGGCCTGCACCTCCGCCGTCGCCACGACCCTGGACAGCGCGGGGGTCGTCGGCCGGTATGCCTCGTTGGCCATCGGCGCTGACGGCCTGGGACTGATCGCCTACTATGATGAGACGACTTACGACCTCAAAGTGGCGCACTGCTCCAACGTCGAATGCACGGCTGCTACGCTCGCCACCGTGGACAGCGGCGGGAACGTGGGCGCGTTCGCCTCGCTGGCCATCGGCGCCGATGGCCTGGGGCTGATCTCTTACATGGACAGCACCTATAGCGACCTCAAGGTGGCCCACTGCGATAACCTGGCCTGCACCTCCGCTACCATCACCACGCTCGACAGTGGCGGGTCTGTGGGCTACTGGACCTCGGTAGCGATTGGCGCTGATGGTCTGGGGCTGATCGCCTACCACGACTATGGCAGCTATGATCTCAAGGTAGCGCACTGCTCGAACACCAACTGTACCGCGGCCACCCTCTCCACCCTCGACGGCCCCGGAAACGTCGGCTGGAGCACCTCGGTGGCCATCGGCACGGATGGCCTGGGGCTGATCGGCTACTACGACTTTGGTAACCAGGACCTCAAAGTGGCGCACTGCTCGAACACCAACTGCACCGCCGCCACCGTCTCCACCATCGACAGCGCGGGGTCCGTGGGCGACTATGCTTCCATAGCGATCGGTGCGGACGGCCTGGGGCTGATCGCCTACTTTGATGCGCCCAACTATGACCTCAAGGTAGCCCACTGCTCGAATGTCACTTGCACCACCGCTGTCTTTATCACGGTGGACAATGGCGGTCAGGCCGGGGCCTATTGCTCGCTGACGATCGGCGCCGACGGCCTGGGCCTGATCTCGTACATCAGCCAGAGCGGATTGCGGGTAGCCCACTGCTCCAACCGCTTCTGCACTCCCTACGTACGGCCGCGATAGGAGGAAGCACGATGCAGACCAAGAACCTGTTGGTGACGGCGCTGGCCTTGCTGGGGACACTCCTGTGCGGGCTTTTCCTGGCGCTGCCCGGGACCGCGGCACCGGCACCGCCAAACGCTCCGACGCTATATTCCGCCGACTGGCACGTGATGGCCGGCGGCGGGAACGCGATGGCCTCGGCGGACCACCAGGTGCACAGCACGCTGGGCCAGGTGGCCATCGGTCCGGCGGGGAGCGCGGATGGATACACCGCCGGTCTGGGGTACTGGTACGGCATATGGCGGGAGCCGGCGGGATTCAGGATCTACTTGCCATTAGTTTGCTAAAAGTCAAAGACGGCCGGCCGGGTTTGTGCTATATTGAACGATATGGGGGGCTGGCTCCCACGGCTGCCGGCGTGCAGGGCGCGCCGCCGAGGTGGATGATGAGACGGTCGCTGCTTCTGTGCCTGGTCCTGATCGGTGTGCTCCTGGCGGGGTGTGGCCGCGCGGAGCCGTTCTGCCCGCGGCCGGCTGGGACGCCGCACTACCTGGCCGGCGCGCCGGAGCTGCTGCCCACGCCGCGGCCGGCCGCGGGGCCGGTGGAGGTCGAGATCGGCGGCGAGATGGTGGCGGTGGACCGGGTGGTGGAGGGGCCGCTGTGTAACGACAGCTGGAGCGGGACGGTGTACGTGACGTGCGCTGTGCAGGTCTATCCCTGGGAGGGGCAGCCCACCTTCCTAAAAGAATGCAACTTAACCATTGCCCCGGGTACCGTGGTCTATGTGGCCGATCATCGCAACGAGCCGTTCTACAAGGGCTGCTCGTGCCATGAGGGCCCTGGCGGAAATTAGATCGAGCGAGGAGGCAGCCATGAAGAAAAGGCATCTGGTTGGAGCAGTGCTGGCCGTCGTCGGCGCCCTGTTGGGGATCATCGGCCACTTTATCCTCTTTGAGAAGTGGTACGTCGCCGGGATGCACGCCGAGTCGGCCGAGCCGGGGTGCGAGATTCTCCTGGAGACGATCCACCCCCTGATGGCCGACCTGGGGCTGCTGGCCGGCGCGCTCTTTCTCGTCAGCGCCTATGGGTTCCTTACCCGCCGCAGCTGGGCCTTTTTCCTGGCGGTGGTGGCGCTCGTCCCGGCCCTGCTGGGCAGCTGGTTCGTGAACGTGCCCTTCCTGGCGGCCGGCCTGCCGCCGGTCTACTTCCCGCTCTTTTGGCCCTACCTGGCGCTCTACTTTCTCTTTCTCAAGGTGGTGGGCGGCGTCTCGTGGCCCCGGACGCTGCTGGGCCTCCTGGCCGGCATGGCCTATATCTTTTGCTGGATGAACGGCGTCGCCAGCACCAGCCGGATCATCACCATCGGCACGCCCATCTTTGCCCTCGTGCAGAAGCTGCACTGGGTGGCCATGGTCGGGTGGGGCGTGGTGACGGTGGCCGTCGTTATGCGGCCCCGCGAATGGGCCCGCGTCGTGGGGCTGGTCGCCGGGGTGACCGAGCTCATCGTGGGCATCCCGCTGGCCATCGTGACCGGCGGGGCGCTGGGGCGGTTCTCGCTCTTTGCCCTGGGCCCGATCGCCTGCCTGGTGCTGGTGGTGCTGCTGGCCTGGCCCGGGCTGTGGGAAAAGCTCACCGCCGCGCGCGCGGAGCCCGCGGCCGCGGCGGAGGCGTGAGCAGGGCCCGGCAGCTGGCGGCAACCGGCGGCCCTGCCGCGCCGCCGGGCACTGGCGCGAGCCGGAGGGATGTGCTATACTGCTGCGAAAAAGGAGCGCCGTATGAGCTTTCTCCGCACCCGCCTGCAGTACCTCTTTGGGACGACCAGGGGGCTGATCCTGGTGGCCATTGCCGTGATCGGCCTGGTGACGGCCCTCTTTGGCACGCTCTCCGGCCCGCTGGCCGACCTGGGCGTGGGCGCCTGGGTCGCGCGCGGGCTGCAGATGGACCTCGACCCCGTGGAGCGCGAGGGGCGCATCATTATCCTGTATCACGCCATCGCCATGGCCGTCGTCGCCATCGAGGTCTATATGGTCACCGGCCTGGTCCCGCTGCGGGCCTTTTACCGGAGCGCGGTACGGGTGCTGATCACCGTCGGCTACTGGCTGGCGACCTTTTTCGGCCTGGCCTTTGCCTACTGGGGCCGCAACTGGGCCCTGCACGGCGTGTACCTTGTCGGCCTGAGCCTCATCTTTTTCGCCGGCGTCCTCCTCACCATCGCCCTCTGGCCGTGGGACAGGTCCTACCGCCAGGCCAACCCCGCCTACGCCCGCACCCGCGGGGGAGTGGACCTGGAGCGCGTGGCCTTTTTCGCGACCGCGGCGACGACCGTCATCTCGGCGGTCTTTGGCGCCGTCCCCGGATCATCCTTCGGCAACGGCTTCCGGGCCTTTCTCGCCGAGGACATTATCCGGCTGCCGGAAAAGACGACGCTGGAGTACTCGATCATCGGCCACCTGCACATTATGCTGGCGCTCATCGCCGTCATGCTGACGCTCATCGTCGGGCGCTGGCTGAACTTCCGCGGCATCCTGCACAAGATGGCGATGCCGCTGATCATCCTGGGCACGATCGTGCTCAATCTGGGCGTGTGGGGCGTGGTGACGCCACTGGAGCCGATCGCCCACATGGTGATCTATGTCGGCGCCACGCCGGCCATGCTCGGCGCCCTGCTGCTGGTCATCTACGGCTGGGACCGCCTGATCCGCGAGGGCACGGCCGGCCGGCCGCGGCCGACTTTGGGGCAAAAGGTCGGGGCGCTGCTCCGCGATCCGCTGCGTTTCGGGCCGCTCTGGCAGATGGTCTTTATGAATTTCACCGTCAGCGGCGTGGGCATCTTTTTCGCCGTCCGCCTGGACGAGGTCTTCCGCCTGTGGCCGGCCCGCGAGGAGCGCATCGAGCTGACCGGTCACTGGCACGTCCTGTCGGCGATCGTCGCCACGATCATTCTCCTCTACTACGGCGACATCATCGGCCTCCGGGGCGCGGTCCGCAAGGTGTACGGCTGGGCGATCATCCTGTTCTCCGACATTGCCTTTGCCGCGGTGACGGTCCTGGAGATCAAGCGGCTGTTCGTCGCCGAGGCCGGCCAGCAGCCGCTGGTCAACACCGCGACGCTGCTGGTGGACCTGGGCCTGGGGATGCTGCTCGTCGTCCTGGCGCTGGTGCTGGGCTGGCGGCTCCTCGACCTGTTCAGGAAAAAGGGCCGCTGGACGGAAGAGGCCACCCACGAGATCTCGGAGGAGGTGGCGAGATGAAGCGCGCCTTGTTCCTTGTGCTGCTGTGGGGCCTGCTCCTGGGCGCGTGCGGCGCGGTGGACGTGGCCGCCCCTGTCCCGACCTACGACACGGGCGTGGACCCGGACGCCTGGGCGCGGGTGCCGGCCGGCGAGTTCCTCGCCGGGCAGCACGGCGACCCCGTCGCGGTCGATTACGACTATGCGATCATGGTCACCGACGTGACCGTCGCCCAGTACGTGGCCTTTCTGAACGCGGCGCTGGCGGCGGGGACGGTTCGGGTCGAGGGGGGGGCGGTGGTCGCGCTCTACCCGGGCGACGCCTACGGCGGCGCCAAGCACGAGTACCGCATCGACGCCGGCGACTATGCCGTGGTCCCGCTGGACGACCCGGCCTCGCGCTTTACCTTTGACGGGCAGTCCTTTGCCGTCCAGGCCGGCTGGGAGGACCACCCCATGACCAACGTCACCTGGTTCGGCGCCCGCGCCTACTGCCAGGAGAGCGGCTGGCGCCTGCCGACGGAGGTGGAGTGGGAGAAGGCGGCGCGGGGGACCGCCGGCCGCCCCTATCCCTGGGGCGGCGAGCTCAGCGGCAGCCGCGCCAACTATTACCGCAGCGGCGACCCGTTCGAGGACATGGCCGCGTTGGGCTCGCGCACGACGCCGGTCGGGTTCTACAACGGCCGAACCCATGGCGGCTTTGCCACCCTCGACGCTGCCAGCCCCTATGGCCTGTATGACATGGCCGGGAATGTCTGGCAGTGGATCGGCGACGTGCACCCCGGCTTTAGCGACCGGTTCCTGCGCGGCGGCTCCAAGGACAGCTACAGCAAGGACCTGCGCGCCTGGGTGCGCAACAGCGCCCCGCCGATGTACTATGGCCCCGGCGTGGGGTTCCGGTGTGTTGACCCGCGCTAGGGGGTCCCGGCCGAGGTTCTTTGCCGGGGGCACCCGGCAAAGCAGGAGGAGCCGTGTTCGACAAGGTTCGCCTCTACTGGCCGCTCGTCAAGGCCCCGCAGACGGGGCTGCTGCTCGCCACCGGCCTCGCCGGGTACCTGAGCGCGGGCACGCCGGCCGGCCTGTTCCCGCTGCTGGCCCTGGCGGGGAGCCTCCTTCTGGCCATCAGCGGGAGCACGCTGTTGAACATGTGCTACGACCGGGACATTGACGCCCGGATGGCGCGCACCTGCCGGCGCTCGCTGGCGGCGGGCACCCTGGGCGTGGCGGAGGCCCGCCGCGTGGGGCTCGCCCTCTCGGCGCTCGGGGTGGGGGGAGCCCTGGCGCTGGCCCCGCGCTACGGCGCGGTGGTCCTGGCCGGCTGGTTCCTGGACGTGGTCGTGTACACCTTGTGGCTGAAGCGCCGCACCTGCTGGAGCATCGTCTGGGGCGGGATCTCGGGGGCGATGCCGATCCTCTCCGGGCGAGTGTTGGCGGCCGGCCGGGTGGACCTGGTGGGCGTCCTGCTGGCCCTGGCCGTGCTGTGCTGGATCCCGACGCACATTCTCACCTTTTCGCTGCGCTACCGGGAGGACTATGCCCGGGCCGGCGTGCCGACGTGGCCCTCCACCTACGGCGATGCCTCGACCCGCGGCATGATTGCCGGCTCGGCGGTGCTGGCCGGGGCGGCCGTCAGCGGGGCCAGCGTGCTCATCGGCCTGAGCGCCGGCTGGCTGGGCCTGCTCGCCGTGCTGAGCGCGGGGCTGCTCCTGCTGGCGCTGGCCACCTTTCGCCGCCACTCCGAGCGGGCCGTCTTCGGCCTGTTCAAATATGCCTCGGCCTATATGCTCAGCGCGATGGTCATCGTGGCCACGCGGGCGTTCTGAGCCTGCTCGGGAGTGCGCCACCGGCAAGAGCCCTGGCCACGGCCGTGGCCAGGTAGAGCCGGTCCGCGCGGCCGGCCGTTGTCCCCCGCCTGTGAATCTCCGTCAGCGCCCCATCCAGGCCGCGGCCGTGCGCACGGATCGCATCGCTTTACCCCTGGTGGTGCGCGGGCGGCCGGGATAGCGCGCGCACCTGCTGGCGAAAATGCTACAAATGTCGCGTGCATAGAGACGGGAGTTGTGGTATCATGCGGGCGTTCCACCGATTGGAGGTATTCTGAGCGCGACCTCTCGGGCTCCTGCTGCGCTGGTTCGCAGACCGGCGCTCCCGAGATCGCAACCGCCACGACCATGGCCCTATAAGCACGACGCCCCACTAACCTGCTCGCCATTCCGCGCCGCCGTAAGGCAGCGGAACCCCCTGTCCTGATCGGAACGCTTCGCTTCCGCGCAGACGCCGTACCTTTTCCGGCCGCTCCGCGGCTCCGCTGCCAAACCCGCTGCACCTGTGCAGCGCGGCCCCTCTGCGTGTACCCCGGCCTCCTGCCGGCACTCCCTGATGGCCCGGCCCCCTCCGAATGACGAGCGGTCGTCGTGCTGCATGGGAGCGGCCGTGAGGAGGCGGCGATGTGTAGGAGCGCTTTTGTGACCTTTTTGATGCTCAACGACAGCTATCTGCCGGGGGCCCTGCTGCTGGCCCGGGCGCTCCGGCGGCAGCGCACCGGCGCCGACCTGGTCTGCCTGGTCGCCGAGGGGCCGTCGGACGAGGCGGTCCGGGCCCTGGGCCTGGTGTACGACCACGTCGTGCGCGTCCCGTTGGTCTATGTCCCCCACCGGCGGCGGCAGGAGCGGCAGGACCGGCCCTATTGGTTCACACGGTGGAACGCGCTGCGCCTGGGGCCCGACGGCGACCTGGGGTGCCGCTATGACAAGATCGTCCTCCTCGACGCCGACGTGCTGCCGCTGCGGCGCTATGGCACGCTCCTGGATGTGCCCGCGCCGGCCGGCATCCCCAACGAGAGGCGCGCCCACTTCTGGGACCCGGCCGCGGGCGACCGCGCGCACATCCGGGAGTGGGGCTGGCAGCGGGCCTATGGCGACCTTTGCCCGCACGGCCGGCCTATCCCGCGCGAGATCACCGACCGGGTCGCGGCCGACCCGCGCAACATGGGGCTGAACGGCGCGCTCTTTGTCTTCGCGCCCGCGCTGGCCGAGTTCCACGCCATCCTGGAGGACGTCCGCCGGCCGACCGTCGCGCGGCTCGTCGGCGACCTGTACGATTGGCCGGATATGCAGTACATCACCGGGCGCTGGTCGGGCCGCTGGCACTGCGTGGATGTGCGCTACAGCGGCTACTGCGGCTTTCCCAATCTGGCCGCCCTCTATGGGACGCACTATGCCGGGGTCAAGCCGTGGTACCTGAACCGGGACCCCGGGCTGGTGCGGCGGTACCTCCGGCACGAGGACTTTCAGTATTGGTTTGCCCAGTTCCACGCCCTGCTGGAGGAATACCCGGCGCTCGGCCGGGTCGGGCGGCTGGGCAAGCTGCGGCAGCGGGCGGAGGAGCTCGTTGCCGGCCGGCGGCCCGCGCCCCGGACCGGCCCGTCCGCCACCCGGCGCGTTGGGGCCCGGGCGCCGGCGTAGACGGCCCGGGCGGGGTCAATCGGGCGCGTGCCCCGGGTTGACGATCAACTCGTCCAGGTCGCGGACGGTGCAAAAGGGGACGTAGCCGCGGGCCTGGGAGCGAGCGTAAGCGTCGTCGACGTACGCTGGGACGAGCCGGTAGTCGGCATAGTCGATCGTCAGCACCAGCTTGCCGGCCGCGACAAAGGGGTCCAGGTAGCCTTCCAGCTCCGCGGTGATCGTCGGCGGGGTGGGCTCGTTGTCGGCGTCGTAGCCGTAATAGATGTCTTCCTGGGCGATCCCATCGAGGGCGTCGAGGTAGGCCGGGACCAGCGCCGCCAGCTCCGGCGCGTTCTGCGGCACGATGGTAAAGGCGGGGTCGACGCCGCGGGCGTGCGCGCGCACGGCGGCCACGAAATCGGCCATCTCCTGAGCGGCGGTGGTCCGCCCCTGCTGGGCATAGTACTCGTAGGCGTCGATGATGTCCAGGTAGGCCCCGTCGAAGCCGGCGGCCAACAGCCTGTCGGTGTACAAGAAGACGATCGCCTGCCAGCCCGGATCCCAGTAGCGTACCTTGTAGTTGCCCTCCCAGTCGGGGTTTTCGATGTCCAGCCAGGAGGGCGCGCCCGGATCGGGCAGGCCATCGCCGTCGGCGTCCCAGGCCGGATCCCAGTAGAAGCGGTACGTCTCGGCCTCGCCGATGCTCATGTAGGCGAGGGTCAGCTTGGGACCGCCGGGGCTGTCCTGGAGCGCGGCGATCTCGGCCGCGGTGAACTCGCCGGCCGGCCCGCCGTCGGAGGAATAGTCCATCACGACCAGGTCATACGCGGTGGCGCCGATGGCCGTCAGGTCAATATCCTGCAGCTGGTAGAGAAAGTCGTCCACGGCGGCCAGGTCGGGCGGCGCGGACGCGCTTCGGGGGGACAGGGGCAGAAAGGCGCGGTGCGACTCACCGCAGGTGCCGGCCGGCACGGCGATTTGCCAGAGCGCGGTGGGGCTGTCGGGGTCGGCCAGCTCGTGCGACTCGAAGGCGACCCACAGCCCGTCGGGCGACCAGGAAGGGGCGCCATCCTCATTGGTGGGCGAAAAGGTCAGCCGGGTGGGGGTCCCGCCGGCCGCCGGGAGGACAAAGAGGTTGGCCAGAGGCAGGCTGCCGTCGTCGCTCGAATAGACCAGGCAGGCACCCTCGGGCGACCAGGATACGTCGGTCTCGTCGACGTCGGGGGTAGCGGTGACGTTCAGGAGCCCACTGCCGTCGGGGGCCATCGTGTAGAGCTCCCAGGGACCGTCGGGCAGGGCGCGGCGCTGAAAGACGATGCGGTCGCCGGCCGGCGACCAGTTGGGCTGGCGGTCGTCCCAGGTGCCATCGGTCAGGGCGGCCAGGCCGGTGCCGTCGGCGCGTACCTTGAAGATACGCCCGACCGCTCCGTCGTCGCTGCTGCCCGGTTGGCTGCCCTCGAAGACGATCCATTGCCCGTCGGGCGACCAGGAGGGCTCGAAGTAGGCCGGCAGCCCCGCGTGCGTGGTGATCTGGGCGAAATCGCTGCCGTCGGGAGCGATGCTCCAGAGCTCGGCGATGTCGGAGCGGTCGGAGGAGAGGACGATGCGGTCGAGGGGGCCATTCCAGGCGGCGCCGGGCAGGTTGACGTTGTCCTGGTCCTCGGCGGGGGTGAGGCGGGCAGGGACGCCGGCCGGCAGGGTAAGGGTAAAGAGGCCGGCCGGACCCATGTTGTAGCCGTTGTCGAAGCGGGTCAAGACGAGGCGGCTGCCGGCGGGGCTGTAGGCTGGATTCTGGTCGCTGGCGCCGGCGGGGGGCGTCGTCAGGCGGATGGCGCCGTCGGCGCGCGTCTGGCCGAAGGGCGGTGGGGCCGCGACGGGCAGGCTGCCGCAAGAGGCGAGCAGGAGCCCGAGAAGCAGCGCGGCGCGGCAGCGCGACAGCGTGGCGTGCGCAGTATCCATGGAAACCTCCCGCACAAAGCTGCTGACCCCGGTAGGACTGGCTCCAAAGCCCATTCTACCCTACCGCCGCCGGGGTGTCAAGGCTGGGTGGCAAGTCCTGCCCCTGTCGCACGCACATGATGCGGCCCCGGGCCGCAAGGTTGACGTGCGCCGCGACTATGAGTACAATAGGGCGGCGGCCCGTGTGCCCGCCCTGCGGGCGAAGCGGAAAACGGGGCGTATCCACCCGGGCGATCGTCTGCCGCGGGCCCCGGCCGGGGTGGGTCGGCGTAGTGGCGTGGCAAGAGCAATGCGCGGCGAGGAGGCAGCGGCGATGTCTGACGTGGCGATACGCGAGGGCCGGCCGGGAGATGAGCCGGCCGTGGTCGACCTGATCCAGGAGATGGCCGGCGGCGACAGCCCCATCACCGCCGCCTTTGTCCGCGCCTACCTGGCCCAGCCGGGCAGCGGCCTGTTCCTGGCCGAGGAAGGCGGCCGGCCTGTCGGGCTGCTCAGCTACTCGGTCCGGCCCGACCTGTACCACGCCGGCCCGGCGGCGCTGGTCGAGGAGCTGATCGTGCACGCTCCGCAGCGCGGCCGGGGGGTTGGCGGGGCCCTCTTGGAGGCTTTTCTGGCCCGCATGGCCGAGATCGGGTGTGCGGAGGTGGCGATCGCGGTGCTGCCCGAGAACGAGAGCGCCCAACGCCTGTACCGGGCCCACGGGCTGGTGGAGGAGGCGCTCTTGCTGGAGCGGCACCTGTAGGGAGGGACGGCCCCCCGTCCGGACCCGCCGGCGTCCAGACCGGCCAGGCGGCGCCGGGAACACACCAATGATCGAGATCGAACGGCTGACGGTCCACTACGGTGCGCGCCGCGCACTCCAGGACGTGACCCTCCGGCTTCTGCCGGGGCAGTTGACGCTGCTCACCGGCCCGTCCGGCTGCGGTAAGAGTACCCTGGCCCGGGCGATCTGCGGGCTGATCCCGCAGGCGCTCCCCGCCCGGGTAGAGGGGCGCGTGACGGTCGACGGACTGGACGCCGCCGCGCACCCCCTGGCCGAGCTGGCCACGCACGTCGGGCTGGTGCTGCAGAACCCGGCGGCGCAGCTCTTTTGCGCGACGGTGGAAGAAGAGGTTTCCTCCGGCCCGCGCAACCGGGGGCTGGACGAGGCGGCGGTCGCCGCGCGGACCGGCGAGGCCCTCCAGGCGTTGGGGATCCCGCACCTGCGCGACCGCCTGGTCCGGCACCTTTCGAGCGGGGAGCAGCAGCGCGTGGCGATCGCCGCGACGCTGGCGCTGCGTCCCACCGCGCTGGTCCTGGACGAGCCGGCCTCCCGGCTGGACCTGGCCGGGGTGGGCCTCCTCCTGGAGACGCTGCGGCGCTTGGCCGACGAGCACGGCATAGCCATCCTGGTGATCGAGCACCGCGCCGAGCTCTTGGCCCCGGTGGCCGACCGGGTCCTCTTTATGGAGGGCGGCGCCCTCGTCGCCGACGGGCCGGCCGGGGAGCTCCTGGCCCGGCGCGACCTGCTCACCCGCCTGGGCGTGCGCTATCCGTGGCAGACGCTGCAAGAGTACTGGGAGGACGTGCTCCCGGACGGCCGGCCGGGCCCGCCGGTGGGGCCCGATCCCCTGGTCGCCATGGCCGGCGTTCGGG
>Ga0302251_1000604_pt1 | contig 30296 bp, 24 predicted proteins | sample AAG_RA_Gln_MG_FD_193534 | JGI IMG/M metagenome (GOLD analysis project Ga0302251, IMG submission 193534) | Enriched activated sludge microbial communities from anaerobic digester in WTTP, New Holstein, Wisconsin, United States - AAG_RA_Gln | ecosystem: Engineered > Bioreactor > Anaerobic >... | reverse complement strand
TGCCAGGTGTTATAAAACTTAAAAAGTTTCCTAGCGATGGGACTACTATTAATAAAATTAGGCAATATGTTAGGAAACTTATTGCATCTGGTTTCAGACCAGATGTAATTTTATTGGATTATATTGATTGTGTTCAGTCAAGTCAAAGAATTGATGATAATAATGTTGCAGAAGGTAACGTAATGCGTCAATTTGAGACAATGCTATCAGAGTTTAATATGGTTGGATGGACATGTGTTCAGGGTAATAGAAGCTCTATAAACGCATCAACTGTAGATTCATCAATGATGGGTGGCTCAATAAAGAGAGGACAAATCGGGCATTTTATTGTTTCAATTGCTAAAACATTACCGCAAAAAGAAGAAGGAAAAGCAAATATGGCAATTCTTAAGTCTCGTTTTGGAAAGGATGGGATTATATTTGAAGATTGTTTATTTGATAATGCAAGAATAATAATTGATACTAGCAATGCTGGTGATGGTAAAACTTTCTTAGAAGCTAAAAAAGAAAAGGACTATTCTGATGAAAAAAGAGTTAAAGAACTTTTAGAAAAAAGGAACAAACTTATTGCTAAGTTTAAAAAAGAAGCTCAAAATGAGATTGAAAAAAATGAAAATAATAATAACTAAATTTTAAATTAAAAAAAAATCAGATGATGGCGATGGACATTTCAAGTAGTATCTTGTCGGATATAACAATTTATATGAAGTATGCTAAATATATCCCAGAATTAAAAAGAAGAGAAACGTGGGAAGAGATTGTTACAAGAAATAAAAAAATGCATCAAAAAAAATATCCTATGTTAAAGGATGAAATTGAAGAGGTTTACAAATATGTCTATGATAAAAAAGTATTACCATCGATGCGAAGTATGCAATTTGCTGGTAAACCGATTGAAATTTCTCCTAATAGAATATATAATTGTAGTTATTTACCTATTGATGATTGGAGAGCTTTTTCTGAAATAATGTTTTTATTACTAGGTGGTACTGGTGTAGGTTATTCAGTACAGAAACATCATGTAGAAAAATTACCAGAAATAAGAAAACCAAACAAAGATAGAACTAGAAGATACCTTATAGGTGATTCGATTGAAGGATGGTCTGATGCTATTAAAATATTGATGAAATCATATTTTGATGTTAGTGATAAAATAACATCAACACCTGTTTTTGATTTTTCTGATATACGTCCAAAAGGTGCGAGGTTAATTACTTCTGGTGGAAAAGCACCTGGTCCACAGCCATTGAAAGATTGTATTCATAATATTATAAGTATTTTAGACCACAAAAATGATGGCGAAAAATTAACACCACTTGAAGTTCATGATATTATTTGTTTTATAGCAGATGCTGTATTAGCTGGTGGTATTCGTAGAGCTGCTTTAATTTGTTTATTTTCATTTGATGATATTGAAATGCGTTCTTGTAAAGTTGGAAATTGGTATGAATTAAATCCACAAAGAGGTCGAGCTAATAATTCGGCAGTAATGCTTCGCCATAAAATCAAGAAAGAAGAATTCATGGAATTGTGGGAAAAAATAGAAGCTAGCGGTTCAGGTGAACCTGGTATATTTTTCACTAATGACAAAGATTGGGGAACCAATCCTTGTGGGGAGATAGGATTAAGACCATTCCAATTTTGTAATTTAACAGAAATTAATGTTTCCGATGTATATACTCAAGAAGAATTAAATGCTCGTGCTAAAGCAGCAGCATTTATAGGAACATTGCAAGCTGGATATACTGATTTTCATTATTTAAGAGATATATGGAAAAAAAATACTGAAAAAGAAGCATTAATTGGTGTTGGAATGACTGGAATTGCTTCAGGTATCGTATTGAAACTAAATATTAAAGAAGCAGCTGAAGTTGTATTAGCTGAAAATGCGAGAGTTGCTGACATTATTGGTATTAATCATGCTGCTAGAACAACTACAGTGAAACCATCAGGAACTAGTTCATTAGTATTAGGATGTTCATCAGGTATTCATGGATGGCATAATGATTATTATATTAGAAGAATTCGAGTTGGTAAAAATGAATCTATTTATAGTTATTTAGCATCGAATCATCCAGAATTAATAGAAGATGAATATTTTAGACCACATGAACAAGCAGTAATTTCAGTTCCTCAGAAGGCACCTGAAAATGCTATTTTCAGATATGAAAAACCTATTAAACTTCTTGAAAGAGTTAAGAGATTTAACCTTGAATGGGTTAGAGCTGGTCATAGAAGTGGACAAAATACTAATAACGTATCAGTAACTGTTTCTATTAAAAAAGAATATAATAAGAGAGACGAAAATGGAATAAAAACCATTAGAATTAATGAATGGCCGATAGTAGGAGAATGGATGTGGGAAAACAAAGATAGTTTTAACGGTATATCAGTTTTACCATATGATGGCGGAACTTATATTCAGCAACCATTTGAAAACTGTACTGAAGATACATATAATGAAATGATGAAATCATTAACAAAAATAGATTTAACTAAAGTTATTGAATTAGATGATAATACTAATTTGACGGGTGAAGTTGCTTGTGCAGGAGGAGCTTGTGAGATTGATTTTGATAAAAATAGTTTGGTTAAATAAAAAGAATAAAATATTTTTATTTAATTCAACAGCCTGATAGAAATATCAGGCTTTTTTTATTTTCATTAAAATTTTATTTATATTATTTATTTCTGATTTTTTTTTATTACAATATTTATCATAAAAGAACTATTATGGGAGAAAGATTCATAAATATTAAATTTCCATTCCAAGAAAGTAAAAAAGGGTTTTTTGTCGAATTGAATAAAACAGATAATCAGGCTATTAAATCTGACTTAATGCATTTAATTCTGACTCAGAAAGGTCAACGTTTATATATGCCTGATTTCGGTACTAATTTATTAAAATATATTTTTGAACCGAATGATGGTATTACATTTGGTGATATTAAAACTGAAATTAATCAATTAGTAAAGAGATATTTACCTGAATTAATAATAAATGATATTTCAATATCTCAAAGTGATACAAATGAACATGTTGCTATTTTAAGGATAGATTATAAAATTTCAGATGGTGTTTTTGAGTCAAAAGATTTTGTTGAAATAAAAATATAATAAAAAATAATATATGGGTAGAAAAATTAATTATTTTGCCAGAAATTTCGCTGATGTACGCGAAGAATTAATAAATTTTGTTAGGCAATATTATCCAGAGATTTTTAATGATTTTAATGATGCTTCAGTTGGTATGATGTTATTAGAGTTAAATGCCGCTGTAGCTGATATGCTTTCATTTCATACAGATAGAATGTTTCAAGAAACACAAATCGATTATGCTCAAGAAAGAAAATCATTATTATCTTTAGCTAGGACATATGGTTTGAGGATTCCAGGAAAACGAGGCTCAATTGCCTTAGTTGATTTTGAAATAGAAGTTCCATATAATGATAATGGTGACGGTCCAAATTATGATTATGCTCCAATTGTTAAGAGAGGAACACAAGTTTTAGGAGCTGGACAAGTTTTTGAAACAATTGATGATATTGATTTTGCATCTCCATTTAATAGTAGTGGAATACCTAATAGATTGATTTTACCACAATATACTTCAAATAATATTATTACTAGTTATAAATTAGTAAAAAAAGAATTAGTAATTAATGGTCAAACAAAAATATATAAAAAAGTTATTAAACCAGAAGATGTTGTTCCATTTATGGAAATTATTCTTCCAGAAAATAATGTTTTATCTGTTGAATCAATAATATCAAAGGAAGGTACTAATTACATTTCAGACCCAACAATTGATGAGTTTTATACATTTGATAATAGATGGTTTGAGGTTAGTGCACTAGCAGAAGATAAAGTTTTTGTGGAAGATGCCACAAGAATTTCTAATAATGCATCAATTAAACCTGGTAAATTTGTTAAAGTTGACAGAAGATTTATAACAGAATATACTGATAATTATTTTTTTAAGATAATTTTTGGTTCTGGTTCACAAGATATTTCAGCATTATCTAATTTTAATATTAACTCATCTTTTGTAAATAGAATTGGTGATATTATTAATAATATGGCTTTAGGTCAAACACCAAAACCAAATACAACTATTTTTGTTAGATATCGTGTAGGTGGTGGAGCAAATACCAATTTAGGTCCTAATACAATTAATGGATTAGGAATTGTTGATATTCGAGTTAATGGGTTGGACCCAACTATAAATGCAGCGGTTGAACGTTCATTTAGAATTAGAAGTTCATCTTTAGCAATAGGCGGTAGAGATGAACCTACAATAGAAGAAATAAGACATTTAATAAGATATAATTTTTCAGCTCAAAATCGTGCAGTTACAATTAAAGATTATCTTAATATTATTAGAACAATGCCTAGTGAGTTCGGTGTTCCGTTTAGACTAGGTGTTCATGAAGAACAAAATAAAATAAAAATCTCAATTTTAACACTATCTTCAGAAGGAAAATTATCAAATTTAAATAATGATGATTTGAAACAAAACATAGCTAATTATTTGTCTGATTACAGAATGATTAATGATTATGTGGAAGTTTCAGACGGAAAAATTTTTAATTTAGCATTTGATGTTGATTTGTTTGTAGATAAGGAGTTTTCACAAGGTCAAATTGTTAATAATGTTATAAATGCAATTAATAGTTTTATGGACATTAATAAACAAGAGATGGGTCAAAATTTATATATTGGTCAGTTGGTTGAAAATATAAATAATGTTAGTGGTGTTATTAATGTGATTGATATTAGAGTATTTAATAAAGTCAGCATTGCTTATTCATTAGATGAAGTTTCACAACCTTATATCAATCCACTTCAAAAAGAAATTGATATTTCAGATGCTTATACTGTTTTTGGTGAACCAAATGCGATGTTTGAGGTTAAGTATCCAGAAAGAGATATTAGAGTTAGAATTAAAGTAAGAGCTTAATATTGCTTTTTAGCATTTTAAGGTTATATTAATATAAAAAATTTAAAATTATGAGTTGTTGTAAAAAGAAAATCGTAAATAAAAATGGGGATGTAGAAGTGAAAAATAGTAAATTTTCACACCCATTTATCGTTAGGCTACTTTTATATTTATTTATTACTTCACTAGCACCATTATTATTGCTAGTTGTATATTTTATTTTATTTAGATATTTTTTTATTACCGAAGAAATAAGTTTAACAAAATCAGCCGTAAGTATAAATAAAACCTTTAATAATAAGAAAGTTGATGAATCCGAAGAAGTTGAAAATGAAAATAATGATTCGGAAGATTATGAATATCATGAAATTTATACTGTAGAAAAGATTAAGTAAATGAATGAAACTATAAGGATTAGGACGGATGTTAACTCGGATTCTAATAAATATTTAAAATTTCAATTAAATCAAAATTTTGATTTTATTGAAATTTTATCATTGAAATTAAGACAATCCGAATTTTACAGGCTATTTGGGTCTGATTATGGAGTTATCGTTGGTAGAATAATAGCTAACGGTGGAGTTGGCGTACCAAATGCTAGAGTATCGGTTTTTATTCCTATAAGTGATGATGACAAAGAAAATCAATTAATTACTGGTTTATATCCTTTTGAAAATATAAATGATAAAAATTATAAAGGTATTAGATATAATCTTTTACCTAAAAAAAGTAGATTTGATTGTCATACCCCAGTAGGAACATTCCCTAACAAGCGTGAAATACTTGATAATGATGTTATGCTTGAAATATATGAAAAATATTATAAATTCACTACTAGAACGAATAATGCTGGTGATTTTATGATATTTGGTGTTCCAACTGGTAATTGGAGAGTAAATGTTGATGTTGATTTATCAGATATAGGTTTTTTATCTCAAAGACCTTATGATTTTATCAGACAAGGTAAAGATAAAAAATTATTTGAAACAACTAACAAATTTAATAGAAGTAATAATTTAAGTAGTTTACCACAAATATTTCATACCGAAACTGCAGTAAATGTTTTACCGTTTTGGGGTGATAGTGAATTATTTAATGTTGGTATTAATAGATTAGATGTTGAATTGTCACATAGAATAGAACCCCATGCATTTTTTATCGGTTCTATTTTTGGGGATAATGAAAAGAATAGCATTAATAAAAATTGTCAAGCAAGAAAGAATTTAGGAAATCTATGTGACACAATTACTAGTGAAGGTACAATAGAAATAATTAGGAAAACACTCAACGGACAGATTGAAAATTTTTCCGTTGATGGTGGAAGATTGATTGATGAAAATGGGTCATGGGCATTTCAAATACCAATGAATCTAGACTATTATGTTACTGATGAATTTGGGAATTTAATACCAAGTGAAGACCCAAGTAAGGGAGTTCCAACAAGAGCTAGAGTTAGATTTAGAATTGGTATGGATGTTAATGGTACTGAAGGTAGATTAAGACAAAGAGCGAAATTTTTAGTTCCGAATAACCCATCTAATCATCAAGAAGCTGATTATAGTTTTGACGAAAATACACCAGATGAAAATTTTAGAGATTTATATTGGAATAAGTTATATACTGTAAGAAGTTTTATACCAAGATTTCAAACTGGAGGAGCACAAAAAAACAGCGGGACAATTAGAAAATTTTTAGGTATAAAGAATGTTGATGATTGTGGTGACCATAGCCCATTTCCATTTAATAGGATGGATACTAATGGTAATCCATTATTTTTTATTATGTGTATTATATTCACAATTTTTACTGAAATAATATCTTTTTTGAATCGTTATATTTTATGGACAATTAACGTAATTTTAGTAAAACTTTATCAATCAATTTTTTTTGTTGCTAAAATAGCTTGTTGGGCTAGACATATGTTTGATGCTACAGCAAGAGAAAACTGTAGAAAAGATACATGTCATGACTTAAATGGTACATGCAGTGGGGCATGTTTAGGTTGTCTTATATCTGCTCCATTGGGTTATATCAAACTTCAATGTCCATCTAATTCTAACACATATTATATGCCTTGGTTTGATTCCACAAATAAGAATTGTGGAAATCTTAATAATGATGCAGGTCAACAGGTATGGTGTCAAAATAATGGAATTTATTCAACTTCAAATCCTGATTATGTTGAATGTCAATTACTGAGAATAGCTGATTCATTAGGAATGTTTAAATTTGATTTTTATAATGACTGGATTAATGGAACATTATATGCCTTTTTATTTAAACATAAAATAAAGAAAAGAGGTGAAGGAAAAAATAAATTTTGTGATTATAATTGCGACAGCTTTCCGAATCCAACTGATAATAATGGAGATGGTAGTGCGGATAATAAATGTAATGTTAGCATGATTTTAGATACATGTTGTGATTCAGAGCAAAATAATTGTTTATTTGAAAATCATGACCTTATAGGGCATAAATATGCTGATAGTTACAATATGTTTCCAGTTATAGAAGGTCTTATAAAATTATATGAAGATGAATATTATTATGCTGCTATTACATATCATGACTACCCATTATTTAAAACTGATATAACATTATTAGGTAGTGTAATGGATTGTGATATTCATGGTATTCCTGTTATTTATCCTAAATTGGTTAATACTTCATATAATATACCACCTGATGAAACAGAATATTTGATTGATGAAAATACTGGTACGCAAACTATTCTAACTAATAATATAGCTGATTTATTATTTGATTTAAAGTGTACAGGTATTTATACAGAACCAAGACATTGCTATAACATTAAAAAAATATGTGAAATTGGGGTGGGGTTAGATGAATTACGTGATACATCAACTCCAGATAATATTATAGGTAATGAAGATATTGAAGATACTTTTTTGCGTAATGCTATAGCCATAATGAACACTGGTTCTATTGATGATATAAATGGTATTGCTAATCAATATGTAAATAACATTTTGACATACGATACAAGATTTGGAACGAATCATGACCCTTCTAATAACAATTATGTTGGTATTGGTTATAGGGATTTTAGAAGATTTGAAGGTGGATTAATGAATCCTAGATTATCAATGGGTAGTTCATATTTTTATTATTTCGGAATTCATCCAGGTAAAACAGGATTAGACCGATTTTATAGAGATTATGTTGCACCTTGCACTCCAGAAATAGAAGCTGAATTAATAATAAATTATACTTCTACTCCAGTTAGTATTGTAGGTGGAAATGATGGCTATATAACTATAACAGTATATAATGGCATAGGTCCGTATGAATTTACAATCACTTATCCTGACGGTACAACATCAATAATAAGTAGTAATAATAATACATATACTTATAATAATTTATCTAGTGGTACATATGCTATTTCGGTAGTGGATGCTTCAGGATTAGAAGGTAGTGTTACAGTATTTGTAAATTCACCTCCCCCATTATTTTATGTGTTAGATGGTGCCCATGTAACTGGATATAATTTAAGCGATGGAAAATTAATAATATACAACATATCAGGTGGTATTTCACCGTATTATGCTAGAATTATAAGTCCTGTTGCGTATGCAACATCCCCAACACAAGTTAATGGAACACAAATTTTTTCTAATTTACCGAGTGGAACATATATAGTAGAAGTTTATGATTCATCAACACCAGTTTTATCATTACAAAAAACTTTTACAATTCAAGAACCAACTTCATTATCTGTTACCGTTACAACAACAGAAGAAGCTGCATGTGCTTATGGTAATGGTACTTTTTATATTTCAGTATCAGGTGGTATTCCACCATATACGTTAAATTCATATGGTCAAACAAATGGTATAAATTATAATACAGCAGTTGTATCTGCACCACCTCAAACATTTACCATTACCGTTACAGATACTAGCGGTCAACAAGTCATAACATATCATACATTAAATCCAGCACCAAATGCAATGATAATTAATGAAGTCGTTCAAAATCCTACATGTGGTAATAATAATGGTAGCATAACAATAACTGTAACAAATGGCGTTTCTCCTTTAACTTATAAATGGGACAAAGATGGTATTTATTTTGCTAATACCCAAAATTTAAGTTTATTAGATGCTGATATTAATGGAACATATTATACCGTAACAGTGACTGATGCTAATGGATGTGAGGAATATAAAGATATTTTATTAACACGAATGGTTTTAGAAATTACTTCAGTGGAAATAGTTTATCATTCTGGTAGTATAGGTGGCGGTTTTTATGGAATAACCATACATGTAAATGGTACTAATATCATAACATATTACTTATTAGATAATAATGGTAATCAATTAACATTATACGGACCAACAAATCATATGTCACATACATTTTCAATTCCAGAAATAGGATATCCATTAGTATATGAAGTAAAAGTAACTGATAATAATGGTTGTTCGGCATCTTATTCAATAACTCATTAATATGAACAGATATAGTCAAAGATTATTCAAAACGGATTCTGTTGATTCACTTAATCAAGACATTAAGATTGCTGTTAATTTGGTTTCTAATTATAGAGAACTACCTGATGATGAGATTACTGAAGTTGTTAATGCTTATGAAGTATTTAACGAAGAGCGAAATAATTCTTACAAATATAGATTAATAGGTACTGTTAGGGTATTAGCTTCTAATCCGTTACTAGATATTTCAGGTAATGACAGTTTAGTGATTTTTGATAATAATGTTTTTAGGAATCAGAATCCACTTGATGAATCGATTATTGATGTTACTGATTCTACAGATTATACTTATGAACAATCATATAAAGTACATTTTAAAGAATTAGATGGATGGTTTGGGTATTATGACCCAAATCTAGCGTCAACAAGTAAATGTAAATTTATTGATTTAAGTCCAAAAAGAGAATCGTTTAATATTATTGATAGTGGTAACACTAATTGGTATTTTTGTGTGACATATCCATATGATATTGACGATACTCATGTTTTGGTTAATGGTGGATTATTAATTGTTGATACAGGTTCAGCCTTAATTGGTGGTTCCCAAAAAATGATTCTAATAACAGCAGTTAAGCATAATTTAGTTGCTGGAGATAAAATTCGCTTATCAAATACAGGGTCTTTTGATGGTTATTATGATGTGATAAGGCTTGGTTATGATAATGGTGATTTAAGAGAATATGCTTTTGTTATTGACTTAGATGCAGGTTCGTTTGTAGTTGGTTCAGGAGTTTACGCTAGAATAACAAAAATTTATTATGGTGAACCATCAGTTTATTATTTTAGAAAATTTAGACGAATAACTGAAGTAAATAATTATGATGCTTATAATATTGCATATAGTCAAAATATTTATGGTGACAAAATTTCTCAAATAGTATTTCATGGTGGTAGTGGAAATACTATTGATATAGAACTTGGAGAATATAGAGATAATTTAGGTAGACCATTAAGTGAAATATATATTACCGCGATTAAAGGAAAATTTTACATGTCGGGTCAAAAATCATTTTCAGATATTAAATCAGGTATTGATATTCCATTTATTGGTGGTGTTTCAAATTATTTGCATGTCCCAGATATAAGAAGAATTCATAATGTTGCAACACATCCAATTCAATCGCATTATCCATTGGAAAGTAATATCACTCATTCTGATTTAATATTTTATGGTGATGTTGTAGAATATAATAAATTTTTATTAAAAGAATATGTTTTAGCTGAAGTTAATCATCGTTTTAATACCACTAATAGAGATATAACAATACAGCCGTCCCTACCTAATTCATCTAATTTTGTGATGGGTCCGAGACCAGAAGGTTATATGTATAAACCACATCATAGAATTGAAATTAGAAGATTTTCTTCTTATATTGAAAGAGGTGATTCAAGTGTAGTTGGAATACCCGATTATGCAACTTTATTAAATAACAATCAATATATATGGAGAGATTTATTGTCTTTAGGATTTAATGACGGTGGTTATGAAACAGCTTTAGATTATCCATTTTTAAATGGTGCACATTATATTCATACTAATATTTTATTAAATGTAAGAAGACAAGACCCATTTAATCAGTATGGATTATATTATGGTAATTTTCCGAGAGACCCATTTGGTGATAGAGTTGATTTGAATAATTTTAATGGAAAAGTTGGAGAAAATGCATGCTAATTTTAAATATAGAGTTAATTCGATAACTGGAAATACTTTACAATTACCAGTCATAATAACCCCAGAATTTGATATGGCTGGACAAACTGATTTAATAATAAATGATTTTGTTAAGGCTGAAAAGAAAAAAGCGATTAATGAAATCGTTGATTATGAAAAAGTACGTTTTGTTCCAGCTAATTTATCAAATAATAAATTAAAAGAAATAGAATTTAAATTGCATTTTTATGATGGGACGAGTCATACTAATATTACTTGGGATAGCATCGGATTTACTCAAGAAGATTTAGTATATAAAAAAAATAGATTTAAGAAATCGTTTTTAAGATTAATTTTTTATGACTCACCAAATTTATTAGCACAAAATGCTTTATTTTATATGACATATTTTCCTCAAATAGACCCAACAGTTCAACCTAATGTTTTAGATTCAATTAGATTTAAAAGACAAAACCCAATTACAAATCTGAATGGATTTGCTGAAGGCTTTTATATTTATTTTTATAAAGATTTAGTACCAAATGGTACAGATTATGAATTATATGCAAGAGCTGAATTTTTAAATGCTGCTGATGGGATTAGAAGACCGCTTATGGTTTATAATGGTGTACCAGCATATGATTCAAGTTTTAAAGACATTATTCAATTTAAATACATTCTAAGAAAACATAATGAAGATTATTTATATATAATAGATAATTCAAACGGTGAAGTTATTTATGGTAATGAAAAGGTGATAATAAATCTTTATGAATCAGTAGTTCAGTAATGGAAATATATAAAAGAAAAATATTATTAGAATCATTAATAGATAGAAATGCTGGAATTACTTATGGTGAATATAGTGCATCTACTTATTCAATAAATTTCTTTTTAACCCAAAGCATAAATGACTTAGGGATTAATACAGATGTTGAATATAATACTAATATTTTATATCCATTAACAATATCTGGATTTCCAAATCTTAATAATCCATTAGTGGATAAATTAATTGAAAGTGGTATTACTTTTCCATTTATGTTTTCAGAAATGCCAGTACCTCCGATACCAGTTGATTCTGATTTTTATGCACAAGGAATCAGAATAACAAGTAGTACTATGAGTAGAATATCTGAGTTGAAAAAATATGACCTTAATTCGCCGTATGAAGTAGGATTTATTTTTAATAGTGGTGATTATATTGATTTTCAAGGAAATTTAGTACATGGTATATCTACTATTTTTGATTTAACTCCAAATTTTACAGGATATTCATTTGATGCAAATAATGATAGTAATTTAGGAACTGATAATCAAGTTACTGGGTTTATTTTTAGAGATACTAATGAACTTGGAAAACATTATGATAGTGATATTAATACAGATATAAACTATCATAGAGCAAAAATATCATATATAGCTCAAGGATGGAATCAAACAAATACTACATTTTGTGCGATTACCAAAGAAGAAAAATTTTTAAATAAAGTTAGTCCACCAGAAATTCAAAGTGAAGTATTTATAGAAAGAGGTGCTAATAGCGTATTAGAATCTCATTTTAGACTTTCTGAAATAGAAAGTTTAGAACATTTAGAAAATTATAACAATGGTGGATATTATAAAATAGAAAAACAAACATTATAGAATATGGCAACTGGAGTATATGGAACTGTAAGACCAGCAGATGTTTTACCTGAAGATATGCAAATTTTTATGCATTACACACCCAATAGAGGTACTCAGGGACCAGTAATTATGACTGAATTAAGCAGAACTTATATTAGTAGGGCTTTGAGTCCAAATGGGATAGATATATTTGGTGGATTATATACCTTAAATTTACCTGTTAATATTTTTGGTAGCAAGGGATTTTATACAATCGTAATAAAACCTACAGAAATTAAAACTAAAATCGTTGATTGTGGTATTTTAACAACCATGCCAGATGTTAGAGGTATTTTATTAAGTGCTGCTGGATTAGGGTCAGTTGCATCCAAATTTGATGATGGTGGTCTTGTTGGGTATAGAATTGAATATTTAGATGATAATGGTAAAAAAATACCAAATTTATTTAGAATAATTACATCTAATAATAGAGCTGAAGCTGTTAATCAAAATGTATCAGATACCAATCAAAAGTCGATACGTTACCGATATAATCCAGCTTCCGAGTTAACATATTGTACAGTTTCACCTAATTCAGCACCTAGTACAAAACCAAATGCATTACCATATATAGGTCGTCCAAATCAAGATATCATATTAACCAATACATTTTTCAATCCTATTATGATTGAAATAGAAATAGTTGAACATGATGTTGAAACGTTAGCTTGGGGTATATTTGGTAATCAAACAAAATCTGTTGAAGATGGTATTTATACTGTTTATAACTTTAACAATCAGATATATAAACAGTATGATTTATATGAAATCAAAGACAAATTTAGAGGTAAACCGTTATTTGAGGTTAGAGAGGCTAGAAATTCTATTGATTTCACAAAACAATTTAATGATATTACAAATGTATAATAAATTATGGCTAGTGATAGAGTAAAAGTAATTGGATATGCTCAAAGGGTATTTTTTGACCAAGGTATAGAATACCGAAATTACAGTGATGAATTAGTTGGTCAGCAACAGACAACTGGTGATGGCGAAGGATTGCCATATTCATTAGCCAATATTTTTGATACTGAATTTTCTAATGAAAGGCGTATTACTAGAAATTATATTACTAATGGTTTTAGTCAATTTATTACATTAGCTGATATAGATTTAAATGAAATTAAACTATCTGAATTGATTGGTTCTGATACTAAATTATATTTAAATTTAGATGAAACTAAACTTAGTAATTATTCTTACTTTGGTTCTTTTAAAGAATTTCTTAGAGTTTCATTAGAGAATATAATTTTAACTTGGCCTGCTTCAATATTTGTTAATACGGTAAGTAATTTTGGATATCTTGGAAATCAAATAACGGTTGAGGATTATTCATATGACCAAATTAATAATATTGGTAAATTTAAGGTAAATGTTAATTCTTTCACCAACCCTTATGCTATTGATTATCTTAAAATAGGTACGCAATTTAGTGGATTAACTAATTTTAGAAGCCTAACTATTGCTTATGCTAATACTGGTATAACTTACGGTGATTATAACATTTCTGCTGAAACAGGTGAATTTAATATTATTGCGTTTACTGGAGCAACAAATTTAAGGAATGATTATGTTTATTTTAAAGTAGCTGGTAATCCATTTTCAGGGTTAACTGGAATGACTGGAACTTCTGGTAGTGTTGCATATCATATTAAACCAAATAAAGAGAAAATTGAAAGGTTTTTTAATAGTTTAGGTGATTTTGAATCTAATTTATTAAATAGATATACAGTTCCTAAGTATAAAGCAAAATTTAAGCTAAAGAAAATGCACGATTCTGGTGCTGGTTTTATATATGTTACCGAAACGTTTATATGGCCAACATCAGATGGTTATAATTTGGATTATGAAAGTGCTTATTATACTGATTATGTTTCTAGGCTAATTGAGTTAGCTGATGAAATGGATGAAACACAAACAGATATTCTTACTAGATTTTTGGTTTCTGAATCAATTACATCTTTTGATTCTATTCCGACTTGCGATGGGTCTGATATTCATAATGAAGGTCAAAAGATAACCAAAACACTTAGAATATATGGTAGAGAATTTGATGAAATAAAAAAATATATAGATGGGATTGAATTTGCACATACAATAAGCTATGATAAAAAAGACAATGCACCTGATGCTTTAATAAAAAACATTGCCAGACTTTTAGGGTGGGATTTAACAAATACAATCATGAATAGTGATTTGTTAACATCCTATATGAGTAGTAGTAATACTTTATATTCTGGACATAGTGTTGGAATGTCAGCTTTTGAAGCTGAATTGGAATTTTGGAGAAGATTGATTTTAAATTCTCCTTGGATATGGAAATCAAAAGGTACAAGAAAGGCTGTTGAATTTTTAATTAAATTTATTGGAACTCCACAGGGCTTAATTGATTTTAACGAATATGTGTATGTAGCACAAAACCAAATCGATATGGATTCATTTTATAGAATCCTAATTCAAAACACAGGAGAAAATGATATAAATTATCTTCCAATATCAAATGATGGATATCCGTCACCATTACCAGATAATAAAGATTTGTATTTTCAAAAAGCTGGGTTATGGTATAGGGAAACGGCTGGAAGTGGTGCTACGTTAGATAAATTAATAGGTAATAATCCTCATATTGGTCCATATGATGGTGGTTCTGAATATATGAACCAGTTTAATTGTTTAATTCCTAATTTTACTGGTGCAACATTAATTCAAGAAACTGTAATAACTGCTACGACAAATTTATTCACTAATTATAATAGTGGTACATTTAATGATATTTTCAGCTATGACGCGATGGCGACATGTTCAATAGGTTCGATAAACTTTTATACTATTTATCAAATGACTAGAGATGAATGTATAGATGCTTTAGATATTAAAGAAGTGTTTGCTGGTACTCTTAACGATTGTGCTATATTAGGTGATTGGAGTGTAAATTTATACATAGATGGAAATCTGGTATATGAAGGTCCGACATTCTATAAAAGTAGTGGTTATTCTGGGGATTATCCACCACTTAACAAAGTGATATTAGCTTTAACTACAGCAGCTCAAAATTTAGGTTTAGAAGTAATATTTGAAGGTAAATATATTCATTTTGTTCAAAAGTCTGGGTTTGGATTATGCGAAGCCCCTAATTTATTGGGTTCAACAATAGGTATTGATTTTTGTTTAGATTTCACATTTAATTGTACTTTAAAATTTCCGCCAGATACATTTACAGGTAGATGTAAATCTTGCTATACAATTTGTGATACACAATTTGAAGAAGTTGGAACTAATGCTGAAATTTATATTGATGTCTTTAATTCACATAATATGCCAGCTAGTGATTGTTATGATGTTACAACAGAAGGAATTATTGACCCATTCCCAGCACCAAAAATAACAGATTGTGGTTGTGATGAATCTGGATGTGACAATGCTTTACGTATTTGTATTAAAGAAAAAGGACCAGCTCCAAATACAATAGATGATTGTGGAATTAACGGTTTTTCAATGGATGAAGATGGATTAGTTGTATTTAATATAAATGGTCAAACAACGCATTCAATTAGTCCTAAATGTTGTTCAGCATTAGGATTTATACCGATTTATAATTCTAAAGATAAAAATTGGGAATGTAGATGGACAATAGAAATAATACCTCCAAAGCCACCAATACTTAACTGTAATTTAGAAATTTATTCTGTGAATAGTGATACTGGATTAGTTACCTTCTTACAAGATGGAAAACAAATAACAGTTACAGCTAGTGAATGCTGTAAACAGTTTGGTTTTACCGCTGTTAGTGTTGGTGATGGATATAATTGCTTTAAGAGATTAACTTCATGATAAATTGTAAAGACATATACGGAAATACTGTAACTCAGTTTATATTTAATGAGGATGGTACTGTTATCGGAATTCCACTTATTTCAAGTGATTCTATTGATATAGGTGAAGCACAATATGGTGTAAGGAGTTATCCTGCTGCTATTGGAAATCCTTTATCTGCCGAGTGTTGTCGAGCATTTAATTTTACTTTTGATTATAACGAACAAAAATGTTATTATAGGGTACCTTGTACTGGTATTAACGACCCACAAAACAATGAAATTTCGCAAGGAATTGAAGAGGCGAGTACAAGAAAATTGGAAATAGAATCTGAATTAAGTAAAGGAAATATTAATTCTATATCTTATTTATCATTAAATAATGAAATGTTATCTTTAAATAACACGATTAAATCATTAGAAAATCAATTAAAACCAACAGACATTCATCTTATTTTTGGTGCACAAGGTAGAAATCCAGTATTGTTTAGTGTACCAGGTGCACAAGGTGATTTAACTTTAAATGAATTGTTAGAATGTAATAAGGAGTTAACCCATTTATTAAATCAAATAGCTGAAGTTAATGATTTGATTGAACAACATAAACAGGCTATTGCTCATATATTACAAATAATCAATGATGTTAATAATCCTACCGAAGAAGAAGCTGAAATAGTCACAAATGAGCCAGAAACAAGAGGATATAGTATTTCTAATCTTCAAGACCAACTTAATATTCTTAACACTGAACTTGTATCATTAGAAGAAGAGTTAGCTGAGTTAAATAAGCAATATGATGAACTTAATAAAATATGTAATCCGACACCACCTGCATGTGCTTTAAATGTAGAATTTGATTATTTATTAAATTTTGATTGTGAAGAATTGCTTAACTGTGCATCTGGTGATGCATCATTATCTGAATTACTAAATGAACAGCACGCCACTTGTATGGCTGAAGTAACTTCATTATTTACTCAGATTAAAAGGCTTAGACTTAGTTTATCGGAATTAGCTACACAAATTTCAAGTTATCAATTAAATTTACAAGATTTAGAACAACAACTTGCTGGAAATATAGACCCTATTGATGTTTATTTAATCAACCAACAAATTAATAACATTAATGCCGAGTTGGTAGGTCTTTCAAATCAATATAACCAAATTAATGATGAATTGACTGCATTGCAAGATTCATATAATCAGGAAATGACGTTATGTAATCAAATTCAAACACAAATTAATATCCTTAATACTGTTGGTAATTTGATTAATAATTTACAAGGTATTGTTTTTTATCTTACAATTAATAAAAAAGTTTTAGACCCTATAACATCAACATATATTTGGGAAACAGTATATACTGAAGAATTTTTTAGAATTGATGATTTATTAACTTACATTACAAATAATCAACAAACTGGTATCTATTTTAGTGGCGATAGATGTGATGAATTAATTGAAAATATAGGCATTTTGTTAGGTGATAAATGTAATGTTATAACACCATCAACATTCAATTCTAGTTGGCTACATTTTTCAACTACTATTACTGACCCAAATACAATTTTGGAAATAGTAAACGAAGAAATCACATTTGGTATCATAATATCATATGATAACCCTTCATGTGAATATTGTTTTATGATTGACAATATAGAAATGAATCAGATTTGCGAAAAAACTGAAAAAACTGAATTTGTAGTAACTAAATGCCCAAGTTTTGAATTAAGACGCGTAATTGATAATAAAAAATCTTGGATGACTATTTCTAGTGGTCATACTAGGGAATTTGATTTAACCGATAGGGATACTTATTATAAAACATCACATTACAAATCAGTAGTAAATAGTAAAGAAATTGATTTAACAGTTGACCCTGCATCTGCAATAGAAAATGATGTTTATAACTATACTGAACTATATCCATGTATTTTATCTGGAAATAGTGGTCAAACCAATTACATGGAATTAATGTCAAGTAATTGGGATGAAATTAATAGTATAGATGAATTTAGATGGATTATTACATCCGAATTAATTGATGTTAAAAGTAGAAAAGTTTTATCTGGATATCCAGTATTGAAATCGATATATGAGAGATATTTATCTCCATCGGAGTATGGATGTACAGGAATAACTAGTAATGCTTATACATATTGTGAATTAATATCATTTAGCAAATTATTAGGGGTATTTTGGATTGATTTAATTGAGCAAGTTATACCATCTACTACCATCTGGGGGTCAGTATACACATATAGAAATTCAATTTTTGATAGTCAAAAATTTAGATACAAAAGATATACAACAAACTATTGTGTACCAACAGTAAGTGACTGTGAATATAATAGTGGTAGTACTACTGTAGCTAATGTAATAATTGAAGATTTATCAAAAGAAGTTAATAATTTATACCCAGAATGTTTTATTGCATCAGCTCCATTAAAGAGTTGTGATTATATTGAAACAATTGATTATCATCATGGATGTGAATATTTTGGTAAAGTTGTAATAATTAATGGAATTAATTCAGGTGGGGAATCGCCTGATAATCCTATTAATGTTATAACGGGTGATGGAGTAATTGCTGCAGAAGATATTAATTATTATGATAGGAAATCATAAATTGAAAAATATTTATTATTATGCCACGATTAATAAAAAAAATTAATGCTGAAGTAATAACAGAAAATATTTCTGTTATTGATGGATTTAATAGAATTAATACACAGGTTGGTTTAGAAGACTATGCTGCGGTGTATAATTTTACTGGATATTTGCAAAACTTTAGCAAAGTTGATTCATTAACTAACTTTAATGATATTGTTTATTATGGATTGGCTGTAAATAGAAATAAAGATTTTATAGAAATTGATATATCATACTAATGAGTTATAGTGAAAGAATATATATTCAAAACGCTAACTGTTGTGTTAGAAATCAGGATTTGTTAAATATCAGAACATCTGGTGATTTTTGCGAATTTAATCCACCATTCTATGATATTTCTGGTGCAACAAAAATACAACCATTAAGTGCTACATCTGAAGGGGTTTATATGTTAACAGATGAAAATAGCATTGATTTGAAAATTATTTTTTCTGGTGGTCCATCTTATAGTGGTGAAACAGTAAAAGCTTTTGTTGATTTTTATAAATACGATTTAAAAAATAATATTTTTTCTAGGTCATCAATTTATCAGGTAGAAGAAATTCCTCTTAGTGCTATTAGTACTACTAGTGCATATACTATTACACTTCCAACAAATATTATTACACCAGACAATGAATATTTGATTAAGACATATTTTGAATTTGATGCTTGTACTGAATTTCTTAATATTTTAGATGTTAGATATAATAATCAAAATTTAAGTGGAAATCAATATGGTATTTATGATAGTAATTTTGATTATTATATTAGTGTTAGTAATGTAGCTGATACTCCAATTTTTTCAGTATCATCAGCAATGACTAATTCAATACAAGGAAATTTAGTAGCATATTCTATATTTCCAACAAATGATGGGCAAACTAACTTTGTATTACAGAATTATGCTGGACATGTAATGGTTAATCTTAATGGTATTACTTTAGCTCCAACATATGAATATATTATTAGTGGTAATATTTTAACGATATCAGCTGGAACTAAAACTACTGACGTTATAACTTTAGTTCATGTTCTTGGAAGCACATCAACACAAGGATTAAATCATGACTTTATTAAAGTTTCTACAATTATAAGTGGTTCGACTGGTGGACAAGGTACTAACAATGTTTATTATAATACTGATTATAACAAATACGAAATTTATACTTCAGTAAATATAGCACCGAATAATGATGTAATAGTAATATTAAACGGTGTAACTTTGGCGAATAATATTGATTATTATAAATCAATATCAAATGATAAAAGAATTATTTTAAATGGTATAATACTACCTAATGATATTATTAATATTTACTATTTTTCAAATGTTACATATGTAGGTTCAATTTATACAAATACTCCAACAGTTTCTTGGAGAATAGACCATGCACCAACATTAGTAAATGGAAAATTTACTTTAGAAGTATCAACTGCGTCAACATTTACTACTTTAACTTATTCGTCTGCTACTCAATATATTGTTGGTAATACAAATTATACTGATAATATGATTATTTCTGGAACAGTAGGTACAATGTATTATTATAGGGTGAAAAATGAAAAATTTTATCAACCCATCACTGGTAATACACTTAATTCGATTGCATATAGTGAAATAATTCCAGTTATGGTTCAAACAAATAGTATAAATTCATATTAATAAATCTTTACATTGATGTATTTATAAGTAGAATGATATAAAAATAAAATAAATAGAATATGAGTTATATAATTAATTGCAGTGACCCGTTTATAAGTACTAAGTTAACTGAAAAAGGTCGTGAAAAATTGGCAAAAGGTCAACTTAATTTTTCTTATTGGGCAGTAGGTGATTCTGAAATAAATTATCAAAGAGAAGAATTACTTGAAAATAATTTAAATGTTCCAGCATATACTGGTACTACTACGGCGATTTTAAGACCAAAAGATAAACAGCCTAATTTTAAATCATTTGTAACTAAAACTAATTTAAATACAGGTGATTCTCCCCTATATCAAATGACTGCTGCAAATATTAGAACTATTAAGTTGACAGTTAATAATGAAGCAGAAGAACGCGGATTTTTCTCAGGTTCAAATACTACAGGTTGGACAACTCTTACTGGGTCAAGTTATTTAACTTACACGGGATTTATTCCAGCTTCAAATTTAACAGGTGGAACAAGTGTTATAATTGGTACTGGTGCAACTTATAATGTCGGTGACCTTATTATGTTCATGATAAGTAATTCTACATTAGGTGCTTTAACTCCTAATGATAATACAGAACCAGTTCCATCACTATGGTTTAAAATTCAAGATAGTGCATCAACGGATACTATTATAGTTGACCGAAACCTTCCAAATCTTATAGGTGATGCAACCAATATACAATTTTTTATATATCCTTATGGTGAGGTATATAATACTTTTGGAAGTGGAACTACTACAGCATATTGGGATATAAATACACTACAATTTGATGCAGCTTGTGATATTTCTGTTAATGATGTAAATGTATGGAATATGAATATTCCATTTAGTGAAACGATTCAAGGTGTTACTGGAATAACATATGAAGATTATACAAAATATGGTTCATATCATTATATTGGTCAAAAAGACCCATATTTTGGATATAATATGTTTGAATCAAATTCTAGCAGTGAAACTTCATCATTCTGTACTGGTGAAAGTTTTAGAGATTCATTATCCAAATCTATTGCAATTATTCACTACACGAATAAGACAATCTCTAATTTTTATGGTGAATTCTTTTATATTGATACCGATAATAATAAATTAACCAAAATTCATATTCCAACATTAATGTATCACAGGAGATATTTCAGTGGCGGTACTGGAACGGGTGATATTATGGGTATGTCATTTGTATCGAGCGGTACCTCTAAAACAATTCCAAATACTGAAATTGAATATTATGAATTAATAGAAGACCCATCATTAATTTTCTCTGGTGATACTCCACAAGTAGTTGGTAAAGTATTTCCGCAATTAAAAGTTGTTGTTATTGATGATGATGAAATTGTTGCTGCATTATCTTATAAATCAAATAGAAACTGGACATTACCACAATTAGCATTATCACTTCAATCACCTTCTGTTGGGACAAATGGTGTTTTAGCACAAAACAAAACTCTTTATGCAACATATATGTTACAGACAACTTCTGGTTTAACAACTGCAGCACCTTGTCAATATTATGCTAAGATTAAAAACTCAACTGCTAGTCAAAGAGATGTTCAATTTAGAATTTATGAAGTTGATAAGTTACCTTATATGAGAAAAATTGAAAGTGCTGGATATGATGGTAGAGGATTTTACGCTCATGAGTTTAAACTAGTATATCAAATTGTGGATAATGATGATGATAGACCGACTCCAGATGGATGGAAGGTTTTGGATTTCACAAATTCTGGAATGACAAGTGGTGGAACAATAGACCCACATGTATTAGAAAATCAATCGCCTGCTGTTAATGGATTTACATTAACATATTCTAATTCAACAGGAGCTACAACGTTTAATTTAGGACCAATATTATCATTACCATTAAACACTCAACCTGAAATATTACAATTTGGTGATGAAAGATTTTTCTATGGAAATTTAGAAAGCTACATTGGTGCGACTATATTTAAAACATTATTTGAAATAAGATTGAATTCAGCCGAATTCAAATATACTAATAATCCGACAAAATTATTAGATGATGGAAATCCAACAAATATTCGTATTAGTGAAGTAGGTATTTATGATTCTGATAATGATTTAGTTTGTGTTGGTAAATTAAGTAAACCAGTTGAACTTGTACCAGGTTCAACTATAATGTTTGAACTTGCTATTGATTTTTAATAATGTGTAACTTTAAAACATATAGTAAATATTTTGATAGAAATAATGGTAATATTATTTTACCGTTATTATCAGCAACTAATGAAGCTGAAATTATAATTTTTAATCATTACCTAAATTTATTATGTAATCATAATAATATAGTGATTAAAAAAAACAAATTAGTAATTAATTTTTAATATGGCATTTATAGAAACTGGAACTACACTAACATTGGTTGCTAATTTAACTACAATTGGCAGACAGAAACTTTTGATGAATTCAAGTAACCTTATTACTCATTTTGCTTTAGGTGATTCAGACGCAAATTATAATGCAGAATATCCTTTGAGTGCTGGTACTATTCCAGTATTGGCGGGTCATTTATCTAATGTCACAGGAGCGACTAATAGTTTGGATAATAATTTTCAGTTGAGAAGCAGACTTATTAGAGGAATAAATACTAAAGATGGTATTGTTCCTACCTCACAAAACACTAAAAAACCTGTTGAAAAATCTTCGGGTAATGTTACAGTAACTAGAAAATGGTTGGGATATAAAACTATTAGTGGTTCATCTTTATATACCGCTATTATTAACAGAAATGAAACTGATGGTGATAATTCCAGATTAACAAATTTATTTAAAACATTTGGTTTACCAATAACTATGGCTGATAAAACTTATTTTACCACTGTACCGTATCCGAATGGATTTAGTGATACAGCACTTAGCGGACTAAATCAGGATAAAGTTTTGGTAATTGGGATACCAGCAGATGAATATGGTGAATTAATTGATGGGAAATCTATTAAATTAGAATTTTCTGTTTCTGGTGGTACCACAACTGCTTATACTATTTATTCAACTTATCAAAGCACATTAACAAATTTACAAACTCAGGATAATAATATTTATGAAACATCATCTGAATTAAAATTTAGGAGTAATTTAACTAATCCACAATTGGTTGGTTTTAATAAATTTGGTAATAATGTTGCATTTTTATTTTCCGATGAGATTGCAAAACCTAATCATGATACTAGTAAGAGTTGGAGCACAGGTTATGGAACATTTAAACCTTTTTATCTTAACGGTAAGGAGCAATTTAATTTGGTTACTAATTCTAATTTAAGTAAAACCGCTGATACTGCTGTTGGTATTGCATATCTTGATAAAGGATTTATAGTGATTACTCATCCGAATATTGTTAATTATTTTGACCAGTCATTATTTACTGCTGCAACTTTAACATTTGATTCTGTAACAACAGAAGTATCACAAAAAATAACATGTATTGTTGAACGAGGTGAATTTGGTTATTCAACTAATCCGACATTTAGTGCTGAGAATCATGATATACCAAGAATAAGTGAAGTTGCATTATTAGATGCTTCAGGTCTTATTATTGCAGTTGCTAAATTTGATAGGCAAATTGAATTGTCAAATGATATGTTTTTAGCTTTAGGTATTCAAATTGTTGTATAATATTTATACTTTAAATTTATTTATTATATTAGTATAAAATAAATTGAATTAAATTGTTTTAAAATGTACGAAGAAGAAGGAAAATATATCCTAGGTTTGGATGTTTCTACCAAAACTATTGGTATTTCATTATTTGAGGATTTAGGTGATAAAGGTAAATTAAAGCTTTTACATCATGTTACCCCAAAAGTAAAACCATTACCAGAGAATAAAATAGAAATGTTATTTAAAAAGGTTGATATTTTTGAACAAGAATTTTTAAATAAATATTCCGATATTGGTATTGAAAGGGTTATCATTGAAGAACCTTTATTACAGTCAAATAATGCAGAAACCGTGGCTACTCTTCTTAGGTTTAATGGTATGATTAGCAAATCATGTTATGATGTTTTGGGTGTAGTTCCTGTATTCATCTCATCATATGATGCTAGAGCAAATGGTTTTCCAGAATTAATGTCAGTTAGAAAATTTAATAAAAAAGGTGAACCGTATACTGAAAAGGAATTGATTGGTAAAAAACCAGTTTTATTTGGGGGTTATGATTTTGATGTTGATAAAAAACAAATTATTTGGGAAAAGGTATGTGAATTGGAACCGCAAATTGTTTGGCTTTATGACAAAAACAATAAATTGAAAAAAGAAAATTACGATATGAGTGATAGTTATTGTGCGGTAATAGGTTACATGAAAATGCATAAAATTTGGAAATAGATAAGAATAAACTATCTATTATTTTGCTTTTATTGAAAATTTCCAGTATTTTTGTAATAAAAATATTAATTTGTATTTTTATAATTAAATCAATGCTAAAATATTATTATTTTTAATATTTCAGATATGTCAGAATTAATTGTAAGCATACTGGAAGATTTCTTAGATAAACCAAGAAAACATAACCCAGAAAAGGGGCAAATAGCTTTTGATTGTCCCGCGTGCTCAGCTGAAAAAGGAATGCCTCAAGGTGATGGTAAAGGAAACCTTGAGGTAAATTATTTTAAAGGGGTGTTTAAATGTTGGGCTTGCTGGCAATATAATGATATGTCAGGGTCTATACCAAAGTTAATCAAAAAATATGGTAATAAGAAGCATTTACATGATTATTATTTACTTAAGCCAGAACAAAAAGATATAGTTGAAAATAAGGAACCAAATATTGTTAAACTCCCTGAAGGATTTACCCCATTATTAATTAGTCGAAAGTTTGATAGTGACTATCAAGAAGCTATGGCTTATTTGAAAAGTCGCAATATCGGAATGGATATTATAGCTAAATTTAATATTGGATATACTTCAGTTGGAAAATATGCTGGACGTATTATAATACCATCATACGATATTAATGGTGAATTAAATTATTTTACTGGTAGAGCATTTAAAAAGCATATATGGCCGAGATATAAGAATCCTGATACAGATAAAAGTTTAATCATATTTAATGAAGAGAAAATAAATTGGGACGCAACAATTTATCTAGTTGAGGGTCCATTCGACCATATAGTAGTACCAAATTCAATACCTTTATTAGGTAAGTATATTTCAAATAAAATATTCATGGCATTACTTAATAATGCTTCAAGTGATGTTATTATAGTTTTAGATGATGATGCAAAACGAGATATTCAATATTTAAATAAATTATTAAACATTAATCAGTTGTATGGTAGAGTTAAGGTTGTTTATCTTCCTGCTGGATATGATATTGCAAAAATACATGAAAAATTAGGGTCTCGTGGAGTTTTGAAGGCATTAAGAAAAGCTGAACGTATTAAAGAATCAAGTGATTATACTAAAGTTAAATTGAAAGGTTCATAAATATAGGTTTTTAGTTTAATTATAAAGTTTTTTTCTAATATATTTAAACCTTTATTATTTTTTTATATATTATTTGATTTATCTAAAAAAAAGTAGTATTTTTGTAAAAATGTATTTTTATGTTAAAAATATTAAAAGATGTATATCATTTTAGAAATATCAAATGGAGATTTGAATGTAATAACAATTGGCTTATTAGAGAATATGATAATGTGAATAAGGAATATTTTTTTGATATTACTTATATATCTGAATCATTGTTTAATGCAATTAAAAATTTTGAAGTTGTATCATATAAGGAAAAAACAATTAAAAAACTTAACTTTCTCCAAAAATTATGTTTGGTTATTGCTTTGAGGAGAGTTTTAAATGATATTAAGATTTTAGCAATTACGCCCAATGTCGTCAAATTAACAAAAGAAGAAAAAAAATCAAATTTAAGTTTAAATATACCTAGAGCCGATGAAACCTATATTAGTGGGACAACTATTTATAACCCATATATTGAAATAGAAGGTCATAATGTTATGACTCAAGATGATTTTCAAGATAATGAAGGTTGTTATACAATTTATAAATATAATGAATTAACATTTAAAATAAAAGAAAGAGCTAAAAGAATTTTTCAAGAATCAATTTCATTTGATGAAATTTTAAGAAAAATCAATATGAAATAGAAAATGATAAAAAAATAAAAACAATATTAAAGAATAATATAAAAAAATTATAATTAAATGGCGAAAAAATATGAAGGATTGGTTTACTTAGAACCAATCGAGCATGTTTATATTCATAAAGTTACAAATAAGGTTTATAAATCAGTCACAACTATTTTAGGTTTAATTGAACCTGAGTTTAAAACGGAAGAGATTGCTGAGGCAATTGAGCATCAAAAAACTGAAAAAAAACGAGAACAATATATTGGTATGAGTAAAGACCAAATTATGAATTTGTGGCAACAAATTAATGATGAAGCTAATGAATATGGGACGCACATACATGAATTGGTTGAAACATATCTTTTGAAAAACAAATGGTATTTTCCTGAATCTGATTTAGATAAAAAGGTTTTAAATGAATTTAATAAAATGAATTTTGAACTGGGTAGAGAATGTTATCCAGAGCGGGTTGTATTTTCTGAGGAATATGAAATCGCTGGTACTATAGACTTATTAGTTGACGTTGATGATAAATATTTTGATATTGGTGACTGGAAAACTAATAAAGAATTTAATTATTATTCAAAATATAAACAATGCCTTAAAGCACCGTTCGAGCATTTACAAGATTGTGAATATGTTATATACACTTTACAAGTTAGTGTGTATGCATTATTATATGAAATGGAAAGTGGAAAAAAATGTCGACATATTTGGATAGGTTATTGGGATAAAAAACAAGAAAAATGGTTTAAAATCCCAGTAATGTATATGAAACATGAAGCATTAAAACTTTTAAAGCATTATAAACTGGTATTATTAAAAGGATAGTATGATAAAAAAGATAATACATTTAAGTGATGTTCACATAAGAAATTATAAAATGCATGAACAACATAAAGAGGTTTTTAATCTTTTTATAAAGCAAATTAAAAAACTTAGAAAAGAATATTCTTATAATGAACTTAGAATTGTTATAGCGGGTGATTTATTTCACCAGAAAATTACAGTTTCTAATGAGCAATTTATATTGGGTTATACATTTCTCAAAGCATGTGCTAAATATTGTCCAGTAATTGTTATAGCGGGCAATCATGATTTGCTTGAAAATAATAAAGAAAGATTAGACAGCATTTCACCAATTATTGAAGTTTTGAATGATGAAAATATTAAATATTTCAAAAATACTGGTTGTTATGAAGATAATAATGTTGTTTGGTGTGTTTATTCAGTATTTGAATCAAATATACCTCCAGATATTGTTAAAGCTAGAAATGAATTTGGTGATAAACTTTACGTTGGATTATTTCATGCACCAGTTATAGGTGCCAAGACTGATACAAATTATAATATTGAGCATGGTGTTAATTTAACATATTTTGATGGATGTGATATTGTTTTATTAGGAGATATTCATAAAAGACAAAAATTTGAATTAAATGGTTGTATCATGGCATTTAGTGGCAGCTTAATACAGCAAAACTATGGGGAAACCGTGTCGGGTCATGGCTATTTAATATGGGATGTTGCGGCTAAAACATATGAAGAGATAAGTTTAGAATCCTCATATGGGTTTTATAAATTTGAGATAAATTCATTAGATGATTTAGATAATGGGACTGAAAAATTGGTTAATAAATAAAATGCGAAATTTGACTCAATATGCTTGGTATAGAAAATCAATTGGTGGGGATTATTTTTATGTTTTTGATTATAAATTATATTATTATACTGGATATGGAGCTTATTGGATGTTTAAGTAGCTTTCAGTTAAATATTATTTCTAATGATTAAAGAAACGCTTTTAAAGGAGATTCAAGAATATTGTAAGATAAATAATATTCAAGATGTTGAAGGATTGATTAATAAAATGCTTCAACAAGGATTTACTATTGAAAAATTCGGGAGTAAGCCACAATTTTCTGAAAAAAAAGATAAAAATGAAGTAGATACTAATAAATACAATGTTAAGATTAAGACAGAAGAAGAAAAAACAATAGAAGAAACTGTTATAATAAAAAAAGAAAATAAGGAAAATAAAGAAAATAAAGAAAATATTCAAAAAGACATTTATGGAGAATAATTTAAAAATACCTATTAATGCAAAAGTAAGGGTTTATTGGGATGATTTACCTGAAAATTATAACCGACAGGCCAAAATTCAGATAATTAATTATTTTTCAAAGAAATATAATCTTCCTAGAAAATCAATTAATGTTATTTTCCGACCAGTTAAAATAGACAAGGATGGTAATAGAATTTCTATAACAGGTGCCAACCTTGAAAACGTAATGGATATTAACTATCAACGTCAATTATTTAAAGAATGGCTTATTAGAGAAAAAAAAGATGTTAGCTTTGATGATATTATAAAGTTAGATGATAAAGTAAACATGGAAGTTAAACATGATATAACTGAATTAAGACAGCGTAAATATCGTCTAAAATGGGTTAAACTAAATAATTTTCTTTGTTTCGGAGAGGTTCAACCAATTCACATTGATAGATTAAAAGGTATTGTTTGTGTTTCATCTGAACCTAGAAATCAAGGTGGTAAATGTTTAGTGGGTAATTCTAAAGTAATGATAAAGTTTAATGAAGAAGAAATAATAAAAAAGTTAGGTTTTTTACCTGATGAATTGAAATAGAATTTACCTTATTATAAATGTTTAATGTTTTAAATAAAATTTAAGATGGAAAAGGAAATTGAAATTGGTAAATTATATGAAATTTACAAAAAATACGGTGATTTAGGATTTGAAATAGATACACCGTATGGTTACAAAAAAATTGAATGGTGTGGTATTACAGAAGAAAATGCTGATGTTTATAGATGTGAATTAGAAAATGGTTTATATATCGAAGGTGCTGATTATCATAGGATAAAAAAGGAAGATAATGAATTTATTCCTTTAAAATTGATAAAAGGTAATGAGATTATTCAAACTAGACATGGTAATTTCAGAATAAAATATTTTGGTAGATTAAATGAGAAGGCTACACTTTATGATGTTCAAGTAAGTGATGTTCATCAATATTATAGTAATGATATTGTTTCGCATAATACTAGTTTTAGTATTGACGCACCATTATTTTTATTTTTTGGTAAAACAACTAAAACTGATAAAAATGAAGAAATCTTTAATCAATATAGTGAATCAGACACATTACTAGTTAGGGGTATGATTGAAATTGATGATGAAGAATTAATCATTGAACGTAAAATGAGTAGAAAGCTAAAGAAGGACGGTA